>ERZ772901.1308-NODE-1308-length-19796-cov-38.763538_pt1 | contig 19796 bp, 18 predicted proteins | sample MGYA00512123_ERZ772901 | MGnify/ENA primary metagenome ERZ772901 (study PRJEB29015, sample SAMEA2737711) | human gut metagenome | biome: human gut; feature: human-associated habitat; material: faeces | place: China | collected 2012 ...
AGATTGAGAAAGGAATGGTGACGAAGTGTCAGCAGATATGTTGTTCCATGAGGAATCCGGAAGGATTTACGCAGAAGATGAAAAGGGGAAAGTGATAGCAGAGATCGTATTCCCAGAGGTTCGCCCCGGTGTCTGCGAGATCATGCATACGTATGTCGATGCCAGCTTGCGTGGCCAAGGCGTCGCAGGAAAGCTCATGACACTGGCCGTCGCCGCAATCGAACAAGAAGGCAAGACGGTAACGGCGTCTTGTTCCTATGCCGTCAAGTGGCTGTCCAGGAGAAGGGCTAAGAGCTGAGGCATTTGTCATCTAGCGAAAGAAGGCAGGAGATTGCGGAGGCATAGCGAATGTAAATAATGTATCAAGTCATGACTAAAGTGAAAGAACAAATTAGAGAGAATATCCAGTAAGAATATTTAAAAGTGAATGATTCTGGGCTTCAGAGAAATAGGGAATGGCGCAGATATTGGGATTTTTTAGTGTGAGCCCCGCACCCGCGGGGATGATCCCTTTGCAAGTTTTTCGGCTGAAAGTGTGGTATTGTGAGCCCCGCACCCGCGGGGATGATCCCGGGCAGGCTGGGAAAGAGTGATCGGCAAATCAGTGAGCCCCGCACCCGCGGGGATGATCCCTCTACAAGGGGACGGACATCAATAAGATTAGCGTGAGCCCCGCACCCGCGGGGATGATCCCGATGCCACATAGCTGTGCTCTGTGCCGTCGACGTGAGCCCCGCACCCGCGGGGATGATCCCCTACTCCTAGACTGTAGAGCACAAAATGTGACGTGAGCCCCGCACCCGCGGGGATGATCCCAACATTTCCTGTTCAGGAGTAACATGTATACGGTGAGCCCCGCACCCGCGGGGATGATCCCAAAAAGGACCTCGCCGCATTCGCTCGCCTGCGGTGAGCCCCGCACCCGCGGGGATGATCCCCAACCGCCGATGTCAGCCGGTGAGTTAAAGACGTGAGCCCCGCACCCGCGGGGATGATCCCAGTCAGGACGGCGACGGCCAGGCGGGCGGCATGTGAGCCCCGCACCCGCGGGGATGATCCCGACCTGGTCATACGGCAGCACATCCGTGCCGCCGTGAGCCCCGCACCCGCGGGGATGATCCCGACTCAGAGGCGGCTATCTCGGCGTATAATCTGTGAGCCCCGCACCCGCGGGGATGATCCCACCGTCGCCGTGGGTGACGGTGTCCGATCGGGGTGAGCCCCGCACCCGCGGGGATGATCCCTGGCGAAGATGTAATGAACTGGTGGACAAACAGTGAGCCCCGCACCCGCGGGGATGATCCCGGCTCGTACGTGAAGCTGCAGGATATTGGCCTGTGAGCCCCGCACCCGCGGGGATGATCCCCAGTCCGGCCATTTGAGTTGATTTGCAATGAGGTGAGCCCCGCACCCGCGGGGATGATCCCTGGTGGACAAACAGAAAGAAGAAAGCCGACGAGTGAGCCCCGCACCCGCGGGGATGATCCCAATCTAGTGCGGCAGCCGTTTTGCTCAACGAAGTGAGCCCCGCACCCGCGGGGATGATCCCGTGCAGCACGACGCTTAATGTTACGGAGGAGCGTGAGCCCCGCACCCGCGGGGATGATCCCCTCCAGAAGGATACTATGTGGCTTTCAGTGGCGTGAGCCCCGCACCCGCGGGGATGATCCCTATCAATCAAGCAAGCTCCTTGACGCTCTCAGGTGAGCCCCGCACCCGCGGGGATGATCCCACACTCATCAAGTGCAGAAATTGGGAAATTCAGTGAGCCCCGCACCCGCGGGGATGATCCCAAAATCAAACTTATCTGCCAAAACTTCAGGAAGTGAGCCCCGCACCCGCGGGGATGATCCCTTCTTATATGCATCGTTCAACCATTCTGCAACGTGAGCCCCGCACCCGCGGGGATGATCCCAGGGCCACCTGCTGCCACTCAATCAGCAGATGGTGAGCCCCGCACCCGCGGGGATGATCCTCTCCCAATTTCTACACTTGATGATTTTTTTCAGTGAGCCCCGCACCCGCGGGGATGATCCCGCTTTGTGGAAGATGCATTTTCCCCCACTATAGTGAGCCCCGCACCCGCGGGGATGATCCCTAGTCTCTTCATGACTTTCTAATTAGATAACCGTGAGCCCCGCACCCGCGGGGATGATCCCTTATCGCCTTTGCCCCGCAAGTTACGACAAGAGTGAGCCCCGCACCCGCGGGGATGATCCCGGGCAGCTCTCTATCCAGTCTTTCTGTTCAATGTGAGCCCCGCACCCGCGGGGATGATCCTAATATGATGATACCTTGTGCGCTGCTGTCATTGTGAGCCCCGCACCCGCGGGGATGATCCCTATAGAAAGGGGTTTTTACAATGAAAACAGTGGTGAGCCCCGCACCCGCGGGGATGATCCCTATTGCGGAAAACTTTGTTCGTACAACAGGCCGTGAGCCCCGCACCCGCGGGGATGATCCCTACTTCTGCACGACCTCCTGCCCGATCGGGCGGTGAGCCCCGCACCCGCGGGGATGATCCCGCACTGTATGGATTGCCGTATTTTTTGATGCAGTGAGCCCCGCACCCGCGGGGATGATCCCAATTCACACGGAATTGCGTCGAAGTCGATAACGTGAGCCCCGCACCCGCGGGGATGATCCCAAGTATCTATGTCATTCATTGAGATGCATTATGTGAGCCCCGCACCCGCGGGGATGATCCCAATCAAAGGGAAGTGAATAAAATGGAAATGGCGTGAGCCCCGCACCCGCGGGGATGATCCCGAAATGGCCAGCCTTTACCACGTCGTGAGCGAGTGAGCCCCGCACCCGCGGGGATGATCCCTTGCAGATTCGCAATGTCGTTGCTGAGTGCAGGTGAGCCCCGCACCCGCGGGGATGATCCTAACGGTCAGCCGGTCGGTAAGGTAAATTTCGGGTGAGCCCCGCACCCGCGGGGATGATCCCGTCACGACCCTCGGTCTCGACGTACGCGGTGAGTGAGCCCCGCACCCGCGGGGATGATCCCGTATCCCATCATGTCAATCGGCTCGTCGCGGAGTGAGCCCCGCACCCGCGGGGATGATCCCTCTACAAAGCAGAGATGGCTGACGAAAACATCGTGAGCCCCGCACCCGCGGGGATGATCCCGTGATAGAGACCGGCTGGGAATTCGAGCGTGAGTGAGCCCCGCACCCGCGGGGATGATCCCACCGTACCGGCATCTCAAGCACTCGCGCCCGGGTGAGCCCCGCACCCGCGGGGATGATCCCTCGCGTTCGTTCTTTCTCACTCTTCTGAGAGAGTGAGCCCCGCACCCGCGGGGATGATCCCCACACTCCGCATCATATACCTTCTGGCACTTGGTGAGCCCCGCACCCGCGGGGATGATCCCTTTGTAAAAGTCGGCAACGTTGCGAAACCATCGTGAGCCCCGCACCCGCGGGGATGATCCTACAAAAGTATTGCCCGGATTGCTCAAAAGAGGGTGAGCCCCGCACCCGCGGGGATGATCCCCATGCCTGGCGCGCCGGTCTGCGTCGTGATGAGTGAGCCCCGCACCCGCGGGGATGATCCTATCTCAAAACGGTTTGGCGAGAGATGGAGGATGTGAGCCCCGCACCCGCGGGGATGATCCCCGCTCGCCCATGATATGTTATTAATATTAACAGTGAGCCCCGCACCCGCGGGGATGATCCCTTGCAGAAACGTATTGACTAAACGCAAGTTAGGTGAGCCCCGCACCCGCGGGGATGATCCCCTCTAGACTTGCTAAAACAGAAATAAATGGATGTGAGCCCCGCACCCGCGGGGATGATCCTAGTAGTTGTTGCCGCCGTTGAGGTTGACCATTGTGAGCCCCGCACCCGCGGGGATGATCCCACAGCCGCCGGCAAGGCGGCTGAGACAGCAGAGTGAGCCCCGCACCCGCGGGGATGATCCTAAATTCATCGTGAGCGGCTGCGTCGTCGGGGCGTGAGCCCCGCACCCGCGGGGATGATCCCATAAATAAAATGGTACAGCCGATGGGACTTGAGTGAGCCCCGCACCCGCGGGGATGATCCTTTGCGCACGCAGCTCCTCGGATTGCCGTCCAAGTGAGCCCCGCACCCGCGGGGATGATCCCACTGCCGTACAGGAAATATGCCACCAGCTCGCGTGAGCCCCGCACCCGCGGGGATGATCCCGTCAGCACCGCCATACCCGACTTCGCTACGCGGTGAGCCCCGCATCCGCGGGGATGATCCCTTATCTGCCACATAGGCAGCTTAGAAATACCTGTGAGCCCCGCACCTGCGGGGATGATTCCTGCCATTATATGGACATATCAAAACCGAAATAATCAAGCAAGATGATATCGAATGCATTTTAGCAGATTAACAATATACCTAGAATGTGAGCCTTGTACCTGTGAGGATAATTCCAGAAAAATAGAAATTACGGTAGAATTTAATATTTCATCAATTTTCTAGAAGGAATTTCATATCTCTTATCGAATATGTATCTATAACAAATGTCTGAGGAGAAGACCGTAAGATGAGCCGAGGATGATTTACGACTCGATACTCTGATTCTGACATGGCACAAATGGAGGAGAGTATGATGGCGCATGATGAAATGGTATTATCTTCACCAGCACGGTCATTATGGGGGAAGCTGGCACTTGATAGCAATCATTGCTGGTTGCCGCTCTGGATGCATCTGGCAGATACGGCGGAGATTGTGGCTCTTTTGTGGATGCATTGGCTACCTCCGCATACGAAAGAATTGGTCGTGCAGGGAATCGTTGTTCAAGAATCCCTTTCATTGGCAGAACGCGAGATGCTGGCAGAGAAAATTGTTCGTTTTCTGGCCGCTGCACATGATTGTGGCAAGGCGTCACCTGCATTCGTGATAAAGGCAAAAAAAGTTAATTTTGCTGACATCGTTGATGAAATCTCTGGTAAGGGATTACCAGTTGAGGTGAAAAATCAGGCACTGGCAAAGCGGTTCCCACATGCATTAGTCGGGGAAGCTATTCTTGAGCGTCATGGCGTGGACCGAAGTTTGGCCGACATTGTAGGAGCGCATCATGGAAAACCGTTGGAGTCGAAACATGACCTTGAAGCAGCTCCGGAATATTCGTCGATTACCGGTATAAAAGATGGAGCATGGAAAAGGGTCCAAGAGGAACTTGTGCAATATGCACTACACTTGGCAGGTCTGTCGTCCATCTCAGGGATAACACTGACTGTGCCAGCTCAGGTCGTCCTGAGTGGCTTGCTGATCATGGCAGATTGGCTGGCTAGTGATGCGACTCAATTCCCGTTGATTCCACGTGATTACGGCATCATGAAAATGAAATCGGCTAAAGAGCGCGCAGAGCAAGCTTGGTCTGGCTTACATTTGCCTGAGTACAAACAATTTGCATCAGATTGTCCCTGGTCTCAGCTCTATGAAGAGCGGTTTGGACGTCAGCCACGCCCCGTGCAGGTTCATGCTCTGCAAGTGGCTTCACAGATGAAGCACCCTGGCTTGATGGTGATTGAAGCGCCGATGGGAGAGGGAAAGACAGAAGCCGCTTTAGCGGCAGCAGAAGCATTTGCCCGCCGTTTCGGCTTGGGGGGTATTTATTTTGCTTTGCCGACACAAGCGACGAGTGATGGCATTTTCCCGCGTATCGAGAAATGGATTGAGCATCTCCATGCGGGTGTGAGTCGGTCAATTTTCTTGGCACATGGCAAATCAGGATTCAATGAGGTGTATAACGGTATAAAATTACATTCGCATCTCTACGATGAGGAAGATGAGAAACATGCCGATGTAGTCGTCAATGATTGGACACAGGGCAGGAAGAAAGGACTGCTCGCTGATTTTGTTGTGGGGACAATCGACCATGTCTTGATGGGTGGCCTCAAGATGAAGCATCTTGCTTTGCGCCATCTGGGATTGGTGAATAAGATTGTAATCCTAGATGAATGCCATGCTTATGATGCGTATATGAATCAATATCTGGATCTTGTCTTATCTTGGCTGGGTGCGTATGATGTTCCCGTCATCGTTCTGTCGGCAACGTTGCCGCCGCATCGTCGTCAGGAATTATTAGCTGCCTATCAGAATCGGCACATCAAGAAGGCGGATTGTATTGACACAGAGGTTATCAGTCCGTATCCATTGATCAGCTATACCGACGGCGAGAACATCTATCAAGATTTGCCAGAACCTTCTGGACGGAAGAGAGTCGTTCATCTTCGGCAGCTTGACGAAGACAATCTGGGCGATACCCTGAGTGAGCTGCTGGCGGAGGGCGGTTGCGCGGGTATCATCTGCAATACCGTCAAGAAAGCGCAGTCGGTTGCGCAATGCATGGAAATGTACTTTGGAGAAGATTGTGTCAGGTTACTGCATTCTTGCTTCTTGAGTTTTGACCGCGTCCGGAAAGAGCAGGAGCTCCGCGATCTGCTGGGGCCGCAGGAGGACCATCGCCCCGATAAACTCATTGTGGTCGGCACGCAGGTTATGGAGCAGTCACTTGATGTGGATTTCGACGTCCTCTTCACGGAGATATGTCCCATGGATTTGCTCTTGCAGCGTATCGGCCGATTGCATCGCCATAACAGGAAAAAGGCGCGGCCAAGCCGTTTGCAGGAAGCGACATGCTATGTCATGGGAATCCAGGATGCATTGACATTTGATGAAGGGAGTACTGCTGTCTATGGCGAGTACCTGCTGATGAAAACACGGGCTTTCTTAGAACAACGGTTGATTTTGCCAGACAATATTCCTCGCTTGGTTCAGCAGGTGTACGAAACAGGCTATGATGATGAAATCATTAACAGGCTTACAAAAGAAGCCAATCTTGTAACAGAAGCCGATATAGCTGATGTCAGGCAGCAATATGCGATTGCAAGAAATCAATATGAGACATGCATCGAAAAGAAAAAGAATAAAGCGAGGACATTCCAGATTAAGACATCGAAAGCACAGCGTAAGAATTTGCTTGGTTGGCTGAACGCACCACAGATGGAGGACGCATCTGGGAAACGAGGCGAAGCCACAGTACGCGATAGCGGGAACTCTCTTACCGTGCTGGTTATCTGTAAAAAGGAAGATGGCGGTCTCTACACCTTGCCTTGGCTTTCTGGGCATGGTGACGAGCGGATTGACGATGTGCCAGATGATGGACTCGCAAAAGCGATTGCAAGCTGTTCCATCAATTTACCATCTTATTTCGTGCAGAATTGGCAGATTGATAAGGTAATCGATGAATTAGAACAAGTAGTTATTGATAAAAATCTGGATTCTTGGTATGCATCGCACTGGCTGAAGGGGGAACTTTTCTTGGTTCTCAATGAAGAGCATGAGATGCATTTGCTGGATCGTATACTTGTTTATGATGAAAAGAATGGACTTTGGAGCTACAAGGAGGAATGAGATTTGGACGGAAAAGAACCAGAAATGGAATTCAACCTGTTAGACGAGCCTTGGATTATCGTCAAGACAAAGGCAAATGAAACAAAAACATGGTCCATCTTGGAGCTCTTTGAGCATGCACATGAAGCACAAGAGCTGGCAGGTGAGCTCCCTACACAGGATATTGCCATCATGCGATTACTGTTGGCCATCATGCATGGCACTTTTGTGACAGAGAATATTGAAACCGTAGACGATGCGATAGAGTTATGGACCGACCTTTGGGAAGAAAAACAGTTCCGCTTTGATGAGATAAAAGCGTATCTGGAGCCTTATCACGATCGTTTCTGGCTCTTTCATCCGACACAACCGTTCTATCAGTCTGCGCATATTAAACAGAATATGGATGGATACAAGGCCGCAAAGGGAAAGAAGATTTCATCGGATATTAAGTGGAAGACTGTTGCTAGGCTGGTAGGAGATTTATTCCAGAGTGATAATGCCCCTAGACTGTTTCCTACACGTACAGGAGATGCACAGAATCGCCTGACGTATGCGGAAGCTGCGAGATGGTTGTTGCATTTGAATGGATTTGATGATGATTCAGCAAAGATGCCGACTCCTAAGGGAGTTGGCTATCTGGGGCAACTCGGCCTGCTCTATGCTAAGGGCAGGAATCTGTTCGAGACGCTGATGCTCAACTTTGTCTTGGTTGATGACCGCGATGAAGTCTTTGATGATGGTGAAGGGGACAGCAAAGCTTATTGGGAAAAGCCAGTTTGCGAAGTAATCGAACGAGAGATTCCTCAGCCAAGAGCTCAGAAAGATTTGCTGACGATGCAATCCAGGCGTATTTTCCTGCACAGGGAGCATGGGATGGTAACGGGATATCTGTTGACAATGGGGGATTACTTCGCAAAGGATGCTAGTCTGCTCAATGAAATGATGACCGTTTGGAAAGCGGATGATGCAAGAGAATTTTCTCCTAAGAGACATCGACTGGAATATCAAGTTTGGCGTGATTTTGCTTCATTACTTGGGATGAAACAGAATGATGGAAAAAACAAACAGCCAGGTATTGTGCATTGGCTACAGATTTTAGAAGATTCGACTGACGCTATCAAGATGAATATAAATTTGTTTCATATCTGTGTTACAGGAGCATTCTATAACCTGAAAGGTGCCGGATGGCAAATCGTCGATTACATTCAGGATGATCTTACCATTAATGCGTCCTTATTAGCAAAGATGAATGAGATGTGGATACAGGAAATTGTTGGTATCCTTGATAAGACAAAGGATGCAGTTAGGAACTTGGGCGACTTCGCTGCTGATATTGCCGAAGTGTCTGGCAATAGTTTTCAGGGAGGTCTTTCTACAAAGAGAAAAGAAATTGTAAAGTTTGCTCAAGAAGAAGGATATCATCATTTAGACCAAGCATTCCGTATTTGGCTGCTCGGGATTAATCCTGATAATGATGAATTGGAGATGAGGACAGCAGAATGGTTGCTCATGGCTAAGAAAACGCTTCTACAATTGGCACAGGAGCAACTTAATCAGTGTTCAGATACGGCTTTAGTAGGCTATGTAAAAGGTGGGGTTGAACAGAATGCGATAAAGGCTTTCCAGAAATTCCAATATCGTATCAAGAACATATTAGGATGAGGTGATTAGGATGAATCCAATGGAGCTTAATATTCTTCGATTCATGAGAAGGCGTATCCCGCATATTTATTCATCAAAAGCAGTCTTGGCGTGTTTGCGCAGAGGTATTGGTAAAGAAATCGGTACGACGCCAAATCTATTAGGATTTGTATTGCCCGAACAAGAAATAAGCAACTATCCAAGACAAGAAGAACAGATTGAAAGAGCACTTTATACTGCATTGACGTTGTATGCTTTTCATCAACAAGGAATAGAAAGATGCATGAGTGATGGTCTGACGGATGAAGATACTGCTGTCAGTAATAGGAATTCTTTCGGATATGCTGCTGGTAAACTATTCCGTGCTTCTGAAAGCGAGGCAGGTGTACGGAGACGATTCAATCAAGTCCTTACTGCAAATAGCCTGACTGAATTATCTGTACATGCTAGAGGAATCATCGGCTTGATGAAGAAACATAACATTACAATAGATTATCCTCAGTTTGCATTGGATCTTTATCGTTTTCAACAGTTGGATTGTCATAGGAAAATCGTCCTCAATTGGGGTAAAGATTATTACATGGAAGATGCGAAAAAAGGAAAGGAAGAAAGCAAATGAAGAAGCTTGATAGAATCTATGTAGATTTTCATGTTATCCAGACGGTACCACCAAGCTGTGTCAATCGTGATGATACAGGTTCGCCTAAGACGGCATTGTATGGCGGTGTACGACGCGCAAGAGTATCTTCGCAGAGCTGGAAACGCGCAATGCGTGAGATGTTCTGTGAAGATCTTAATGAAAAGGATTTAGGCATCCGTACGAAGAGGGTTGTAGGCTTGGTGAAAGAAGAGCTGTTGAAGATTCGAGCGGATATATCGGAGCAAGATGCAGAATCATTGGCAGAAAGAGTCGTAAAAGCTTCGGGCCTCTCGACGGAGAAAAAGAAAAATGAGGATGAAGAAAAAACAAAAGCACTTTTCTTCATCAGCAGAACTCAGGCGCATAATCTCGCTTCTTATATCTTGGCGCATCAGGATGCTGCAGATAAGGATATCAAGAAAGAAGCGAAGAGGCTGCTCAATCAGAATCACAGTGTAGATATTGCTCTTTTTGGACGCATGGTCGCAGATGATCCGTCGTTGAATGCAGATGCTTCTGCACAGGTCGCTCACAGCATCTCCACACATCGCGTTGACAATGAGTATGATTACTTTACGGCGATAGATGATCTTGCCCCGGAGGATAATGCCGGTGCTGGTATGATTGGCGTTGTCGAGTACAATTCCTCGACGATGTACCGCTATGCGACTGTAGCAGTACATAACTTGTTTAAAGAATTGGGTGGTGAGAAGGAAGTAACAGCGGCCGCCGTTGGTGAATTTGCAAAGGCTTTTATCCAGTCGATGCCAACGGGTAAGCAGAATACCTTTGCCAATCGAACTTTGCCGGATGCAGTTCTTGTCACAATCCGTCGTGATCAGCCTATCAATCTTGTCGGTGCCTTTGAAGAGCCGGTTCGTACTGTTGAGGGAGGCTATGTGAAGCCTTCTATTCAGAGATTGGAGAAGTATGCAGAACAGGTTTATGATCAGTATGTGGATGCGCCAGAAAAAGCTTGGGCTATTGGGATGGAAGGCCAGGAAGAAACGGTCAACATGAAGGAATTGCTTCAGAGACTTCAGGATACGTTGCTTCATGATATGGAGAGCTTGGAAAAGGAGTGATGGTATGAGCACACTGCTTTTAAGATTGGCTGCCCCTATGCAGTCATGGGGGATAAGCAGTAAATTCGACCGTCGCACGACCAATATGGAGCCAACTCGTAGTGGCGTGATAGGCATGCTCGCTGCTGCCATGGGAGTATCACGTGAAGATTCTCTCGATGCGTTCAAAGTATTAAAGTTCGGCGTTCGGATTGATCAGCCGGGAACGATGAAGCAAGACTTTCATATGGTACATCGTGAGAACGGCAGTAAATCAACTGCATGGGTGACATATCGCTATTATCTCGAAGATGCTATTTTTCTTGCAGGATTGGAAGGACCGTCTGAGTTCTTGGCGGAGCTAAAATCTGCTTTGATGCATCCTGTCTATCCACTGGCACTTGGGCGACGTTCATGTCCGCCTGCAGAGCCATTGGTTCTTGGCATCCGTGATGTGGATCTCTTGACAGCATTGAGGCAGGAAGAATGGCAGGCATCCTCTTGGTACCAGAGAAAAGCCAAATGGCAGCACATAACATCCTTAGAGATTGTTCGCGATGCTGGCCTGGATGAGAATGGCTATGCTGTCCGTGACTTTCCTGAAAGCTTCAGCCAGAAGAGACGGCTCTATCATTTCCGGAATGTCATCCGCGAACAGATCGCTTTGAGCCAGCTTGTCGACAGTGAGAATACAGAGAAAAAACAGGAAATTCCTACGGAACATGATCCAATGGAGTTATTGGAGGATAGCGATGTATCTATCAAGAATCAGAATCAATAAAGATATCCACACATCAATGAAATTCTTAGGTTCATTGCAAGTCATGCATGCTACGGTAGAAGGATGCTTTACGCCAGATGATGCATCGAGAAAACTTTGGCGCTTGGATTATCTTCATGGTCAGCCTTATTTGCTAGTGCTTAGCCAGCAACAACCAGATTTTTCTCATCTGGTAGAGCAATTCGGTTATGCCGGTGATACTGGTGAGAGTCGTGATTGCTACAATTTATTTCATATGCTAGCGAATGGTCAGCGATATCGTTTTCGCTTCTGTGGTAATCCGGTACATAGCATCAAAGAAGGAAATCGTGAGCGGGGAAAAGTCGTTCCGCATGTGACTGTGCCGCAACAGGAGGACTGGTTCCGTTCTAAGAGTGAAGGTGCTGGATTTTTGCCAGAATCCTTTGCTGTAGTGCAGCGTGATATCAAGAAATTCACACGCAATGGCAAGCTTGTCACATTGCATACAGCCATCTTTGAGGGTGTCTTACAGATTACCGATGCAGATCGATTCCGTCAGACATTATGTGCAGGAATTGGCAGAGCAAAATCATACGGCTGTGGTTTGCTTACCTTAGGTCGTCTGTGAAATCGTCATAAGCCTATTATGAGATGATGAGGGATTCCTATGAAAAAGTTACCCGGTGCACAGAAGACAGAATTGCAGGAGTTGCCTCAGATTAAGGAGCGATTGTCCTTCTTGTATCTCGAGCGCTGCTTGATCAATCGTCAAGATAGCTCCATCAGCATTGCTGATGAAAGAGGAACGGTACAAGTCCCGGCAGCGTCGTTGAGCGTGCTTTTATTGGGGCCAGGGACGACGGTTACACATCGTGCGATGGAATTGATTGGCGATGCGGGGACGAGCGTTTTGTGGATTGGCGAGCATGGCGTGCGTTATTATGCTTCGGGAAAGCCATTGACGCATTCCGCATCTTTGCTGATGATGCAGGCGAAACTGGTGACGAATACAAGACTTCGCCTTGAGATTGCACGCAAGATGTATCAGATGCGCTTCGCAGGTGAAGATGTTTCGCACATGACGATGCAGCAACTTCGCGGCAAGGAAGGGGCGCGAGTGCGAAATGTCTATCGCAAATGCGCGAAAGAAAATGATGTAGAATGGGATGGCCGTGAATATGACCCAGATGATTTTGAAGGAGGAAATGCGGTCAACCAGGCCCTGTCGGCTGGGACTGCATGCTTGTACGGCTTGGCACATAGCGTCATCGTGGCTCTGGGGGCATCGCCGGGGCTAGGGTTTGTACATACAGGCCACGAGAAGTCCTTCGTATACGATGTGGCTGATTTGTACAAGGCAGAGTATGTTATCCCCTTGGCTTTCCAGTTGGCGGCAGATCCATCCGATGATATCGGCGGCGACATGCGGCGCGCTCTTCGCGATAAAATCGTCGAGGGCCACCTGTTGGAAAGGATGGTGAAAGATATCCGTTACTTGCTGCTTGGCAAGGATGATACAGAAGTATCCTATGCGGATATTGTAAACCTTTGGGATGAAAAAAGAGGAGCCGTACAGAATGGTATTTCCTATGGAAAAGAAACAGAGCTGGAACCTGGATATGGCACGATAATTGAGGATAGCGATGATAGTGATAACCTTGACTGATTGCCCTAAGTCCTTGCGTGGGGATCTATCTAAATGGCTTCTGGAAATCAACACGGGGGTTTTTGTCGGCAAGGTCAGTGCCCGTGTGCGGGATAATCTCTGGAAGCGCGTCAAAGATTCGGTCAGAAATGGGCGTGCGACATTAGTCTATACGACGAATAGTGAGCAACGCATGGATTTCCGCCTTCATAACAGCGAAAATCAAATCATTGATTTTGATGGTCTGAAGCTTGTGATGAAGCCGAGTGTGAGCCGCGTGCGTCATTTGGAACAGAAGCGCAGGAATTTCAGCAAAGCAGCGCAGTTTCGCATTGCGAAGCGAAAGCAGACTCATACTCAGCATGAGCGGTATGAGGATACTGAGCATTCGACGATTCCTTCCAATACATCGTCTATGTCATCGGGATGCTATCCTGCTGATTACGTTGTACTGGACCTTGAGACATCTGGCCTGCGTGAAAAGCTAGACGAAATCATCGAAATTGGCATGCTGAAAGTGGTAGATGGACGAATAATCGCATCGTATCAAGCATTGATACATACGAAAAAGCCGATTCCACGTCCGATTGAAAAACTGACAGGTATCACGAATGAGATGCTAGCTGCTTCTGGTGAGAACTTAAAGGAAGTACTGGCAAAAGGCGAATCCTTCATTGGCAAGGATTGCTTGGTGGGGCATAATATTGCGTTTGACATGAAATTTCTGAATCATGCTTTGCAGAAGAATGGGCGTGGTGTCATCACCAATCCGCACTATGATACTATGTCCTTGTACCAAGAGAAGTGTGATTCAAAAAAGCGCATAAGTTTAGCAGATATGACAACTATCCTTGGACTATCTCAAAAGCCGACACACCGAGCCTTGCAGGATTGTCGGGCTGTGCAAGAAGCATATGAAGTATTGAAAAAGAAATAGTATTATCGAATAACTCGTAAAACTGAATAAAATATGGGATGAGGCCCTGAGAGAATGGCGTCAATATTGGGATTTTTTAGTGTGAGCCCCGCATGCGCGGGGATGATCCCCAGAATATCTGCGCTGTCACGTCCGGCACAATGTGAGCCCCGCATGCGCGGGGATGATCCTCTCCTCCGGCGTGTACTGGCTGTCCAGGCTTTGTGAGCCCCGCATGCGCGGGGATGATCCCTTGATGCTGATCCCGATGAGTGTCATGATGACGTGAGCCCCGCATGCGCGGGGATGATCCCGACAGGGCCATGTTGCAGATATCGATGCTGTTGTGAGCCCCGCATGCGCGGGGATGATCCCTGTTCCTTCGGCTCCGACGCGATGCCGAGACGGTGAGCCCCGCATGCGCGGGGATGATCCCCCTGCATCTCTCCATGTCGGACTTCGAGGACCGTGAGCCCCGCATGCGCGGGGATGATCCCGCGCCGAGCCTCGGCATGTGCGTCGTCAATGCGTGAGCCCCGCATGCGCGGGGATGATCCCTCGGCGGTCTGCTTGAGCTGTGAGATATCTGTGTGAGCCCCGCATGCGCGGGGATGATCCCGCCGTCTTGAGGTTTCTGCCGAAGCCGTTGCGGTGAGCCCCGCATGCGCGGGGATGATCCCAACAGGGCAGCTCGGCAGATATCACGCCATTCGTGAGCCCCGCATGCGCGGGGATGATCCCGGCGATAAGGAAGTCATCAGGGCAAGGAAAGTGTGAGCCCCGCATGCGCGGGGATGATCCCGTATGTGCTGACTGATTTGCCGGTATAGTATAGTGAGCCCCGCATGCGCGGGGATGATCCCCGTTGCACCAGAGTCTACTAGTTGCTTAAGCAGTGAGCCCCGCATGCGCGGGGATGATCCCAGGTCAAGAAAAGACTAGAAAATAGGCGACTAGTGAGCCCCGCATGCGCGGGGATGATCCCGTAGGAATATGCGTATCATCTGCCGTGTCAAGGTGAGCCCCGCATGCGCGGGGATGATCCTGGGCATCTCTTTGCTCTTGCCATGATCATTCAGTGAGCCCCGCATGCGCGGGGATGATCCCGCCAATGACTGCGACTTGCTGGCAAAGAGAATGTGAGCCCCGCATGCGCGGGGATGATCCCATTGACATTGATGACTATCGGTTTGACTATAGGTGAGCCCCGCATGCGCGGGGATGATCCCAAGTTCCCGGGCGTCGGAAAAAGCTCGAATAAGTGAGCCCCGCATGCGCGGGGATGATCCCCCCTCGATGCGTTTGCGGATAGCTCTCTCAGCGTGAGCCCCGCATGCGCGGGGATGATCCCTTATCCTTCTCAAGTTTCATGATATACCTCCTGTGAGCCCCGCATGCGCGGGGATGATCCCGCGAAGCCAGGCTGGCCAACACGACAATCTACGTGAGCCCCGCATGCGCGGGGATGATCCCGAGGGAACAATGTATTTTAAAGACGGATTCTCGTGAGCCCCGCATGCGCGGGGATGATCCCGTAAAATGATCTATCGTCATTTTGGAAAACAGGTGAGCCCCGCATGCGCGGGGATGATCCCTGCGATCGGGATGCGGCTGTCGCGGATGTGCTGTGAGCCCCGCATGCGCGGGGATGATCCTTCTCCTCAAGATTCCGTGTGAATGCCAGTACCGTGAGCCCCGCATGCGCGGGGATGATCCCACCCGACCATACAGGCCATAGAATCTAGGGATGTGAGCCCCGCATGCGCGGGGATGATCCCGTCAGCTGGCTGGTCGACCACTACAAAACCAGGTGAGCCCCGCATGCGCGGGGATGATCCCTGTGCCCGTGCTGTGTTGACCGCAGCTGTCTCGTGAGCCCCGCATGCGCGGGGATGATCCCCCTCACAAGCCCGTACTGGCACGCCAATTCCGGTGAGCCCCGCATGCGCGGGGATGATCCCATCGGCATCACGGCGAAAACGCTCTGCGAATGGTGAGCCCCGCATGCGCGGGGATGATCCCACCATCATCTCGCCGGTGCTGACCGGCTGCGTGTGAGCCCCGCATGCGCGGGGATGATCCCAGACAATGGTTATTCGTTGAAATCTTTTGGAGGTGAGCCCCGCATGCGCGGGGATGATCCCCCTTGCTGACATGATGGAAAGCAAGGGCATACGTGAGCCCCGCATGCGCGGGGATGATCCCACTTTCATCAACGCTATGAAAGATGGCGAGAAGTGAGCCCCGCATGCGCGGGGATGATCCCAAAAGATAGGACAATGACAAAAACGAACGTCAGTGAGCCCCGCATGCGCGGGGATGATCCCAATGCGAGCAATCTCGTCGTCATGCTCGTCGGGTGAGCCCCGCATGCGCGGGGATGATCCCACGCCGCTCGACCAGAGCATCGGCGTCGAGCTGTGAGCCCCGCATGCGCGGGGATGATCCCAACAACGAGATCGACCGCTGGTGCCTGAGCAAGTGAGCCCCGCATGCGCGGGGATGATCCCACGAGCGGCAACAAGGGCATCGGTGTCAGCCTGTGAGCCCCGCATGCGCGGGGATGATCCCGGTGTAACCTACTACCATAATTCGGACGATGGGTGAGCCCCGCATGCGCGGGGATGATCCCCACGTCGCAACAGCCTGCCATACTGCGTAAAGGTGAGCCCCGCATGCGCGGGGATGATCCCGATTGCCCGCTACAAGACGGTCGAGGAACAGCGTGAGCCCCGCATGCGCGGGGATGATCCCTGAGGTGAGTGACATGGATGACACGACAATCAGTGAGCCCCGCATGCGCGGGGATGATCCCCGGCCAATAACCCGATCTGGGCCGCGTATGACGTGAGCCCCGCATGCGCGGGGATGATCCCGTCAGCTTATGAGTCTGCTGTTTCTGCGTGGAGTGAGCCCCGCATGCGCGGGGATGATCCCCCGCCTTTGACGGATGCCACAAAACCGAGAAAGTGAGCCCCGCATGCGCGGGGATGATCCACCATCAAAACAAGCGTTTATCCCCAGATACAGTGAGCCCCGCATGCGCGGGGATGATCCCTTCTGCGTCATCAAAAACGATGGAAGAGTGTGGTGAGCCCCGCATGCGCGGGGATGATCCCGTCAAGTCCATAGTATGCTGGCCATTCTCAAAGTGAGCCCCGCATGCGCGGGGATGATCCCCGACGCTTTGTGCAAGGAGTCCTCGAGGATAAGTGAGCCCCGCATGCGCGGGGATGATCCCGAGCATGAGAAGGTTCAGAAGCGACTCAGCAAGTGAGCCCCGCATGCGCGGGGATGATCCCAAGAGGAGGGTCCCGTAAACCAGCACCTACACGTGAGCCCCGCATGCGCGGGGATGATCCCGTCAACCTCTGGCATTTCCTTGACGATACGGAGTGAGCCCCGCATGCGCGGGGATGATCCCAAAGTCAAACTTGTTCACCAGATATTCTGGAAGTGAGCCCCGCATGCGCGGGGATGATCCCAGTCTATAGTGGGGAAAAATGCATCTTCCACAGTGAGCCCCGCATGCGCGGGGATGATCCCACGAAATGGCTCAAAGAAAATTACGAGTCGATGTGAGCCCCGCATGCGCGGGGATGATCCCGGACTCGGCCGGCATGGTGATTGGCTCCGCTTGTGAGCCCCGCATGCGCGGGGATGATCCCATTCGTAGTCCTCCCATTTGCCGTCAATCTTGGTGAGCCCCGCATGCGCGGGGATGATCCCAAGGTTGTTTCTGCGGAAGAGCAGGAGACAGTGTGAGCCCCGCATGCGCGGGGATGATCCCGCCAATGTGTTTTCCCTTGCGGTAAATAGTGCGTGAGCCCCGCATGCGCGGGGATGATCCCCATCTTCGCAGCTGATGCCGCTTCTTCTACCGGTGAGCCCCGCATGCGCGGGGATGATCCCCATATACATTAACAAGCAGGGTAAATGCCTTTGTGAGCCCCGCATGCGCGGGGATGATCCCTTCTTTGCCCTTTTTAATCGCGTCGGCAAATTGTGAGCCCCGCATGCGCGGGGATGATCCCCTCAAGTTCCTCGCGAAGGCCCTTAATCTCGGGTGAGCCCCGCATGCGCGGGGATGATCCCTCTTACGATATAATATTGACATGTCGCAGGTGGTGAGCCCCGCATGCGCGGGGATGATCCCGGGAAAAATTACAACTATGCAGGCGTCTTTTGGTGAGCCCCGCATGCGCGGGGATGATCCCCCCTTTCATTAAACACTTAATTGGTACTATGGGTGAGCCCCGCATGCGCGGGGATGATCCCAGCCGTGGAATACTATCTTAGACAGTGAGAACGTGAGCCCCGCATGCGCGGGGATGATCCCTGGCTGTCTTGATGACATGCGTGAGCTTATCAGTGAGCCCCGCATGCGCGGGGATGATCCCAAGAATAACAAATGCATACGGATCGGGCGTAAGTGAGCCCCGCATGCGCGGGGATGATCCCGTTATACTGAATGATCTGAGATCGCAACGGGAGTGAGCCCCGCATGCGCGGGGATGATCCCAGGGGCGCACTGCGCGATGGATGAGAGCACCGGTGAGCCCCGCATGCGCGGGGATGATCCCCAGCGCATAGCCCTTATCTGTCAGAGCGTACCGTGAGCCCCGCATGCGCGGGGATGATCCCTGTCATTCAGAGCGCATTGTGGCTCATTGATTTTGAGCCCCGCATGCGCGGGGATGATCCCTCAATTTGCTTGCCAAGCTTGTATGTGTCATCGTGAGCCCCGCATGCGCGGGGATGATCCCAGTGATTGATGATATGCCGGAGATGAAAAATAGTGAGCCCCGCATGCGCGGGGATGATCCCGACGTGAAGATGACTTCATTCTTGCGTTTCTCGTGAGCCCCGCATGCGCGGGGATGATCCCAGAGGTACTTGGATGTGTGGATGGACCGTTGAGTGAGCCCCGCATGCGCGGGGATGATCCCTATATACTGCTGCTGTCCGAGCTGCGCATAAAGTGAGCCCCGCATGCGCGGGGATGATCCCTCCGTCCGGTTCGGCAGCAGGAGGTATCAGAGGTGAGCCCCGCATGCGCGGGGATGATCCCGGCTATCCGAACAGGACAGCAGCTGACACGACGTGAGCCCCGCATGCGCGGGGATGATCCTGGCGTGATATAATGATTCGTCGCGATGGAGATGTGAGCCCCGCATGCGCGGGGATGATCCCAATCTACTTTTCTCTGCAGCCATCTTGAGAATGTGAGCCCCGCATGCGCGGGGATGATCCCTGCCAAGCGTGCAAGTTGTTCTATAGGAAGTGGTGAGCCCCGCATGCGCGGGGATGATCCTTTTGGCGCGACGACTGTGCCAGGAAAGCTCGTGTGAGCCCCGCATGCGCGGGGATGATCCCGACAATGACCTCGCTGTCGGCCGCAAGATTGCGTGAGCCCCGCATGCGCGGGGATGATCCCTGGAAGTGGCTCTCATACGTGTCATCTGCGCCGTGAGCCCCGCATGCGCGGGGATGATCCCGGAAACACGCTGTGTCATGTCTATGCGGCATGGTGAGCCCCGCATGCGCGGGGATGATCCCCTGCTCGTCGATTTAAAATGGAATCAATACGGGTGAGCCCCGCATGCGCGGGGATGATCCCTCGACATCTTTTTTCAAGAATTCCGGCAGGTAGTGAGCCCCGCATGCGCGGGGATGATCCCTACAGACTCCCCGTACTATCTCTCTCACGGGTGTGAGCCCCGCATGCGCGGGGATGATCCCGCCAATGAAGACATTGTGAAGGTAGC
>ERZ772901.1316-NODE-1316-length-19743-cov-23.589090_pt1 | contig 19743 bp, 19 predicted proteins | sample MGYA00512123_ERZ772901 | MGnify/ENA primary metagenome ERZ772901 (study PRJEB29015, sample SAMEA2737711) | human gut metagenome | biome: human gut; feature: human-associated habitat; material: faeces | place: China | collected 2012 ...
CAGTGGTAAGAAAGAACAGGATACTGCTGGGCCATCTGAAAAATCCTGCATTGCTCAGATATTGCAGGGAACATAACGACTATACTCTGCTGCATATATACAATATGGCTGATCTACAAAAGAAGGTATTTGAAGCCATTATCAAATCAGGAGAGAATGATGGAAAGTTGCCTTATAGGGTGGAACTGATAGGCAGGACATATTATTCCTCCCGATATCAGACTGACGAAAGCAAGGGTGTATGTGAGGATCTGGATAAAGGTTCAGTCCGCTATATAAATGTTGAACGTAACCGAGTCTTCAAGATGAGAGCCGGAAAATTCATGAGAGGGCTTATCCTTGAGACAGAGATAGGAAAACTGCTCTCCCCAAGTGTGGTAAACTGGATTGCAGGAGATGTTTTCACTCAGCAATGGTGTACTTATACTTATGGTTATACTCCTGATATAGAATTGCATGTCAACGATGATTTCAGGAGCATCTATGATAGTGACTGTTGCAAGGGTGATTTCGGTTCATGCATGGTGGATAAAGACCGTACTTCATTCTATCATGATGCGGTGAAGGCAAAGGCGGCTTACATAACTGATAAGACAGGTCTGATTGTAGCCAGAGCCGTTCTTTTTACCGATGTTACAGACCAGGACGGCAAGAAATGGAGGCTGCTTGAAAGACAGTATTCCTCAGGTGGTGATGACATACTGAAACGGTTACTGGTTGACAAACTTATCCAGGAGAAGCATATAGACGGTTATAAAATAGTCGGTGCATCCTGCCATGAAGCGAACGCATTCGTTGATACAGAAGGCAATTCACTGTCCGACAGGATGTTCGAGATAGACTGTGAGCTGGATGAAGAAGACACGCTTTCCTATCAGGATTCCTTCAAATGGTACAGTTACAGCCGGAACAAGGCCTATAACTACGGGAACTCCAACTCTTCATATAACCTTGATACCACAGACCTGAACCTTTATGGTGATACCGATGACGAGGAGGAGGGTGGAGAGTGGGATGCTTACCACCAATACTATTGTGATGATACAAGACTCTGTTACCGGAACGGAAGGGAGATCTGGGTGGATTCAGACAACCTGGATGATTTTGTATGGATTGAATCAAAGAACGAATATCACCATGAGGAAGATTGTATCTGCTGTGACGATTGCCGGACACATGTTCTGTTGGATGACGCCATGTATTCGGAAGTGACGGAGGAATACTATTGCTGTAAGGAATGTATGGAGAAAGCGGAGAATGAGTTCAAGCGGAAGAACTGGCACTATTCCGAGTATGATGATGAATGGTATGAAAGCCTTGATGATATAACCCGGATTAATATCTGGAATGAAACGGAAGGTATCTATGAAGAAAAGTCCATTTGTACAGATACATTGGATAACTTGATTGAGAATGAAGATGTATGGGAGTTCGGTGAGGATGTATTTGATACAGTAAATCCGAGTTCCAACCTCCCATACGGTTATAAACTTAAAAAAGAGACGAATCATGAATACGCAATTGTTGAAGAGGCTGTATAGTATCTACAGTCCCAGTGGAAAGGAACAGAAGATGGTGAAGTTCCTCTGTTCCTATATAAGACAGCTTCCCGGAAACATATCCGTGTCAAAGGATAAATTCGGGAACCTGTATGTAGTCAAGGGTAAAGCTGAAACTTACGCTTGCTTAGTGAGCCATATCGACCAGGTTTCATACTGCAAGCATTCAAAGGATTTCAAGGCGTTGGAAACCAGAGATATTATATTCGGTTATTCGCCAAAGAACAAGAGGTTTGAGAATCTGGGAGCCGATGACAAGAACGGAGTGTTCATCTGCCTTGAATGCCTGAAGAAGTATGATTCTATTAAAGTAGTGTTTTTCAGAGAGGAGGAGACCGGATGCAGGGGAAGTTCTGAAGCGGCGATGTCTTTCTTCGATGACGTAAGGTTCGTTATCCAGCCTGACAGAAAGGGTAATTCGGATCTGATTACAAGTATCGGATATTCTGACTTGTGTTCCGAAAAGTTTATAGAAGCCCTTGAACCTGAAAACTGGGGGTACAGGGAGGGGAACGGCTTGATGACCGATGTTCTGACCTTGAAAGAAAACGGACTTGGGGTCTCCTGCATCAACGTCTCATGCGGTTACTACAATGCCCATTCTGACGAGGAGATAACAATAAAGAAAGACCTGCTGAAATGCCTGATGTTTATAGAACATGTCATAGAGGATTGTACCGGTGTCTATCCCCATGTTCAGGACGATTCATATTTCAGCCCCTATGAGTTTGAGGACGAGGTTTACGATATGCTGAACCATGACCCGACATTAACCCCTGAAGACCTTTATGACATGTATTCCACCAATTTTCCACACTTCGGATTGGAGGATTATAGAAAGATATGTGAGGATTACCGGATGTTCTGGTGTGATGATGAAGAAGATATATATGAAGAAAAAAGTACGGACCTAAAAACTTTGGAAGTATGGAAAGAGACATGAATTACGATTTGGAACTGGCCAGGTATATCTGGTCAATCCTGAAATCCGATCTCCCGGTCCTTATGTCCTGGGGAGTTGAGATTGAGACTGTAAGAGTAATAACGTGTGGCATTGAATTCAAGGTCAACGGATTCAAGCACACCGGAAAAGTTCAGATAGTCTTGAATGAAGGTGCGGACCTGTTTGAAGTCTGTCTGATTGGTGAGGATGGAGGAATCAGGGACAAGAGGGAGGACATCTACCTTGACATGCTTGTTTCCGTGGTGGATGGACTTGTGGAGAAAACCGACGATTATGAAAAGAGGATTGCTGAAACATATAATATTATAAGGTATTAACAGTTCTCTGAGAAATCGGGAAATGTGACAACGGGCTTTCTGTGAGGGAGTAGATTTTATAGGGACTCGAAATCTCATGGAAAGCCTTTTTTATAAATCAGCTTAAAGGTTATTGAACGGTCGTTTAGTAACCGAAAAGAGCGTTAAATAAGTGTTAATTATGAAACAGAAAAATTATGTAGCCTACCTACGACAGTCCACGATGAAACAGGAAATCTCGGGACTTGGCGTGGAGGCACAGAGAGAAATAATACGGAATTACCTGAAGGACAGAAAAACGGTTGCTGAATATATTGAAACAGAGAGCGGCCGTAAATCTGACAGACCTAAACTTGCTGAAGCTTTGGAGTTATGCAGGAAAACAAATTCTGTCCTGATTGTTGCAAAACTGGATAGGCTGAGCAGAAATGTGGCCTTCACCAGTAAATTGTTGGAGAGTGATGTCGAGATCGTATTCTGTGATTTTCCGGAGGCCAATAAACTCGTACTACATATCATTTCGTCAATAGCTGAATATGAGGCGAATCTTATATCACAGAGAACGAAACAATCCCTGAAAGCCAAGAAAGCAAGGGGATATAAACTGGGGAAATCTGAAAACCTATTGAACAAACTGAATCAAGCGGTAGAGAACAGTAATACGACCAATCATCAGAAGGCTCTTGACAATCCCAATAACAAAAGAGCCATAGCATTACTGAAAAACTTGGTAAAAGAAGAGCGGAGCTTATCTGAAATGGCGAGAATCCTGAACAGTGAAGGATTTTTAACTTCCAAGGGATGTCAATTCAGAGCATCACAGGTGAGTATATTATTGAAAAGGTATAACTTAAAAGAGGATTGAAATTATGGAACCCAAGTATGTATTGATTCTAGACTTTTTTGTCGGCTGTCTGAATATCATAAAGCTGACGGACGAAGAACTGAGAAAATCAGAGGAATATGAGGACTTTGAAGATTTTCTCTCAACCATCGAGGAGAGATACGGATTCAGGCTAAATAATTGCCAATGGATGGTTACAGAAAATCTGGACATCCATTGCTATCAGAACGGGGAAGAGACAGAACCCAATCTGTTATAGCCAAATAAGGAAGAGAAACCGGGGTAATACTTGGTTTCTATTTTTTCTTCGGGTTGGTCGGAGACAAGAGCTCTAAGTTTGCAGTTAATAGATAAGAGGTCGGAAATTTATTTTAAAAAAGTCAAGCGAGACGAATAATTACGTGGAACGTAAGTGGAATGTATAACATAACTGGAAGACAAAAGTGTTATAGTCGAGTAAGTGAAATCGCTCCCCGGTTGTGTAAATTAAACTGTGTCATGCTCTATTCTCATTCAATCTCATCGGTCGGGGAGCGGCCAGCGTCAAGGGGCGAGACCACCCGTCCCGACGAGCGTAAAATTCAGTAAGCTAATGTAGCGAATCTGTTGTTATAGCACAAATTAAACGTCAGTAGAACTGACTAGGGACGATTCCACATCACTATGGCCTCCGTTTTATTGGCAAATGAACTCCCATTTCCAAGGCTCATTCGAGGCTTGTACTCTATAGCTTATGCTCATGTTAGGCATACCAAAAAATGGGGCAACTATCACAAGCTGCCCCACTATAAACAAAACAAACAAATGCCTCGCTAGGCTATAATTTCTTTAGACTATGCATCTATTCCTTACTGTTCCAGATGATATTTACATGTATTCCAACCGGCTCTGGAAAGTTCAACCGGATGAAGCTGCTGATGGTAATATACGATATGCCCTGTCCTCTAACATGTTTCTTGCGGTAAGTGGTTATCTAGTCTTAACCGTTGTTGTGCCCTTTCACGGAATTCCAGACTTCAGGATATTCGCACCATTCAATCCGAACTCACGAACAATTTGCGAAACGTTGTACTCAATACAGTCCATACTGTCACAAGCTGCAATAGCCTCTTTACATTTAGCATGTATTTCGGAACGTTGTCCGTATCGGTTCAAATTGATGCAGCAAGCCTCCTCCGGACTGCATTTGATGCCATTACGTACCTGCATCAAATGGTGATGATAGCTGGTATAGGGAGAAACTCCATATCAGCAGCATATCTCGACAAGGGAGAGTTCGGTGGTGACATACAGTTCCAGTACTTCGCTTCTGCTCCCCCACCTGCAGCCTCTTATTCGATTAGATTTACTGTCTGTCAGGTTACAGCTTAACCGAAATGATATCCATTATTCGAAAGGCTCTACGTCTCGAACGCAGCGGTAATACATTTTTACCTCAGTTCCATTGATTACAATACGTGTACCGGCATCCCAACGAACTCCCATCATGTGATGGTTTGGATATGGAGTTGAGAATTCCGGTGTGCCTTGGTCGGTACCCTTTCCGTCTGTGGTGAAAAAGTCGTATGTACAGCTAACGGCATAATCATCTTTACCTATAATGTTTTCATTGAATAATCCTAAGTTTCTCATGATGGTAACCTCCTTTTGGTTGGGAATACGCCAATTAGAGCCCAGAGAACTGGATATGTTAGCGTTCTCACCAGAATTTGTAATAAAATACCACAATTCTCCAGGGGACATCTTGTCACCATAATTCAAGCGGTACACTTCATCTGTATATTCGAAAGCGTAATATACCTTATTCAGAGGATCCGTGACAGGATGAAGATGCATTCCCCCAGAGGTAGGGGTGAGCGTGTTGCCTGCTTTAGTAATCTTTTCAGTCCGGATGGATGCCTGGTCATAATATTCCATGATTACTCTTCTGTTTTTCTCATCATGAGTATATGCCATCTCAATCTTATCTTTATCAATGATAGTGGTCAAGTCAGTACCCAGATTACGTATGCACCTTACATTCCACGGTGCTCCACTTTTTTCTCCCCAACCGGACATGGATGTACCCTCCATAGCCCAGACAATTTTGTTGTTAGAAGCATACATAAGATACCGTGTGTTATAAGCATTATCGGTATTAGGTAATCGGGATACATTTCCATACGGCATAATCGGATCTTCAAGCGAATTGCGCCCAAGAATAGCACGTAGATATTTGCCGGACGCAGGCACATACCATTTCAACTCTTCATTATCAATGGTTCCATTCCCGTTTTCGTCACGGTTACGGTTCATACAGGAATTTATGGCTTCCACATAATAGTCCCTATTCTCAGAATTGGCTTGTGGGTCATTGTTCATTTGATTTCCGTCATTCAATATCCCTGTATATGCTTTAGGTGCATATAAATAGGTAAATCCTTTCTCTTCCGATTTTCCGGATGCAGGATTCCATCCCGATTCCAATGAAACGATGCCAGGACCACCTTGAAGTCTACTTTGCGGAATGTCAGGTATCTGAAGCATTTTCTCTCGTCGTAGGATATTGTTCCACTGCCTGCCTTGCTCGGTTAGCCATTTATCCACATTCCAACGTCCATTTACATCAGACAGTCCATCGGAACTTTGGCTATTAAAGCTATTGCGAAGGTTGAGTCCCTGTAGTTCATTGATATGCTCTACGCCGATAGCCGTATTACTACTTGCCCTTTGTCCGGTGTTAGTGGAGTAGTATGTCTGGATGGACTGTTGCGCAATGGCATATTTGGAACGAGCGTACACGCTGTTTGTATCTGTGGAGGTCTGACGTCTGACTCTGAAATAAAAATGTCGTGTCGGCTGATTGACGTAATTACGCCAGTTCTTTTCAATGTTTTCCTTGCCCCAATTCACATCCCCGTAACGAGGTTCGTAGGTATATTCGTTGACAAATACGGTGAAATAATATTTGCCGTCGGCCGCTTTTTGAAATATATCTTCGAGCTTGCCGCCCTCATTCGCCTCTCTCACCTTTTTGTAAAATTCATCAATAGGCAACACTCTGTCTTCGTCAGTTTGTCCACTTAATAATAAATCGCCTCTCGCCGGACAATATATAGCCAGCGTGGTTGCATCCGTAGTGGGTTTCAGTTCAATCCAATCGATATATTTCCTTTCGGCAGCGGAAACTGCATCATTCTCCATATAGGTATATGAAGAACCGCTTTCATAGGTGGTGATGAGGTAACCGAAATTGTCAATGTCTTGCAGCTCCTTTTCGGTAAATACGACATTGAAGCAGGCGTAATGGGCATCAAGCAGGATGGTGGGATTCTCTACATCGGTCACAACGCCTTCGGCGGAGTTACGCTCATCCCTCTTGTTGGCCTCCACCACAATTTCATTCAAACCTCTTACTTTTATGTTGTAAGTATAGTTTGTGTTGCGGTAGGAATTGAAGTCGCGAGCCTTGGTTTCCTCGGCCACAGTATTGTCTCCGATATACCCCAAATGGATGGTATATTCGACTACGCCCATGCGATAAACGGGGGAGCCACTATCGGTAATTTGCCCGTTGTCATCTACCTTTGGCTCTTCCTTGTAAGTGACATTGCAGTAGATGGTGACATATGAAGCCAGGTTGTTCGGAGTCCATGAGTCACCGGTCAAGGCTGTATAAAGGGGATACTCGCCAGTGGTGTTTGCTTTCACTTCACGGTGGTTATACTCCGTAGTGCCTTCCCTTCCGGTATGTTTGTTCTCCACCATCCAGAAATCGAAACTATGGCGGGTTGTATTATTACCCACATCTTGGGTTGTGGTGATGTAGTGCGAAGGGAAACTCACTGGGGCATGATAGTAGTTCGCAGCATCATCCTGATCAGTGGCTTGGTCGCCGAAATTGCTTCCCAGACTGATGCCCGAGTTGTTTTCAGCCATCCCGCGCTCGTACAACCACGAATAATTCGGTGCATTGAAAATGTTGTAACCCTCCACGGAGAGGTCAACTACATTACCGTCTGCTATAAGGTTAAAAGTAATGTGCGAGACCAATCGGCGCAGATGGATAGCACCATCAATGCTCACTTTCCCATTGCCGGATGAAGGGATAGTAACGGGCTGAAAGTCGGTTGCCGACCAATCGTCGGGGTGTGTACCGCCCAAGGCAAGGGATGAGAAGCAGCCCGACATAGGGAGTCCAAAATTCACATTGGGGGCATCAAGATCACTGGCCGCTCCGGTATTTTCAGAGAAACTCACTACAGCAATTTTGTTGAAATCTTCCCAAGTAAGATTGTCTGTCAGCAAATCCCGAAGCGGTTTCTTTGTGGTACGATTGTCCGAAGTCACTCCCTCGTTATCCACATTCGCCACGGCTACAATGTAGCTCGGTCCAGATTTGGTCTTGAGAGTGACTGTCGGGGCGAGGGGTTCTTGGTAGTCGGCATAGTCAGCGGGAATATCCACCTCATACCAGCCGGTAGCAGTATCGTCTTTTTTTTGGGAAGTGATTCGGCCAGATACATCAAACACGGCAATCCATAGTGACCTTATACCGCTACAGTCAACATCAGAGATGTCCGACCGGGTCTTTACGTCCATCTCAGGCATTCTGATAGGGATAGTGAGTTCCACATCTTTACCGGAAATAGTAAAGTCAAATTCCTGGTATACCTCGTCTGTACAAGAGCAAAGAGACCCGGCTACAACCAGCAGAGACAGGTATACATCTATAATGATATGATAAAAAAGAGTTTTCATAATCCGTGTCAACTAAATTCAGGTATGTTCGCTTCCAATGATTTCATGGGACATACGGTGTATTTGATTGTTATTTCAGCATTCTCTTGTTCCTGCTTACGGCTTACAGTGAAGCGGTAAAGGTGATTCCTTACGATATCGTTATAGTTTGCAGTGGGTTTCCCGGCGGCATATTCCGCAAAAGAAACGGTGCAATTCGCCCCCGTCGTCTCTTTTCCGTCTTTTCCGAGATATTTGTATGCCAGTGAGATGTAAATCTGACCCTTGTCGTTTTCAATTTCCGGCAGGTAGAAAGTTATCGTTTTCGCATTAGTATCATCAGGGAGCATATTTCCACTCGTACCGGTATGAGAGTAATACTCGTGCATTGTGTCTTCAAAATTTATATCCTTGGTATCGGACACATTATTCCAGCTATTGGGTAGTAGATAACCCTGTCCATTCGTCTCACTGACACTTGCCGATGTCAGTCCGGTAATTACATTGCCTACATCAGTAGAAACCTTAATTTCCACCTTTGCCAGAGAGCGAAGCAAATCAATGGAGCCTGCGTCAAATATCTCACCTTTCTTTAATTTTGAGAAATCCACCGTGTGAACGCCCCACATGGGAATGGCACCCACAGTGCTTGCTTGTCCCGCTTTCGTGAAACTCAAATTCCCGAAAGCGGAGGATGTTGATATATCAACGTAGCCAGCATTGGCAATCACATGAATCTTTGCATTTGGATACCGTTGCAGCGTAGTCACATCATCAGGGGGAACAATGCCTCGAAAAGCGTAGCTTCCGTTCTGTCCGGGTGCATCTTGTTCAAATACCGTGAGGGTGGAGAGTACAGTGTTGCAATCATTGCTGGTAAACACCACTTTGAAACCCTCTTTGAGCAATCGGTTGTCGAAGACATCGCCTGCTTCATCTTTGTATTGGTCACCCCATTTTGTGCCGTCATCCGGCTTGGGAGTGCTTCTCGTCTCCATCTGTCCGGAAGTGACCACGCTGAACCTGACCATAGTTTCTACCGCCGTCGTAGGTTCCGGATCAGAGTCGCTACAAGAGACAAACCCGATGGAGGATGCAACCACGATACACCACAGGATTTTTTTATAATATGACCGTTTCATTGCAGTGCGATAATTTATTGAAGTTCAATGTTGTCAAGCACCACACGCCAAGAATGGATAAGAATGTAGCTACTTAACCAATTGTTATTCTCGTCAAGGAAGAGCGTCATCACATATTCGTCCTCACGATCAAGAAATTCCTGATTGGTCATCAAGTGACCATATTCCTCCTCGTAATAATTTTTTGCCAGCAGGGCGTAGTCTATTACCGGAATGCGTACAACCGTCTCACCTACATCGTTAGTGATGGTCAAGATCATTTTACTACGGTGTTCATACATCATACGCCCAACGGTCAAATCGACAATTGCGCCCTTTACAGTAATGATGGCACGCGTATCATTTTTTCCCACGCCTACCTCGCCGTTCAGTGTTTTCCACGGGCGATAGTTGATGTTCTCATCGGTCAGAATGTCGTTGTTGTAAGCCATTAGACCATTTTCATCGTTAATTCGGAATGTGAAGCGGTCAACATTGATATCCTCGCCCGACAGATGCTGCAATATTATGCGTATATGGTTGGTGTTCTTGGTCAGATACATGGTATCCTCGTAACTACCCCCGTTACCGTTGGCAGATAGCGATACATCCAATGTGCCATGAAAAAGACGATATAGCCTTTCTTTGCTGTAGGCACCAAATTCGTCACGCTTGCGGTTCAACGCACATTGTAACTGTTCGATCCGAGTCTTGCCAATACTGACTTCAGGTACGGAGAAAGACTCCTTATATTCACCGTCATTCTTAAGTCCGCACCAAGCCAACAGACGATAATCACCTGCGGGCAGGTCGAGCAGCATCGAATAGTTCTCCGCCGTTGACGAATCTACCTGTTCCTCTTTCTGCCATACCAGTACATCCGATTTGTCGAAGGCATACAAATGAACCGATGTCACCTCGTTTGCGAAAGCATCCGCCCACTTTAGGTTCTTGTCATAGCGGAATTTCAGCCGGTAATACACTGTGCAATCGCCTTCTTCATCGTAAATCACCCCATTGCACGAGGTAAGCGGAAACAGCAAAATAGCTATTGCCACGAGCCACATTTTTCTGATACAAATCGATATATTCATGTTGTTTTTCTTTGTTCGTCTCATGTATATATAGTCTCCGACAACTGCCTGAGTATGAATTTCCATTTTAGGTGGAAAACACCTCACTGGGTTTTCCGAAACCGTACCTTTCTTTACATCGATACGCAGGTGTTTTTATTTATAATCTAAGGGGGAAAGGGTTGAAAGACAGGGAGGTATTCCCCTTGGATTACTCCCCGCCTTTTTAGTCTTTTATCTATGTATGAATTGCTATTCCAGTTCAATGTCGCTATTAACAATACGCCAAGAGAGAATCCTGATTTCTGCAGCGATATACGAGTCGTCGTCAGAGGGCTTTTCAGGATAGATAACCTCATTGGGGTCATATACCGGAGTACCAAGACCAACCAATGATGTGATATTGGCCGCATACACGTGGTTACGTACTACACCGTATTTCCCAATAGCAGTATCATCATCTGCTGCACTGTTAAGGTGACGAATGTCAAAGTAATAATATGTATTTCCACCTTCCCAAACTTTTGAAGAACCCAGACCTTTCAGTCTTACGTTGGCATCAACTTTAGTGACATCGTTCGCATCGCTGGAACCATACCAATCGGCTGTAACACCGTCTGCTAACTTAGCATATACCTTATAACGGTCAGCAGTTCCTTGCTGTGTTATATTGCCATGCTCGTCAGCGTCTGTATAAAATACAACGTCGGAAGCCTCCATCTGTACTCGTCCTGTATCATTAGCCTTCCATAGACCGGAGAGTCCAGCATAATACCCTGCCAAGTCTGAGGATAGCATTCGTTCTGTTCCATGCTCTGCAATCGACAGCGCACTACCGTTTTCATCAACAAGTTGTGCGGCAATAATCACCTTTGAAGGAGTAACAGGATTAGTTCCTGCAGCTTTGTTGTCAGATGCGTTTTCCTGTAAGTAAGTGTAATTTGTTTGCGGCGCTTGCTCTGTGCCTCCGTCAAATGCTTTGATTGTTTGTGCATCCGTGAAATTGCCATAGCCATATGTCATTTGACTCGGATTGACAGCCCAGAAAGAACGGCAATAATCAGTAGTGTTCCATTTAAGTTCCGGTGTGGTTCCGAACAAATTGTCAGACCAGCTTTCATTGATTTCCTTCATCAGGCGTGAAGTACCGGCTGTAGCGGTTACATTCCAGCCTAAGAATTTTACATAGATATCTTTGTTTTCATACTTCTCGACATCGGTCTTATTGGCTTTAAGTGCTTTGTAAATTGTTTTGCCACCGTCTAACTTTTTTTTATCAAGAGAAGCAGCAAGTGTCAAGCGAGCTTTTGCAAGTACGCGTTCCACGTGAATACTGACGGGGTCAGCCAATGCAGATGCTTCTGTTTTATATATGTGTTTTGTCACATCCACAGCCTCCATTTTCATACTAGCCTTGGCATAAACAGAGTTACTCATGAGGAAATTAGCAGTAGCAGTACTACTATAGTCTGAAATTTCATTATTAAGTTGCGTCAGACCCATTGTACCCATTTTCTTTATTTCTTCAGTTGGATTAAGTACCGCTAAAACCGATGCAGGCAGTTCGTCACCTTCTTTGGTTGAGATTACCAAAGTCGCATTAAGGATTTTTTCCACGTTATTCATGTCAGAAGCATCTCCTTTCGGTTCGGCATCTAAAAAGTTCTGAGTGGCACCAGCTTTTACATTTGCTGCATTACCTGACTCGTCAAAAAAGTAGAAGCGTGCCGCGGTTACCCCATTTTCTATCCCTATACCTGCTTCGTACTCTCCAGCAAGGCCTTCAGTAGCACGTGTCCGTGATACTGAACCTACGGAATTAATGCTGACACTCAAATAGCGGGGGGCTCCGTCCGAAACATTTTCGTTGCCGTTCGTGATGCCGTCATCCTCGCTCGAGCAACTGACGAAAGCCAATGCTGCGAATAATGAAAGGAATAAATACTTTTTTTTCATCTTTCTTTTTGATTAAATAAGTTAATATATTATTTATATCTCTTTTCCAGTTCGTTCAAAATAGCAACAGCTTGTTGTAATCCCATGTCTTTTGCCTTGTTCAGATATTGGAGTGCTGTTTCATAATCTCCTTTGCGTATGGCCAACGCACCGCGAGCATAGACCGCCTTCGGAGAATCCCCAGCCTTTGAGAGGTATCGTTCCGCCGCCGTAAAGTCGTCCCGCCGGATGGCGGCATTGGCGGCATTGAGATTGGCAATGATGTCATTCGGGAACATACGCACGGCCGTTTCGAAGATATCTGTAAACTCATCCGTGCCCGGTTCATATTTTCCGGCAACGAGGTAGAACTCGTTCAAACTCAGCTTCTGCGGCTGCTCTGCCATGATGCGACGGATTTCGTCTGCCTCGCTGAACGTGCGGATGTTGTAGTCAATGCGGTAATCCGTATGGCGCAATGCCGGATAGAAATTTTGCTGCATGAAGCGGTATTCGTTAGGGTAGGTTCGTTTGATTTTCGCTTCTTTGGCATCCGGTTTCATATCGCTGTCTATCATTGCCAAAATCTCTGTGCGGTGGTCCATGTTAGACTGTTCCACATGGCGACGCAAACCCGCCCAGTCTTCCGGTTCGTAATCGGTCTGGATGATACTGTCTGCAAAGTGGTACAGTTGCCCAATGTGTTTCTTGAGTGCGGCGGTACGCCCGATAGCAAGGTCGGTATTGTGCTTGTAGGGGCTTTCGGGCGAAGCAAAACCTTTCAGCCACACGGACATGATGGTGATGTCCTTGTCATTACACACGGAGTCGATGGTCGCCTGTATTTTGCCTAGTTCGACCGTATTACGGCGGTAATCGGGATAGATTACCGTCTGGTTCACAGGAAAGTCGATGTATGCCGAACCGGATAGTGAACGGCTTTTCATGATTTCCGCTTTGGGCTGCACGAATACCAGTTCCGGGAAGAAAGCCTCGTGATGATGGCCTACTATGCCTTCATATTCAGCCAATATCTCATGGCAACAGCCCCAATCGCTGCGGTGGAACTTGAGCGTTGCCCCGTCCATCCACTCTTCGTACTCGGCAAGGTTATTGTATGCCACGCTGTCCGGTTTGCCCGATGCGCGATAAACTGTTTCATTTTCACCCGAGATACCGCCTATGCCATTTCGTACATAATAGTAATATCGCCTGCGCCCGTAAATCCCTACCGAGGGCAGGTCGAGCGAATCCGTCCCGTTGACCAGACGCGGCGTGAGCAACACGGTACGGTTGGCGTCAACGTCTAGTTTGTTCAGATCCAATTTCATCTCCACTGCAAGGTATTTTCCTTCACGATGCATGTTGAAATTTCCGATGGAAACACCGGGCGTGATGTCTTTTGTATTCTGAGCCACTGCTTCAAGCGTATTTCCCATGCCAAGCAGGGCTGCCAGTATAAATATCGTCCTTCTCATGTTCGTTACAATTTAGAATAGATAAACCAGGTTGATGGCAGCTTTAGTGGGTCCCACGTAATGATGCGGTTTGTTTGTTTCAATCTTCTTTCCGCATCCGGCACATCGGAATCTGTCGTAGTGGGTATAGGAATAGCCGATACCGATTTCTGTCTCCAAGTTCCAATGACGGCTAAGCATGAAAGCATGGCCGTAGGACACACCGCCACCAACAAACCAACCCTGATAACGGGTGTTCTCCAGTTTACGGAAGTCCGTTCCAAGAAAATTTACATTGAGATTGATGCCGCCGACATTATACTGTCCACCATGCAAATAGGCTCCAAAGTAGTGTCCGCCAAAGCGATCACATAGCCAATACCTGACTCCGGGCTGCACAGCCCAATGTTTCCATCGTTTGTCATTTGAAAGAGTCCACGCATTGAATTGGCCATCCACTTCCAATGTCCATTTCGGAGCCAGTCCCACTTCAAGACCCAAGTTCGGATTTAACCAGAAATCAGATAACAAATTGCTCTTTACCGCCACCTTCTGCGAGTAGAGTTCCTGCGGGAAGCTGAAAACGACTATCATTAACAATAAAAGCACACGTTTCATTTCTTATTTTTATTTACAGTTTCACACTTCATTTATTCAAATGTCCGTATTTTATTTTCTTTGATAAGGCAAAAAGACAATACAGACACGATAATTCCGTACTCCGGCAGCTATCGCCGATAGATATGATGATACAGATTTTCTGAGAACGGGGAAGGCATATGATATTTCACAAAACCTGGGAATAATAAGATTTTTTTTAGAAAGAGAACTGTTTGTAACGCATTGATACTTAAAAGACAAATTATATCTCGACGCGCGACAACAATGTGTATTTACATATTTTTTCCATACAATTAAACAATCAACACAGCTTTTAACAAGCTTCTTGCAGAACATTGTAAATAAATGAATGTATAGGAAGAATATTTCCGTTTTTGAAAGCGGAGCGTCGTCTAAAAGATATATATTTTTTAAAGTAAGACGACATTCTACTATGTATTCATACTTGTACATGTTAAGATGAAGTCATTTCCTATTTTAGCAGCAAAGGTACAAATAATATTATATATTGCAAGAAGCGAGCCTATAAAATTTAAGTACAGTTAAATATCCTTTTGTTTGTTCATGCTCTTATATTTCTATCGGATTGACTTTCCTAATCTCCATGATTGGAGAAATTGACGCAGGCATATCGATACAGAAAAGTTTCTTTTCTCCGTCTTTTCGTGATTTCTCTCGACAATAATAAAAAAGATAAAGAGAACCGCCATGTTATTCACGCAACGGTTCCCGTTTCTATAGTTCAATTAGCCAATAAATAAGTTTCATCATCCTACTTGCACCCTCAGCACGATGGACTGAGGGGCTATATCCAGGGAAACGTTCTTAATCCTGCTTGCTCCGAGAACCTTGGCACTCTTCCGGTATGTGTCCAGAAAATCGGTCTGACCTATATGATAGGGATAGCCGAATCCTGGAACGGGAAGTGTAGGGAAAGGAACAGGCATCATAAAACCTTCGTATTCGTGGGCGGTCATCATGAAGGCGTCCGCGTCCATGATATCCTTCATAGGGTCAGCATTGTAAAGGCTGTAATCAAATCCCCGGTGAAAGGACATGGCGGTCATATTTCCGGTTGTGCACAGCTCGAACCTGACCCTGTCCTTGCCGATTGCACTGTCCAGATACTCCTGCACCGATGCCTCGACCTCATCCTTGTCCATCACTTGCAGGTCATATATTTTACCTGCTATAAATATTTTCTTACCCAATTGTTGGGTACTGTATGTACTTTTCTTTTTCATAATTTTCTGTAATTTAATGAATTAATAAGTTTATATTATCCGGCGAGAGCACAACATTCTGTCATATTGCCAGTTCCGGAATGTATCGTTTCCCTACGCTGTATTTCAGTTGATCCAATCCACTACAGTATCTCCCTTATAACCTTTTTCCCAAACAAACCAGGCATAAGCGATAGCATTCCCATTTGCCTGAGTTGCTGTAAAATCTCCACTTTTGGCTACAACGGCACGGGAAGAAAAGACGTGGACTCTTATAGGCAGATTGGTCTGAAAGAACGGTTTACGTCTTTTTCCCTCCAGGAATGTCAGCTTCAGGAACATGGCTGCTTTGGTTCCTTCATCCGATATATCCAAGGCTTTCTCTATAAATTCCAGGGCTATCTTATAAGGAGGGTTGGTAATGACAGCTCCATAAGGGTTTTCGGTGGCTTTCAGGAAATCAACGCCACCGGTACCATAACCCCGGTTTATCAGGTCAGTGGAATAAACCTCCTTGCCTAATTCTATCATCCTTTCAGACAGGTGCCCCATTCCACAAGCAGGTTCCCATATAGTATCAGGAAACTTCTCCACCTCGAATAATCTGTCTATGGCTTCAGGGAATGTAGCATAAAAATCATGTTCTTCCCTTGTTGTATCAGAGTGGTTGGACGCTCCGATTGTGGTATATATTGTGCTCTTCATAGTTACCCATTGTGTTTGTCGTTATTGCCTTACGCTGCCATAATCTTACCTCCCCATTGGTCAGCCATCGCATCCGCTATCCCGGGGAAGGTCTTGCTCCTCAGTCTTCTCCTCTCTTCTGCCGACACGCCCGAGAAGAATATGTCGGAGGTCCATTTCTGCATCCGGTTGCCGTTCCTGAATGTCAGCACCTCACCTTTCCCAACCACATTTGTCGGTACCAGGAGAGGCAAGCTTTTCAACCATAGACAGGTCTTCTTGCTAGCTTCATGACCAAACATCCAAGGTTCTATTATCTGGTCGGGCTTTCTCCATCGGCTACTCATGATACCTACCGGATTCTCGATGGCCAGTTTACTCACTCCAACCCTTGAAACATCCATAAAAAACTGGACTGCCTCTTCTCGGTCTTTGGCTCTGTCGGGGAACTTCGGATGTGGTCTTCTCTGTTCTATCGGAAGGCTTTTATCGTCGGGGTGATAATACCATCTTGCACCCGAGACAGCAAGAAAAGTACAGGGAGGATGGGCTATGACCAGATCCCAGTTACCATCAAGAAAGTGTTTGGTTCCATTCTCCAAAGTTCCACCACGATTGGCGATTACATCAAACATATTCCCCTTGAAATGATACTCGGGATGACCACCGCTGCAATCCTGAAGGTCACAACTGAAAGCGCTATGACCCAGTTTTCTGAAAGCCAGACATACGGCCTGACTCTCTTCACATGCTACCAAGACATTCATAAGGATTAAAAGATTATCTGCATTAAAATCCGGTCCGAATAAGTTCTCAGGCCGATATGCTCCACCTTCTGTCCCATCTCCATAAACAACAGAGACTTGTAGAACCTGATGAAGGCAGTTATATCCGTGTAGAAGTTTTTCCCTGCAAAATTCAATGGATAAATCATTGGATACCCTCCGACTGTCTGAAGCTGGAAAGCTCCGATTCCCACTCCCGTAATGAGTGACATGTCAGCATCATAGACTATTAATTTATTAGGGTCGCAACGAAATTCCCTGACAAAGAACATCCTGATCTCTTTCTCGCTTATTTCCTTGACTCTGAATTGTGCCATTCCGGAAGTGTATTCGTCCAATGATTCCTGTACCTGTGATTCGATTTCCTCAATACTCATATCGGTGTTCAGAATCTCACCGTTTGCAATAAAATAGTTTTTCATAATGATTTAGATTTAGTTTTTTGTGATGTGATTGTTAATGTGATATCCCACTCTTTCATCAAATAGGATTGTAAACCTCTGTATGAATCAATACGTCTCCTTTTTACCCTCGGCATGATTGATAAAGCCTCCTGCAAGGTCAGATTGATGCAGAGACCGGTTTTAAAAGCGTCTCCATATTTCTGTCGGAGCGCTTCTATGTCTCTTTGGTATTTTTCAGGGATCGGTTCGTGTGATACCGCTTTTTCGGTGACATCAGGTGCGGTACAAGTATCCTGACGATTGGGAATAGGCTCCCGCTCAAGTCCCAATATTTTATTGATTAGATTTTCAAACATATTGCTGTGTGCCATTTATGTTTCAGTTATTAGGCGTTGAGCTGGTTAGGATGGCAAAAACGCGATTTGGAGGGAGAAGAAAAAACAGAAGAGCGCCGTTGATCCTTTCTTATGTATCCGGATCTCAGACACCCTTCATGTGAGTATTTGTTTCTTCAGTGATAAGGCTTTGGGGAGATGTAGGACGGAAAAAAACATACCTCATATATATGACAGCGCTCCGGACATGAAAAACGCGCTTCATTTCCAGTCATGCCCTAATCTGTGTACAGGTAATTTTCAGTTTTCAGTCATGGGAAGGATGGCGGGACAGTAGCCGGTTTTGTCATCCTTCTTTCATTAATATCAAAAAATGGCGGGCTGAAAGCGGAAGATTCTTATACGTGTGAATGTTAAATCAATGTATAACTAAAAACTGTAATAAAATAATGACTGAAAAATTAGAACCTGATGAAAAAACTATCGCTTCCCTTAACGCCAGTCTTGAGAAATGCTGGAATGATGCGGAAAATCCATTGCCGTACATACCTCTTGTTGTGCCACCCATAGAAGTGCCGGAATTCAACTTCTTCGGCAACGGGAAAGAATGGCATACGGAAAAGAAGGATGAATACACGACACCTGCAACACCTGCATCCACACCCAGAGATACACTACAGGCAGACGGAGCGGACGAACTTGACTTTATAATGGGACAATCCTTAAACAATATGATGATGGAAGAACAACGGAAACCCGTACCGGAGATATTATGGGGAGGTGACGGAAACGGAAACGCGCTATGGTTCGAGAATGAGTTCGCTATCCTTTTCGGGCGGACAAATACGGGCAAGAGTCTCTATGCGGTCCAGATAGCGGAGCATATAAGCGGGCGACTGGGGAAAACCGTATTGTACCTCGACCTTGAACTCTCCATGAAGCAGTTCCAGGAGAGATATACCTCAAAGGACGGTGAACTGCATGTATGGCCCGAAGATCTCCACCGCCCGGATTTAAGCATGATCGGAGACGGTCTCTATGATTCGGACAAGTTCCTGCCGTTGATAAGGAGGATGATGACTAGGGTGAACGCAAAGGTACTGATCCTTGACAACCTCACCTTTCTTGTCAATAACGGGGGAATGAAGGCGGAGGATGTGAAGCCTATCTGCCAGGAGTTCTGTAGCTGGGCGAAGGAGGGCTATTCAATTCTCGTGGTCAACCATACCCCGAAGATTCAGCCGTTCGCCACTCTCGACATCAACCACTGTCTGGGCTCAAGTATGCTCACCAATTTCGTACAGTCGGTCTTTGCCATAGGTACGGACAGCAACAATTCCTCGACAGGCAGGTACGTGAAACAGCTCAAGAGTAGGAACGGCAGGATAGTATGGGACGGGAACCATGTGATACCTTATGTGATTGACAAGACGCTCGATCCTACAATGCTCCGTTTCATACAGCCTCTTTATTTACTTGTGTAAAATTGTTATGGGTATAGCCAGTTATTATGCTTGTTGCGATTGTTATGTTATCAGCTTTAGTACAGTACATCTGATAATGTATAGGGGAAAGGCTCTTTTATGTAATAAAAAGTATGTAAGTCTGATAGTTACTTAGGCCATATATACTTTAGTAGAAACTATGGCATAACATTTTCCGCAATACTCATTGGCTTCGGGAATGACCATTCAAAGATTTCACATTGAATTAATAAAAATAA
>ERZ772901.1337-NODE-1337-length-19499-cov-154.721662_pt1 | contig 19499 bp, 23 predicted proteins | sample MGYA00512123_ERZ772901 | MGnify/ENA primary metagenome ERZ772901 (study PRJEB29015, sample SAMEA2737711) | human gut metagenome | biome: human gut; feature: human-associated habitat; material: faeces | place: China | collected 2012 ...
AGCTTCTGTGAAAGAAATAGGAAAAGTAAAACTTCCCTCACCATATCCCCATTGTACAATGGGGAATTCTTTCAAATGTACAACAATCTATAACAATAAATTTCCCAATATCATTTGTAAATAATATATTTTCAATAACAGCATCTCATGCTACATCTCAATATGAAGATTTAGTAATTACTACAATTTCAAAAACAGGAGCTGTTTTTTATGGCAGAGGTGTACAACAAGGGCAAACTAGATATATAGCAATAGGTATTTAATATCCTATTGCTATCCAATTAGAGTACAATCCAACATCAGCCTGATTTATCTTAAAATCTGTATTTGTTAAATTTCTAATAGCAAAGCCTGCTAGAAAATTTTCTGATACATCTTTGTTATCATTGTAAGGAGTTGCTAATGCTATAAACGGATTAACAAAAGTTATTGGAAAGGTTATTTTAGTAATATTTTTGTAAATAATTTGATTAAATCCCCATTGTACAATGGGGAAGTATTAATATAATCTATGGCACAGGATTTTATACCTTAAATTTTCCTATATCATTTAATTCTCTTTACGCAATAGTAGATGGTGGAGTTTTTGATATTGAAATACAATCAAGAAATACTTCTAATTTTAAGATAGAACAACGTAGTGGTCAAAATAGTGATATTTATTGTTATATTGCAATAGGTAATTAAATTCCTATTGCAATCCAATATATTTTACAATTAGCAACATCTGAACCATGATGAAAAATAAAACTATTTGTTGTAATTTTTATTATATTGTCTGCTCCGCCTCCATCATTATTATAGGAACCATTTGTAGAATATAAATTAGATATTACACAATATATATCACTAAAAGATATAGGAAGGTTAATAGAAATGTTACTATCTCCAGAAGAACTACTAGATGACAATCCCCATTGTACAATGGGGAACGACCAGTAAACCAGGAACAATTACCCTGCCTATTGCGTTTACTAAATTTTATATACCTATATCTTGTCATGGTCATAACAAAGATTGGTTTCCATCTCAATACCCAAGTACCGTTTATGTTGTTTCCTTAAATCAATTATCATACGGTGCAGCAGAAGGTACCTATCATTATTTCATTGCTATTGGTAAGTAACAATGGGGAACTACTAATGCTACAGGTAAAGTAAAACTGCCAATAACTTATACAAAACAACATTTAATTGCAGTAGGTTCTTTTTACGGTATATCAACCGATCCAGCAGCTTATTGTTATTATATTAAGCCAAATGGATTAGATAGTATATATATCTTAAATGCAGGTACAGGTATAGCTGGTGAATGGTTTATTTCTTTAGGTATTTAATTTCCAATAGCTAAATAACCTACATGAACACCTTGCGTATTATTAGCCCATTCCTCAAAACCCAGCGTGCATTTAGTTAAGTCTTTGAACCTTGCCCAAACTACGCATCCAGCCCAACTACCATATAATACAGGTAATACAACAAAGCAGTTGTTAGAAAAAGAAACCGGGAAATTGAACGTTTTAGACATATTAGGAGATATATCATAATTACTTGTCGTATCAAATCCCCATTGTTATTTACCTATTGCTATATAATTAACAGGCTTTGTTCCATCATTTGAATAAAGTTGAACTTGTTTTGTGTTCCAATTACAAGCACCACAGGAATTCCCATCTTTTGCACCATATCCATTTCCTTTTCCATTTGTAACAACCTGATAACATGCTGAAGGAAAAGCAATAGGAAAACTATACCATGAAGGATTTGCTCCATCATATCCATCGCCACTTCCCCATTGTAGAATTAGACCATTACTAAATTTAACCCAGCCGTTTTGTGTTAAACTACCTCCAACAATGCCGCCGAGTGTGCCGTCCGTTTTGAATTGATTAATGAGGTTTCGGACAAATGCGGTCGTAGCGATTTTAGTGCTGTTATCCGAAGTGCCTTGTGTTGGTGCGGTTGGGCTTCCTGTAAGTGCAGGGCTTACTTTTGGTGCTAATGTAGACAGGTCTATACTGCACTGAGACAATGTGCCACCGTTCATGTAAATCGGTCTGTTCGCACTGCCGACGGTGCTTCCGCTTGCCGCCGGTGAACCTGCATTTAAATAAATAGGCTTTACGCCACTACCCACTGTTGCAGTACCTAATTTACTTGCAGTATCCGCATTGCCTTTAAAACCACCACTAGCAGTAACACTACCTTTAGTTTTTATATTACCATTCCTATGATTAATAGCTACAGTAATAGGTGTACCACTAGAACATAAATCTCTAAATCCAGTGCTGTACCAACTACCAATTAGAAGATTAACTTTATTTTGACTTATAGCAGTATTTTCATCCACGTCTCCACCACCATATTTTATATGCGCAGATGTTCCACCAGTCAAAACTAAATTATTCGCAGTTGTAGCATTAGCAACGTTATTAACTGTTACTGTACTTGTAGAACCGTTACCTTTGGTTACTGTAAGCGTGGCATTGCTTCCCGTAACTCCTTTTATATAAGTTGTATCTATCTGTTGTCCACGACTGTCCTGCGTTGCTTTAGTGGCACTTGTCGCACTGGAAGCAGAAGGAACTACTTTCCACGTTCCATCTCCTGCTAAAAAATGGCTTGCATTGCCATCTCGTTTTGGTGCAAGCCCGTTTGCTGTGGTGGATACAACCGCGGTGCTTGCTTTTGCATTCCACGTACTCTTTTCCGTATCGCTCACAAATCTGTGTGTTGCGTCCTGAGTAATCATGGTTGCAGGGTGAGCGGAAGGGTGTACATAGTTATTTGCGCCTATTGCTATGCCGTCCAGCTTTTTCTTAAGCTCCGGCGTCATGTAGCCCTTTAAACTATCCGTAACTACTCGCCAGTCCTGTGCATTTACCACGTTTTGCAGGGTATCATGCCACTGCTTAAGCAGTTTTTCATTGGATATGAGCGCACTAAGGATTAAGTTCATGCCAGTGTACAACACTTTATCTTTTGCGATAATCTGTGGAATTTCTAAAAACCAGTCATGACCGTTTTCTAATGCTCCAGGGCGTTTATAACCGTCTATTTCTGTTGGAAACTCAAGTCCGAACTCTGTTTTTAATTCTTCAGCGTTCAAGTTATCACCTCATCTTTAAAATTCTATTGTCCAGCGGAATACTGCGCCGCTTTCTGCGTCTATGCCTTTGCTTGTCAAAAGTCGCATTTTAGCAGCAGTGCGTTCCTCTTCATCTATCAGAGCAACTTCATTTATATTTCCTGTATAATCTCCGGCTTCGATTTCAGCTTCAAATTGTACGCTTGTTTCTACAGGATAGGTTACAGAAGTAATATCTTTGGTCAAAACAACGTTATTTAAATTACCATTATCAGAAGGCGGCGCCGGATTGCCCTGGTCATCCGTTTCACCGGCAATACCGAATGCCATTTTTACTATTTTTGCAATCTGCCCCGTTGTTCCGATTGCCTGTGCAAATGCTGCTCTGTAATCGGTTGTAGTCTTCTTATTGGATTGTAAAAAAGTATCCTGATTAAATTCTGCCAACGGCACTGCTTCGCCGTTTACTGCCAGTGTCTGTTTCGGATTAATGTTCTGTGTATTACTCATAGTCTTTCAAAACTCCCTTTCTTCATGTTTCCGTTTTTATCCGTGCTGTAACAGGTGCATAGGTTTTCCATTTGTGCATTTTGCAGGGTATAATCACCCTCCCATGCGTGGCTGCCGTCCCAACAAAAAGAGCCGTCCCATAGGTTTTTTGCGTTCCCTGTGGTTCGGCTCTGCATAGCATTAATTTTACCTGTATTTAATGCCCTGTGTTCAATGTTTTGTTTTAAGTCTATATCTACATAATAAATACTGCCTGCTTTATGGCTTGTTAAAAGTCTGTGCTTAGATGTTATTTTATACGTTATATCTGCGCTTTGTCCTGTCTTAAAGGTCTGTGCAGAATTAACTTTAGTTAAAATGTCTATAATATGGGACTGCCTTTCTTTGTATTTTGCATCCGGTTTTATGCCACTCCAGTCGATACTGCCGTCCCAGCACCAGACACCATCCCAATAAGTCTTTTCTGCCGCGCCTAAATTCCAGAAATTGTGGTTGGCATTTACATATTGGGTAATGCTTGCTTTGTGGCTTGTTAAAATTTTACTCAATATATAAAAAACAATTTTAAATCCTAAATGTGCCGGTTTATATAGTTCTATAGCCGCTCTTAAATCTCCTAAAGATATAAGCCCGTCTATATTAAAAAACACTTCAAACCAGTATTCCGAATTGTGTTCTATTATCTGCGCTGATTTATCTGAAATAAATTTATTTGCTAAATCGGTCATGAATTTAATTGTAGATACATCATGCGCATTTAATAAAATTTTGATGCGTGTACGGCGCGTCTGATAATCGTCATTGGCTTTCGGAATAATATTTAAAAATTCCTCGAAATAATCAAGTCCCCATGTTGCCGTATCTATAAATAACTGGTCCAATAAATCATTTAATATTAAGCGTATGTTTTCATGTTCTCGGCTTTCTGCTGTGTTTACAGTATAAAATTTGTAATCTTTTTGTAGTTTATACGGCAAATATCGCAATATATCTATTTTACTTTTCCGAAGCCAGATATCATCACTCAATCAAATTCACCTGCCCTACAGTCGGAAGCTGTTCATCGGTAAGCGCAATATTTTCTGTCTGATTATTCAGCGTCAAATCGCTATAATCTTGTACGCCTGTCGCTGTTTTTTCCAATATAACTTTACCGACCTGTGCATAAGATACGTATTCACTTTTAAATGCAGTTGTTTTAAAAAAATCATTTACAGCATTTTTAATGCCATCGATATTGCCGCTACCTTTCGTTACTTTTAAACTTATATCTATATTCAGCGGTTTCGGGCTGACCACAGTTACGGTCGCACCTATCGGTCTTTGCTCATCAATGTAGTTTTGTACTTTTGCAATCAAATCTTCGCTTGCTATTTCATTTTCAGCATCCGTTATTATTACTTTTACGGTGCCGTTACCGTTCCAAAGCGGCAAGACTTTAACTCCGCCTACGCCGTCAACATTTGTTGCCCATATAATGTAATGGTTTTTATTTCCACTTGTTGCCGGTTGTCTAACTTTAAATAACAGACGTTCCAAAAGTTCGGCATCTGTTTCCTCATCGAAGCCATCATAAGCCGGTTTGTTATTCGTAACGGCGGATACTCCGTAAATACTCACGGGAATTTTCGTTATTGTTTCGGCATCTACATTGCACGAGGTGCCAATATCCTGAGACTGTGCCTTTACGTCAACTTTGCCGTCTTGTCCGATTTGTCCTGTTTCTATAGTCAGAAAGTTTTTCCCGTCATTGGTGCTGAACAAAGAGCCTTCCTGTACGGTAGTTCCTGCTTGCCCTGTTACAGTCAGAATAACGCTGGAATTTGTCGCTTCTTGCCGGATAATGCCATGTTCTTCTGCCTTTTTTGTTAGCCAATCCCCCCAAGAAGTTTGCGGAAAAGAGGCTTCAACAATTAATGCCATTTCCGCATATGCTTTTTCAAATTCTTTGGCGTTGGCAGACAGCGTATCCCATGCAAAACCGCCTTCAACAAGATTTACCTTATCGTCTGCTGTTTCGGTATAATACTGCTTTAATCGTTCCAGTATATTTTTCTTTGTTTCCATTTCAAACATACATAAATCACACCTCGATTTTTTGCGTTGATTTGCCGTATACCGTGGTAAGCTCCAGATTTAAAGTTATCTTTTTGTTCATTTGCTCGACAGATATATTATTTACTGCCAAAATATACGGATTTACAAGCAATGTTTCCTTCACCGCATTATACAATTCATTCGCATTTATTTCATTGTTCGGCACTTTACCGATAAATTTTCCCAAATCCAGCCCGTAATCATCGTAATATGCCCCGTATCGGAAACGTTCCGTCTGCAATACCTTATACACCCATACTTTTATTGCTTCATTGCGTGTAACTATCTTCATGGAACCGTCATCATTATAAACAAAATTGTTTCGATTAAAGTCCCATGCGTATTCCTTAAATTCATTTTTTGTATTGTACTGCTCGGTATTTACGGTATTCCCCGTCATAAAAGGATTTGCCATATCAATTACCGTCCAATCTTTTACCTTTGCTTAATATCCAAAACTGTTTCACCGTTTTATTGTCATCTCCGACAATCGGTATCATTAAAATTTTGTCGCCCGTCTGCCACGTGTCGGTATAAATAATGCTCGCCGTGTAATCATTGTCAATATCGTGATTATGGCTTTCATACTGCGCATATCCACTGCCGCCGGATTTATTTTGTGTTGCGGAAACAATATGCCCTTTTATCTGCCTTATATGCCCCTGTAGCCAGTAATCATCTATATAAAACCATTTTTTATCCAGTAGCATACCGTTCCACTGCACTTTTATCTCCGGCGGCGGGTTTACAATCGTGCCGATTTGCGCCGTGGATTGTAGTCCAGCATTGCCGCCAACATTGCGAAATAGCGTCAGCATGGCTTTGTACGGGTCCTCGGTTTTTTTCATTTAATCACCCTCTGCTTGCTTTTATAATTTTTGTCGGTGTCATATCAAGGTTGTTATAATCTCTGCCATGTACTACTACATTTTTACTGCTGCTGTTACCATAATACCCACCGTTGCCGTCGTAGATTACTACATGGTCATTGTTGCCGTAAACAATAACATCGCCTTTTTCCAGACTGCTCGCAGAGAAATCTTCCAAAAGACCGGCATTCTCTGCATTTGCTACCATAGACGGCACGCCGACAACACCGTTATTACACTGCTCCGCCAGAAACGGGCTGTAATAACCGCCCATCTTGCCGACGGCTTCCGCACATCCGTTTCTGCCGTTATTCATCGTTGTGCCACCCCAAGCGTCAAATCCCGTGGCAAGTCCTCTGTCCACTTTAAGACTTCCGCTACCGCCGCCGGTGCTCTTTTTGCGCTTACTGCTCTTAAATACCGGCGTTGCAATATCCTGTTGTTCAATTTCCGGCACTTCCGGCGTATCCGGCAGATATTCCAGCGTCAAATCCATTACATGAACATTGCCATTGAAATTATGAGTATCGCTTTTGATGAAAAATTTACCCTTGAGCTGTTCTTCCTGTACTTCAATCGTATATCCGGTAATACATTGGATATTGCCGATTGCTTTAATCGAACTTTCATCCTGCAATCTTTTCAATCTTGCCTTTGCCATTTTCACATTATCGACCGTTTCGCCCTCTTTCGGCGGTTGCATTTTATAAATATCCTGTATCATGCCGTAATGCGTAACGTCATCGTTGTTTGTAAAAACCTGACAGATATTGCCGTTATCGTCAACCGATTTTATACGATTTACCATACTTTCAATACTTTCGGAGTGCTCGGAGCTGTCAACGCTCGTCAAATCCGTGGCAATGTAATTTTCAATAAACTCACCTTTTTTTATAACCGTTACATCACCATTAAGACAGACAACGGTATAATCTTCACCGTTTGGATTATTCGCCGTGTCAGCTTTCGTATACTCAAACAGCATACGGAAAACCTCTGTGCAGCTCTTACCGTCGGCAATAAAACTTACTACAGTATTAATCTGCGGCATATCCGCCGCCGTACTTATGCCGATTTCTGCGCATACCTGTTTTATGGCATCCGTTACTGTTATACCGTCAAACAGCATTTGTACTTTCGATTTTGCCAGATAAACCATATCATCATAGGCGGTGAAAGAAAATGTAAAGGTATTGGAATTTCTTTTTCGGTAAAATATCCTGCCTTCAAAAATTTCAATCGGTTCTGATTCGTCCGTTTCGGCATAAGACAGATAGATAAAACCGCCCACTTTTAAATTTAAGGCGGTAAATGCGCTGTCTTTATTCACGGTATTATAAACAATTTCAAACTCAAGTTTCCGCGCCGCCTGCTCACTGTCGCCGCTCCATGTCCATTTTGTTACAAAGTTTGTTATATCAAAATCGCTCAATGGCTCAGTATGCGGCTCGTTATTGTTTTTCTTTTCCTGTAATTCCTGCTGTTCTTTCTGTGTAAGCGGCGGGTCCGTATATTTACATATAAGCATACTATCACCCTAGAAATTTATAATCGTATCATCGGCAATTTTTACAGACTGTTTTGTCGCGTGGAGTACAGTGCCGACATTCAGATTTTTTGTTTTCGCCAGTGTTTTAAATACGGATAACTGCTTTGCGTCCTGCTCCTCAATCGGGAAAAACTGTCCCACACTCTGCGCCGCCACGTCCATTAAATCCATACCAGGATACCAGTTAATAACCTTTTCTTTTTGTTCTTCCGCCGTCCTGCTGACAAGCCCTGTCGTATCGTTTAATTTATTCGAATTCGGCAGTATATAACGGTACTCACGTAAAGATATAGAAAAATACACGTCGCTACTGCCGTCTTTTTCACTGTAATCAAAATTATCAATGCTTACGTTAAGATTTATATTCGTGCCGGATATTGCCAGTTTACACGGCTGACCTTTCTGCGCAAAGGATTTTATCTTTTCTACATAGCTGTATGGGCTGTCCGATGCCCCGCTCACAATGCCGCTATATGCTTGTGCCGGGAAAAAACTGGAGAATTTCACTGTAGTTAATCCACGTTTCCCCAGCATATTCACATCACCTAAAGAATTTACATTTACCGTGCTGTTATTGTAGGTATTACCGACCTCGAAACTAGGCGGCGATACGGGGAAAGTTACACTTTCCCCGGCACAGCTTAAAACCAATTTACAACCCGTATTCAGTCCGCTTCCCGACTTGATAAGACTGTCCACCGCCTGATTTAAGAAAGATAAAATTGAAGCCATTACACCGCCCCCTCATTCATATTGATACTGCGTTTTTGAACCTGATAATATAGCTGTTGTGCTACTCTATAGGCTAAATCTTCAATATCGGCGTTTTTATCTGTAATTGTTACGCCATTTATATTTACATTTATATTTATATCTGTATTTTGTTTTGTATTTCCATACGTATTAACCGATTTTGTAATCGGTTGTTCTTTTTTTGCCTCATAAATTACATCATAATTGTTTATTACTGTATTATCTATTGTGTTCGTAGCAGGTAAACTGTCCCTATTAAAAGGGTTTGGGGGCATTTTATTTTGTTTAATATTTATTATCGGCTCCGATAAATTAACCGTATCAGAAACATTGTTCATCATTCCTGCTATATTTTTTATAATACTGTTTTGTCCTTGCATATAAGCAGTAACTAGGCTTTTATCGTGCGGAATAACACGTGTACCGCTCGGTAAATCGACAATTTCTGCACCTTTGTCGTGAATAAATGCAGGACCACCGGAGAAATTTTCAACTCCGTTTGCAAATAACGGGATATTTAATCCCCCAAAAGTCTTACCGCCGATACCCGGAACAATATCCGGCACGGTGAACTGAATGGAGTTTATGCTCTTTATAATGCCGTTTATTGTTTCTTTTACGCCGCCTAATATTCCATCTGCAATACCTTTAATTGCAGAAAATACGCTATCGAAGATTTTAACAATGCCTTGCCATGCCATTTCCCAGTTCCCTGTAAAAACGCCGGTAAGAAACGTGATAATTCCTTCTAAGACGCCGAGAAAACCGGTTATAATCGCCGCCGCTACATTAATAGCTGCTACCACTGTACCGACTAATACATTAGCCGCAACAATAAAAGCTCCTACCAATGCGCCGCCGAAAATACTTGCTACAATCTGCAACACTGCAATTAACGGTTCAAAGGCTCCCTGTCCGTTTATTGCCATAGTAAAAATATTATCTAAAGCTACAAGTGCCGGGTTAATAGCAATTTTTAATTTCGATATAACGTTCATCAAGCTGTCCCATGCCGCTTTTATTTTATTCCATGCGCTGATTAAAGCCGTTTCAATACGTTTCCATAAACTTATAAAATATGGACCAACCATATCCCAATTTTTATAAATAAGGTACGCTGCTCCTGCTATGGCAATTAAAGTAATTCCTAAAGGACTTAATGCAAAAGCAAAACTTGCTTTAACTAATCCAAAAACGCTTTTTGTTGCCTTTCCTATGCCATTTGCAAAACTTTCCATTGCCTTACTCATGTAAAAAGTTCTATACATTCTTGATAAAGATTCTGTTGCCAAAATCGCTGATGTTCTAATTTTCTGTAATTGTGTTATTACCGTAGTTTTTACAGAAGAAATAGGATTTTTAGGCATTACATTTACTATTGCTGTTGTAATATCAGCCCATTTTAAAGCACGTATTTTATCATACTCACTTTTTATTTTTGTAGAAATATTTGCAAAAACAGGTAAATTACTTCCGTTTTGAGTAGTATTTAATGCAATTACAGTATCTTTCAAGGTTTTATAAGCATTAGCTGTGTTTAAAACGGCAAATTGTAAAGCCTTATTTTGTATACTTCCACCTTTAGCCGCCAGACCGATATCGCCGTACAGTTTCACGATACCGCCGCCAATGCTGATAACCTTACCCGTTGCCAGCATAAAGCCGGTAAATGCCACCGTCCCCATTAAGATATTGCCGATTAATAACTTTGTTTCGGGGGATATAGTATTTATCATGTCGGCAAGACCGCCGATAGCGTCCGTTATCGCTTTAATCTGCGGTGTCAGTACGCTGCCGAAATTAATAGCAAGACTTTCAAGACTGCCGAGCATTCCGTCAATGGAGTTTTTTAACGTTCCCTTCATTACTTCAAACTGCGCCTGACTGCTACCCGTAGCGTTATCCATAGCCGTCTGTAACGCCTGATAATCTTCCGGCGCAGTTTTTACAAGTGCCAAAAGTCCGCTGTATGCTTCCTCCCCGGCTAAGGCTTTGGCATATGCTACCTGTTCCGTATTCGATAGATTTAATATTTTCCCTCGCAGCTGTTCAATAATCGGTTGCAATCCGAGAAAATTTCCCGATGCGTCCTTAACCTGCAATCCAAGAGCCGCAATCGCTTCCGCTGCCGGTTTAGGCGGTTCGGACAATCGCGAAAATACGGAACGGAGTGAAGTACCGATTGTACTTGCTTCAATACCGTTGTTTTTCATTATTGCCATCGCTGTAGCTAGTTGTTCGATACTAACACCCAAAGTCGCCGCCGGTGCGCCTGCGTACTGCATGGCAACACCGAAATCATTCATGCCGAGACTGGATTTATTGGCAGCCATTTGCACAACATCCGCCACCCGCATAGCATTTGCGGCAATATCTCCCTGCTTTAAATTCCAAATATTAAGCGCATTACTTACAACATCAGAAGTCGTCGCCAAATCCTCACCGCTGGCAACTGCCGCTGTAATTACAGACGGCATAACGCCGACAACCTGATTAGCGTCATAGCCTGCCGCCGCCAGTCTGTCCATACCTTCCGCCGCCTGCGTGGCACTTATCGGGAAATCCGCACCGAACTGGCTTGCCTTCTGACGCATCATTTCCATTTCTTCCGCCGTTGCCCCGGCTTTTGCCGCTGCTCCGGTGATGATACTGTCAAAGTCGATGAATGCCCTGCCGCCAGCTGCTCCGATTGCTGTAATCCCCGCCGCAACAGGCAGCATACTTTCACCTACACTGCTAAAGCCATCGCCGATGCGCTGAATATCTCTGCCCATACGCTGATGAGCGCGCGCAGTGCGTTCCATTTCATTTTGAATACGAACGAGAGGGGCTGTCATCATGTCGATTAATTTTAAAGTTACATCAATTTGTGCTGCCATTTTATCCCCTCATCTCCTTAGCCTCCTTTTTTATATCTTCCTGTTCTTGTCGTATAAACGCCTCTATTATGGTTTGCTCACCATTACCCATATTAAAAAACTCCAACGGCTTCCAGTGATGTTTTCTGTAAAGCCAGTACATCATATACGTTTTGCCGTCAGATTTTATCAGTTTTTTACTTCTTCAACTTTTTCTTCCTTTTCTTCCTCATCGTAACCGGATAACTTAGCAATTTTATTATAAATATTGTTTACCTCACCGGCTAAAAACAATTTTTCAAAAACATCAATCGGGGTAAATGCGTTAAAATGCTTTAACAAATCTTTATCTGCAAAATTCGGCTCTTTGATACCATCGCAGAGTGTAAGCATCTGCATTTTATACAAATCCGTTTCCGTCTTTTTGGTTTTATAATTAATTTTTACGCACGTGTTCTGAATTTCCGTATAACGTTTCGGGGGAATGGCTTTAATCACAATTTCAAACTTCTGTCCCAGTGTTTTGCTAAGGCGTTCAATTTCAATCGTCTGTGTTTCTTCCTGTAAAATTTTATTTACATCAGTGTTTAACAATACATCAACTAAACTCATTTTCACTATCTCCTTTAAAATTAAAATAATATTAAGCGTCGGCTGTAACAGGTACTTCAAAATCCGTAAAAGTAAAATCATAATCATCTTCTGTAAGTTTCTTGGCTTCCCAGTCCATAAGAGTAAGCTTATCAAAAGTTGCGTCGCGAATAATAACTTCTTCGCGTCCTACTGCATCCGGGTCGTCCAGCTTTACTCTAATAGTAACAACTGTCTGACGGGCATTGCGGATATTATCCGCCATAAGATTAATAAAATAAGAAGATACATGGTTCATTTTTACGTTGCCGGAACCCTCGCACCCTGTAACTTTATATTGTTTAAAATAAGTTTTTACCTGATTAACTTCTTCTTTCACGAGCTTTATTTCCGCCTGAAAAGCGGTTACTTCCGCCATATATTTCCCGTCTATCCAGATTTCGCCTTGCGTGCCGCTCATTACACGCTGTGCAATAAATTTATCCATAAAAGTAAACTCCTTTCTTAAATATCAAATGGTAGTTCTATATCTTCCATAGCGTCAATTATCTTAATTTTGCCTTTTAAAAATACTTTTTTCTTTGTATCTAGCTGGTTAATTTCATCATCATTCATATCTGCAAGTTCATCTTTGGTATATAGACCGTTTTGCAGCTGATAATTTTTTATTGCTTCCGTATCTAGTTCTACCGTAGAATAATTAGCTTGTAAAAGACCTTCACCTTCAAGTTCTTTAAGATATCCAGTTATTGCAGTAATAAGTAAACATTTATTATCATAAGTATTTGCATATTTACCTATATAGCTATCTTGCGCTGTAGTTCTAATATCATCATAAATCATATCCATAATGTCTACGATTTTAATAGTTTGATAGCCTTCTTGTTTTCCTTCTGTCGTGGTAACAAGACTATTTACTGCACGACTCATTTTATATTTTGTGCCATCATACCAAATAAAAAATTCACCATTATTAACTTTCTCATCGTTTTCATCAAGGTCGTATTTATCACAGTCGATAACCTCGGAAAGTGGCGCATATGTCGCACTTATAGTCATCGGTGTTCCGGCAATAAGTCCTGCGATACGTGCTGTATATTCTGCTGGTGTATACGTCTTTGTTGCTGTCTTGGTAGTTTTATTACTAAAATTAATAATCCCTTCATAGTCGCCATCATATCCAGGAAGTACAGCTTTTACTTTTTTATATTTATTTTCCCTATTGGTCTTAATCCATGTACCGACAGTTTCAAGCTGTTCTTCTTCAATAGTAGGTATTGCCAGATAATCCCAGCGTTCTGCTGCAATTTTCTTTAAAGATTCCTGCCATTTATCCGCTCCTGTTTTACCTTTAGCTTGTAAATAAACTTTAACTCGGTACGGTGCGGTTACATATCCAAGCAAGCACTTAGTAATATAATCCTTATTATTCTCACTAAGTTCGCTAGGAATATCATCTGTCGTATAAATAACAAATGGATTTTCAATAACTTCCTGTTTTTCTATATTTCCTGTTATTGCTTGTCCTGTAATAGCCTTACCACAAATAGCACTTGTATTTACAGTTAATTTATCAATAACTTCTTGTTCTTCTTCTAAAATAAGAAACACAATGCCACGTTGACTACGTTCAATTGCTGCAATGCCTGCTTCTTTAAAAGATATAATCACACTTGGCATTCCTAACTTTGCCATATTGCTTTCTCTCCTTCGTTTATTCTCATTTTTAATTGCATATCTTCCATGATTTCATGGTGTTTATGCGGTCTAATAATTCGTTCCAAATAATCCAGTCTTATTGTCGTCTGGATAATATCCTGTTCTTCCCCCACTCTGTCAATAAGAAATTCATTTAGGTGAAGATATCGTTTTTTTACAGGTATTCCCCTCTGAAAAAGCGTCTGAAGCCTATCCATAACATCAGCATAATGGATTTCATTTTTATCGGCATTTCGGGGGAAATACGTTGTGATAATGGACAATCTTTTTTTTGTAATATTTTTAGTTTGGGGGATATTAGTACATAAACACTTAATAAAAAAGCACGGCTTCGCAAAATCCTCTAAGATTTCATCGGAGTAAACCGTGCTTTTAAATTCCGTTTTAAGCATCATGCCGATTTGATTTAAAATATCTATCTGCTTTACTATATCAGTCATCTAATTTATTTTTCACCCGCCTGTATACGCCTTTCCACATATATTCCCGCAAATCATCCTGCTGTTCGTCTATGGTTTTTTGCAGAAAATGTTTTCCCTGTACAAAGCCTTTTTCGCGCCCTTTTTTATCTATAATCTTATGTCCTCTATCAACCAAATGGAAATGTGGCGCAGTAGAGTAAATATCAACGTGAATATTTTTGCCGTAACCTTCAATTTTCTTTTTCCAGCTTTTATTTAATTTTCCTTTATGGTCTTTGCCACTATTGGGGCTATTTGCTTTTAAAGCTCTAACCATGCGATTGGCGCCACGGTTTAAAACTACTTCAACGTCATCAGGAAATTCTTTTTGTACCGCCTGCAATCTGCCAATAAATTCCTCAAAAGTAACTTTACCCATTGTCTTCATCACCTGCTCTTTTTTCAGAACACATAAGTTCCAGCTTAACATGTGCTTCATACGGGTCGATAACTGTATTTATGCGATATAATTTATTTCTATACTGCACCAACATGGAATTATTTATGCTATCCCGATAACGAACCGTTACCTTTGTTAAATCCTCCATTTTTTCTTTGTGTTGCTCGTAATAGGCTCGTCCTCTAAGTGGCTCAATTCTTGCCCATACTTTTAAAAACGGTATTAATTTTTTCTGCGTCAGATTATACTGCGTTTCAACATCTTCATATTTTAAAATCGTTATGCGCTTATCTAGTGTTCCAATTTCTTCAATATTAATCAAGATGTTTCACTTCCTAACGGTTTATAATGCTGTGCTAGAGAAATATGTGTAATTATGGCTTCGATAGAGTGCGGTAGATTATTAACATTGGTTTTGGTAGAAAAAACGCTTCTGTTTTCATACCAGTGCGCCACTAGCATTTTAACAGCCAGAACAAAAAGCTGGCTGTCATCACTATACTCTTTGCCGGTAGTCTGCTCTAGATAATCAGTAGCAGCTTCGATTAAACCGCCTATAAGCTCATCATCTTCGGTCAAATCTTCATCAATGCGCAGATATTCCTTTGCTTGCTCAAGTGTAACAGCCATGCTTTTTTTCACTCCTTTTATTCTGTAGCAATTACCCCTGCACTACGTAATGCCGCTAAAATAGCATTTATTTTATCTTTTTCATCGCCACCTGCCGCGTCTGCAATAGCTGCCTGTTTTGTTAATCCACTATCACCTGTGTCGCCTTTATCACCTTTTGCACCTTTTAAATTTTTAAAGGCAAATGCAAATGTACGTGCCTGTTCTGTTCCACCAAGAGTAACAGTTACTTCTGGTGTACCTGTATTGGCATCAATTGTTGCTGTTGCTTCTGTAATAGTTGCCGCTATACCATCTGTCCCATTTGTGCCCGGGTTGCCTGCATCGCCCTTATCACCTTTTTCACCTTTAAGATTTTTAAAGGCAAAGGCGAATGTACGCGCTTGCGCTGTGCCGCCCGGTGTTACGGTTACCTCCGGTGTTCCCGTATTAGCGTCGACCGTCGCCGTAACGGATGTAATTTCTGCCGCTATGCCGTTATCACCCTTATCTCCCGGTGTACCGTCTGCCGGTTTATCAACATAAGTTAATTTCCCGTCTGCGCCGAGAGATAAAATCTGTCCCTGCGTGCCGTCTGCTTCCGGCTTTTCAAGTTTACCTTCAAGGGCTGTGTCATGCGTTTCAAGTACCGCTTCAATTTTATTCATATTTTGTGCATTTATCGGCGTTTCATTATCTACCCAGTTAGTTTTTGTATACATAATTATTTACCTCACTTTTATTTATCTTTCTTTTCCTACAATTGTTTGCCCCACTATTGCTTTACCTACTATTGCAGGTGTGGGGCTATTACTCTCCCGCTTTCACCAATTTAACAAGGCTATCATAGATAATAGGTTTACCATCACAAACTATAATACTTTTACGAACAATATCGTCTGTATCGTTATCTTCATATGTCTTCATACCGACTTGGAAGTTTGTATTTAATGTGTAGTCTGCAAAGTTATAAAGAAAAGCAAATGTTTTTCCTGCTTCTAAAGTATCAGAGAAGTTTTCTAAATAGTTTGTAAGCACTACAGTTCTACCTAATAAACTACGTTCTGCTTTTCCGCCAAATCCATAGTTAACACGTGCAATAGGTTGACCGTTTGTATCTGTCATGCCAATAAATGCCATAAATGTTTTTTTAGTCATGCACCAAACTGCACCTGCTTCGTATTCCATTGGAAGCTCACCTTCAGCATTAACTAAAGTTTTATAGTCAATTTTGCTTACCTCTATTTTTGTGCCTTTGGCATCTTCTTTTAGAATACCTGTTGGTTGTCCAACACCTGTACCAGAAATAATTGCTTTTTCTAATGCTTTTGCCATTGCTTCTACTACATTATTAACAAGTGTTGTTTCAAAGGCACTATATGCCATATTTTCTGTTTCTAAAGTAACAGCTACAGCACAACGCAATTTGAAATGACTAAAAGTAATAGTACCAGATAAAGTCTTTTTCTGTTTATCACTACCAGCACCTTCAGCTACCCATGTAGCTTCCGGTTTTACATTAGAAACTGGAATTGCAACACCTGTTTTATAAGCTATACGTGTTACAAGTGGCAAAATCATACCGTATGCTTCAAGTTTTTCAATAATTTTATTGAGTGTAACTGGTGGAACTAATGCCCCAATATCTGTTGTAGCTGTTACTTCATCACTTCTAAATTCTTTAGGCAATCTTTCACCACGACAAACATAATTCATAAATGCCTGTCTATATTCTTCACTATCATAGATATTGGCTTTTACTGGTTTAGCTGTATTAGTTCTTGTTGTCATTGTACCCATACCATCAATAATTGTTTGACGTCTGCGAATTTCTTTTTCTTCTTCGTCAAGTTCTCGAAGTTCTTTTTCAATTTCATCAAAATTAATATTTTTATTAGTTTCATCAGCTAACAAAGAGCGAATTTCTTCTTTTCTTTGTAAAATTTCTTCTAATCGTTTATTCATATTTTTTCTCCTTATATCTAAAAATCAGCATAAAAAAAGCACGTTTAAACGTGCATTATAAATAAGTCATTAATAATAATTTTTTTCGTCTTTGCTTTTCTTGTAAATCCTTTTCTAGGTCCACAAAATATTCTTTACTTCGTGCCTGTATAGATGTTCCATCATATGCTGGAAAATCTACAACCGCCACATCATAAATTTTATCAAAAGCAGTTATTGTACGTGTATAAATCTTATTTTCTTTGTCAACTTCAGTTCGTTCACTTTTTACAGTAAAAGCAAAACTCATTTTGTTTAAATCACCACGTTTAATAAGTTTATATACATCTGTACCATTATTGGTATCAATAATATCAGCACTAATTCTAAGACCTTTATCATCAGTATTCATGGTTAATGTATTATTACTTGCTCTAGCGAGTATCATTGCTACATCGCCATGATTATACTTAAAGACAGTATCGCTCATATCTGCACCATTAAAAGCATTGCGGTCTATTACTTCCATATATTTCCAACCGCTCCACTCACTTTCCCATATTAATGCCCTTTGATTAAAAACTGCTGCATATCCTTCTACAAGTTGCTTATTTTCATCATCATTATTAGCTGGCTCTAGTAGTGCCATTCTCATTTCCATTTTCCCCATTATCTTCACCACCTTTCAATGAATTATCATTATTACCTGTTTGATATAAACTTTGGTCCTTAGCTTTTACAAAGTTTAAACTGATAAGACGTTCATCACCACCTTCAATACCAGCATAACCAAAGATTTCACGAATTTCATTGATTGTAAGTCCGCCAGTAGGAATAAGTGTTTCACAGATTTTAATTTTAGATGCTACAGACATAAAGTTTAATCTATTACTTTCTAAAATAATTTCATTACCAAAGCCTCTTTCTCGTCTTGTAAATAATTTGTCTGTCATTTCTTGAGCTAATTTTATAGCTACAGGCTCAAGTACTGACTCATAAAAGGCTATATACTCATCTTCTGTATATTTGCCCATGATGATATTTTCATTAAGTCCAAAATGTTTATAAATACAATCTCTAGCATAACTCATTTGTTGACTATTAAAGGTAGTTATCTTACTGTTTAATTCATGAAATTCTACTTTATTATCCAAACTAGCTATACCTGAAGGATTATTACTAGCATATGTTCGTACGAAATCATCATGTACTTTTTTCATATCTTCTGGTCTAAGAGATGAAATCCATTTTAAATATCCACGCAGTGCTGTAAAATTTTTAACTGCATTAATAATAGAAGCTCTCACTGCCTTTAGCGTTGATAAATCTTCAATCATTATCTTTGAATTATCATCGCCAAATATTTCATCGCGATTAAAATGTCTACGAATGTGAATAAGATTTTCATAAGGAATAGTAACTCTTTCACCTGCACCAAAAGTAAATCTAGCATAAAGATTATATGTTTTGTCTTCTAGTATTTCCAAAAGAGGGAAATCTAATGGATATACAGCTTTTATACTGCCTGTAAATTCGTCCCATTGTATATAAATAAAAGCATTATTATACGTAAAATACTGTGCTATAAACTTTTCTAAAAATTCACTAGCAGTCATCATTGGATTGGGATACGAACTTAATAAATAATTCAACCTATCATTAGGCACATTTTTTATTTTTCCATTATCCTTAATTACATGTTTTGGTCGCATTTTTCCAAAATGCCTTGCAATAGTATCTATACAATCTCGTACTGTAGCGTCATCATAAGCATTTCCTGAAAAAGGTGTATACATATTTGTATAACCATTTAACAATTTTAAAGCTGTAACATCTTTATATTCTTTTTGATTACCAAAGATTTTGCTAAATAAACTTCTAAATTGCAATGTCTCACCACCTTTTAAATAATATTCATATAGTCATCTTTATTTCTCTCATAAACTACATATGCATCTAAAAGAGACGCAAATCCATCAATTCGTTGTCTTGGGTTTTTTGACATACTCCCCATGCCTAAATGCAGGGGATTCTTGGATACAAACGATACTT
>ERZ772901.1344-NODE-1344-length-19423-cov-5.786710_pt1 | contig 19423 bp, 24 predicted proteins | sample MGYA00512123_ERZ772901 | MGnify/ENA primary metagenome ERZ772901 (study PRJEB29015, sample SAMEA2737711) | human gut metagenome | biome: human gut; feature: human-associated habitat; material: faeces | place: China | collected 2012 ...
AAAAAATCAGGATAAATTAGCTTTTATAAAAGCATTTATATATATGGGTTACTTTAGATCTTTTATATTATTTGTACCATTTAATAAATTGAGAAAGCGTATGGGTAAGATTAAGTTGGAGTCACCACAGGAAGTAGATGATGAATGCTATAAAAAAGCTGTAAGAATAGCAAGGATAGTAGGAATAGTATCTTATCATACACCATGGGAAAGTAAATGTTTAGTACAAGCATTAACGGCTCAAAAAATGTTAAAGAAACAGGGAGTATCTACAACTCTTTATTTAGGAGTAAAGAAAGACAATAATAATCAAATGTTAGCTCATGCTTGGATCAGATGTGGAGATTATTTTGTTACAGGTGGAGGCAATAGACATGGATATGCCGTAGTTGCCAAATTTGCTAGTTAGTATCTATGACTTATTATAGTCTTAAAATAAATAAATATTAACTTAAAAGGAGAATGGAAAATGAAAAAAGAATTTGTAAAACCTGAATTAAGAGATTTATCAGTAAACTTAACAAATGATATAGAGTATGTAGATTATTGTAATTGGGTAGGTACAGAAGTTATTGGATTAGGCAATGAAGACTACACAGATCCAAATAAAAAACCTACTCAGCACCCAGATTGGGTATGGTGTAATAAGCATAATAGATGGCATCCAAAAAATCATGGTTCAAATGATTCAACAGTAAGTGGCTCATAATATTAAAAATGTAATTTAGTAAAAAATAAGCTTAAGGATAAATATGACCTTAAGCTTATTTTTTATTTTAAATAGAAAAGTATAGATTCAATTTTAAACTTATTGATTTTAACAATATATATATAATAAAAATAAATTTTAGGATATAATATTATAAAATGATATTATTTAGGATGTGATTAAATCATGTTTTATGGTTGTAATATAAAAAATGATGTTGAGTACTCTCTTGATAAAAACATAAGAAATGAGATTATTAAGATTAGAGATATATGTATTTATAGATTAAAAAATGCAGATATATTATTATTTGGTTCTATAGCAAAGGGAAAATATAAAAATAGTAGTGATATTGATATATTAATATTAATTGATGATAATAAAAGTGTTAGTGAATTAAGAAAATTAAGACATGAATTAGAAGATGATATAGATAACCTAAATTTAAGTAGAAGTGTAGATATTAAATTATATAATAAAAATAGATATATTGAATTAAGTAAGGAAATAAGCTTTGAAGGAGATATAATAAAAGATTTAATAGATATAAGGAAGTGGAATTATGGTTAAGAGAGATATGTTTTATTTTGCAGATATTGATGAAAAATTTATAGATTCAACGAAAGATAATGAAGGATTAGAAGATGGAGTGCTAGTTCATTGTCAGCAATGTATTGAAAAAAATTTAAAAGCTATTATTCAGAAGAAGTACGGAGTGATATCAAAAGAACATAATCTTGTTAAACTATTAGAAGTATTATATTTGCAAGGTTATCCAGAATTAAAAAAGTATAAGAGTCTTTGTAGAGATTTAAAAGATTTTTATTTTAGTAGAAGATATGCCAGTGATGATTATGAAATTTTAACTCATGAAGAATATATTGATTATATTAATAATTTTTATGAGTTATTAAATGAACTTAAGAAAATCAGAAGTGAATTTGAATAAATATAAAAAACACCTAACAGCATGTTTATTATGTTGTTAGGTGTTTTTTTATAAAATGTTATACTAGTTCAGTGGCAACTTCTAAGATACTTTCCTTACTTACTTGTTTTAAATGACCTTTTTCCAGTCGTATTATACGATGACAAATATTAAGGGCTGAAGGTCTATGAGTTATGATGATGCAAGTTGGTTTATGGGGCAGTGATTTAACTGATTTTAAAACACTTACTTCTGTTTCAGGATCAAGAGCAGAAGTTGCTTCATCTAAGATTAATATTGGTTTCTTTCTTAAGAATGAGCGAGCTATGGCTAAGCGTTGAGCTTGTCCCTCGGAAATGCCAGTAGCTTTTTCACCAATTACTGTTTCAATGCCATTTTCTAATTCATTAACGAAATCTAAAGCGCAGGCGTTTTTTAAAGCTTCATATATTTCTTCTTCTGTAGCTTCAAAGTTACCATATCTTAAGTTGTCTTCAATAGTACCAGAAAATAAAGTATTTCCTTGTGGAACATAAGAAATTAAATTTCTGTAATCTCTATTAAAGGAATCCTTTTTATTATTTTCTTTTAAATAAACTTTACCACTGCTTGGATTTATTAGCGCAAGTATCAGTCTAATTAAAGTGGTTTTCCCTTCACCAGATGGACCTACAAAAGCAATGGTTTCACCATAAGGAATAGTTAAATTAATATCATTAATAATTTTAGTACCTTTTTTATATTCAAAAGATACATCTTCAAAGGTTATTTCTGGATTAATAAAATCAATAACTTCTTTTTCTGATGATTTTTCCAGTGGTATTTCTTCAAGTTCCATTAATCTTTCGGCAGCGGCAATAGTTGATATTAATCCAGGAAACATAGATGCCAATGAAGAAAATGGAGATTGTACCTTTCCATATAGCTGTAGCATGGCTGTAAAGGTACCATAAGTAGTTACTCCAGTAGAAATATTTAAAGCACCCCAGCAAAAGATTGTAAAGTAAGCTAAGTTTGAACATAGTGACATGGCTAATCCAGTCATAGCTGAAAGTTTAGTATTTTTCATGGCTATATTATATTTATTATTTTGAATTTGTATTAATCTATCCATATTTATTTTTTCCATACAAAAAGTCTTTACAATCATTATATTTTGTACAGATTCTTGAATGAAGGCTCTATATTTAACATCTTCTTCTTGAGCTTTCTTATAAAGAGCTTTTAACTTTTTGCTAAAATATCTGCTTACTAACACAAGAAATGGTCCAATAAATATTGCAATTATAGCAATGGAGGGAGCTAAATAAATAAGCGTAGAAAAAGAAGCTAATAGTGTTACTAAAATTGAAATAATGTTAGGAATGGTACTAAGCAAAGTAGAACTTATAGTTGCTACATCAGAAGTTATTCTTGTCAATAAACTTACACTATGAAATTTACTTTGTTCAAGCCAGCTACTATATTCAATATGTTCAAACATTTTATTTTGAATATTTTGATTAAGCATATGAAAAAAAGAGAACATGAGATGTTGTTAGCATTGTGTTTATTTATATATACGTTTTTACCATCCTTAGCAAAAGCATATGTTGTATTTAATTATATTACATGGTTTGTTGTACTTTATATTTTGATATCTTATATTAGATATTACCCGAAGGAAATTTATCAAAATACCAAAGTATGGGGAATTTTGACTATAGTTACAATTGTATTATCATGTATAAGTATTGTAGTATGTAGATATGTTGGAATTGATCCATATTTTTTTGTTGCTGATTCTAATAAGATATTAGCATTGGTAACAGCATTGTGTGCATTTATGTTTTTTAAGAATGTAAATATTGGGTACAATAGGTTAATTAATAAAATAGCAGCGTCGGTATTTGGAGTATTTATGATACATACAAATAGTGATACTATGCGACGATGGTTATGGTATAGTACATTTAAGAATGGTAATATGTATTTTACAAAACATTATGTTTTGCACGCAGTTATATCTGTAATTCTTATTTATATTATATGTACAATTATAGATGTTATTCGAATTAAGATGTTGGAAAAACCATTTTTGCATTTTATAGATAAGAAGTTAGATATATGAGATGCTGATAGAAAGTAAACAGGGTAGTGAAAGGAGAAAATATTGAATAATATATTAGTTACTAGATCATCTATGCCAGAATTAGATGAATACATTGATGAAATTAAAGATATCTGGGATACACATTGGTTGACCAATATGGGTGTAAAACATCAAAAACTACAGCAGGAATTAAAAGAATATTTAAAAGTTGAAGAAATAGATCTTTTTACAAATGGACATATGGCAATAGAGTTGTCCTTACAGGCAATGAATTTACCAAAAGGAAGTGAAGTCATTACCACACCATTTACATTTGCATCAACAACTCATGCGATTGTGCGCAATGGATTGGAACCTGTATTTTGCGATATTAATGAAGAAGATTTTACGATTGATGTTTCAAAGATTGAAAGATTAATTACAGATAAAACAAGTGCAATTGTTCCCGTACATGTATATGGAAATGTATGTAATGTGGAGGAGATAGAAAGAATAGCACATAAATATGGATTAAAAGTATTATATGATGCAGCACATACTTTTGGTGTACAGTATAAAGGAAAGGGAATTGCATCTTTTGGGGATGTATCCTGCTTTAGTTTTCATGCAACAAAAGTATACAATTCAATTGAAGGTGGAGCAGCCTGCTTTAGAGATAAGGAATTTGGACTAGATTTATATCGTTTGAAGAATTTTGGAATCCGAGGACCAGAAAAAGTTGATGGAATTGGTGCAAATGCGAAAATGAATGAATTTTGTGCGGCAATGGGAATCTGTAATCTGAGACATGTAGATGCAGAGATTAAGAAAAGGGAAAAAGTTGTAAAGAGATATATAGAGCATCTGAAAGGAATTGAAGGAATTCAGTTAAATCCTAAACAGAAAGATGTGAAACCTAATTATGCATATTTCCCAGTGGTATTTAATGAAAAAACTTTTGGTGCTACAAGAAATGAGGTGTTTGACGCGTTAGCGGAACAAGGAGTAGGAGCAAGAAAATATTTCTATCCATTGACAAATACATTTGATTGTTTTCACGGAAAGTATGATCCAAATGAGACACCAGTTGCTTTACATATTAGTAAAAGAGTGCTGACTTTACCATTATATGCAGATTTAGCATTGGAAGATGTTGATAGAATTTGTGATATTATTATTGGATGTAAAAAATAAAGATACAGATAACAGAAAAAATAAGAGGAGAAAATTAAAATGAAAACAGCATTGATTACGTCAACAGGTTCTGTAGCAACAGATATAACGATCAAGAGTTTACGCAGAATGGGATTTAAAATTGTAGGCTGCAATATTTATCCAAAAGAATGGATCGTGGAATCATGTGAAGTAGATGTATTTTACAAAGTGCCACCAGTAGCAGATCAGGAAAATTATTTGAATACAATTCATGAAATTTGTGAAAAAGAAGAAATTGATTATGTATTACCAATGATTGATTATGAAATTGATCTGCTGAATGTAAATAGAGAATGGTTTGAAGAACGAGATATTATGTTATGTATTTCACCGAAAGAAGCACTGGATATCATTCGAAATAAGAAGATCTTAGCAGATTTTATAGAAAAAGAGTGTCCAGGTACGCAATCTATTCCAACAGAGATGCTTAGAGACATTAAAGAATTAGAATGGGACTTTCCAGTTGTTTGCAAGCCATATAATGGAAGAAGCAGTCAAGGGTTAAGATACATTTATAACAAAGAGGAATGGGACGAATTTGTTCTTACTGCAGATAAAGAAGTTTATATTGTAGAACCATTTATTGAAGGTCCATTGGTTATGGTAGAAATTGTACGACAGGATGATCCACATAAAGTAGTAGCTATGACAAGAAGAGAATTAATTTCAACACCCCACGGATGTTCAACAACAGTTCATGTATACAAAGATGAAGAATTGGAAGAAAATTCAAAAATATTAGCAGATAAGTTAAATGTCTTAGGGGATGTAAATTTTGAATACATTCTAGATAAAAATGGTACATATCATTTCGTAGAGTGTAATCCAAGATTTTCTGCCGGATGTGAATTTTCATGTATGGCAGGATATGATTACGTAGAGAATCATATGAAATGTTTTATGAACAAAGAAATTGAAGATTGTCATTTTAAACATAATATGATTGTTGCAAGAAAATATGAAGAGTACATCACAGCGACAGATATAGATGTCGAGTACGGAAATACTTGTCATTAAAAGAAGGGGGTATATGATGGAAATTCATGCAGTGAATATTATTTATGATATATGCATTATGTCAGCATTAATGCTGATTGCAAAAATCATTCGTACAAAAATAAAAATTATACAAAAATTATATATACCGTCAGCACTGGTTGCAGGATTTTTAGGTTTGTTATTAGGAAAACAGTTTTTAAATGTAATTCCTTTTAGCAGTGAGATATCAGAATATGCAGGGATATTGATTGCATTTGTATTTGGTTCAATGTTCATTGGAAGTAAAACAAAGGTTACATTTAAATCAATGTTTGAATCCGTAGGAGACAGTTTTCTGGTAAATGCAGCTGCTGAAATTTTACAGTTCGCGATTTTTATTCTGATAGGTGTAGTGGTATTGCCAATCTTTTTTACAGGAATCAATAAAGCATTTGGATTGATGTTACCGGCAGGTTTTGTAGGTGGACATGGGACAGCTGCTGCAATCGGAAGTGTATTGGCAGAGAACGGGTGGTCTGATGCGACAAGTATCGGGCAAACATTTGCAACGATCGGATTACTTGGTGGAATTTTTGGTGGTGTAGCAGTCATCAATATTGGAGCAAGGAAAGGGAAAACAGCGATCATAAAGGATGTAAATGAATTACCAGAGGAAATGCTGACAGGATTAGTTAAGGAAGAAGATCAGACTGAATTTGGAAAAAATACAGTAAACGCAATGTCAATTGATACGTTAACATGGCATTTTACTTTATTGATGGTTGCTGTTGGGGCAGCATATTTGATTAATAATGAATTGAAAATACTGATTCCGTCTGTATCATTTCCTGTTTACGGGATTGCATTAATCTGTAGTGTTGTACTCCAAGGGATTTTGAAATTATTAAAATTGGACGGATATGTTGATAAAAAGATCATTACTCATATTGGAAGTAGTGCAACAGATTATTTAGTGGCATTTGGTGTTGCATCAATTAATATCAGTATTGTATTGAAATATTTAGTACCAATTGTTGTAATGGCTGCAGTAGGATTTTTATTTGTGTTTACATGGTTCTGGGTTATATCTCCAAGATTTTTTAGGAATTATTGGTTTGAAAGAGGAATTTATATCTTAGGATTATCTACGGGAGTAATGGCAACAGGAGTAATCCTATTGAGAATTACAGATCCGGAATTTAAGTCAGGAGTATTGGAGGACTTTGGATTTGCATGGATCTTCCTTTCATTTATGGATATGATGTTGGTTTCATTTTCGCCAGTATTGATCATGCAAGGATCGGGAATGATTTATAGTATTGTATTAATGATTATAGCAGTAAGTTGCTTGATTATTTGTAAGAAGCTATTTCGGAAAAAAGATTATAAACAAAACGAGAACAAATGTTCGACACCACTTGACGCCGTAGAATAATAGAGTGTATACTAAATAGGTATTATTTCCTATAAATTAAAAATTTGTAGGAAGTAATATTTATAAATAAAAGTAGGAAAAATTAGCTTTGAAAAAGCTCTATGAGATATGTATAATTTAAAATAGGTAATGAAATATGTTAGAGTATTTAAAAGAACAATTGGAAAGAAGTAATTATTGGCTTACTTTTTCTGAATCAAAGAATGCGGCATTAGTGGCATTTAATGTTGCTATAATAGCAATAATAGGGGAAATTGCAAATTCTAATATGTGCTTATTGGGATTAAGTTATTTGTTTATTATTGTCTCAATATTTATATGTTTGACTTCGTTTGTTCCCAATTTAAGTAAGGAAAGTAAACAATCAGAGAGTAATAAAAAGAATTTAAAGGTTAATCTTATATATTATGTGGAAATAGCACAATTGGATGCTGTTTCATATATAGAAGGATTAAAAAATAAGTATCATTTTCATATGATAGAGTGGGAACAGGAAATCTGTAGAGATTACGCCGAAGAGATTATAATTAACAGTCAAATAGCAGTACGAAAATATAAATTATTTCAATATGCGGTATTAGCCGATTTAATGTGTGTAATTTTATTTTTTGTGAATATTATTTTAGCATAAAGAATAAAAGTTAATTTAATTTATAATTTAGTAGGGAGATGGGAAAGATGGCAGTAACTCCTCGTGTTAAGAATTTAATTAATGATATAGCTGGATTAATAAGAGATAAATATGGTATTCAAGGACCTATTAATGATATTGATAATATCGTAAAAAGAATGGGTGGTATAGTTGTAGAGGATTATTTATTAGATGGTTTTTCAGATGGAAAAATAAGAAAACTTGGAGAAGATAGTTTTGAAATCTCAGTATCGCCATTTCAAAGTAATGAACGAAGAAATTTTACGATAGCACATGAATTGGGGCATTTATTTTTAAATATGGGATTTGAAACTAATGATGCCAAATGGACAGCTCAGAATGTTGAATATTATCGTAATGGTAATTCAGATTTAGAATATCAAGCTAATGAATTTGCAGCAGCCTTTTTAATGCCAAAGGATGAGTATATAAAGATAATGGATGAAAATACAGTGGGAGATATGGTAAATACAACTAGAATTGCAGAATATTTTCATGTATCAACAGAAGCAGCAGCAAATAGAGGAAAATGGTTGGGGTATTTAAAATGGTAGATAGGGCAGACAAGGATGATAAGTTAAAGGAATTAGTTGGAAATTTAGATAATATAAATGGTGAAAATATAAAAGAGCAAAAAGATATAGTTGAACAGAAAGATATAAAAGAACAGAAAGATATAAAAAGTGATGTAATTCTGTTCTTTTCTTTTGATATTGTGAATTCGACGGAATATAAAAATGTAAATTATTATGGATGGGCTAGAGTTTTAAATAAGTTGTTTAAGGAAATTAGAAAATCCGTAAAGAATGAAATTGTTGATGCGGAGATGTGGAGAATTTTAGGAGATGAACAAATTTTTATATACAAAGTTACTAGCATGGAATTGCTGAAAGAATATGTAGATAAAATTTTCAGAATACTAATTTCAATAATTAGTGAATTAAAAACAGGCAAATTTTTTGATACTGAAGATAACAGCCAATTAATGAAGCTTCAAAATATATTATCTATAAAAGCTACTGCATGGATTGCAATAGTAAATGATATAGGAAATATCAATGACGATCTAATAGAAGTGAATGAGGGCGAAAATATTTTCGAAAAATATAAGTCGCAAGCAGGTTATGAAATATATGAATTTTTAGGAAATGATATTGATACAGGGTTTAGAATTTCAAAAAAAACTCAAGATGGAAGGTTGGTACTAAGTTATGAATTGGCATATCTTATATCTCAAACAACAGAATTATCATCATACTTACATATAATAACATATACAAAATTAAAAGGAATATGGAAAGGCAAGTTGTATCCCATTGTTTGGTATCATAATCCTAAAGCGTATATGGATATATATAAGCAAGAATTAAAATTCGAAGATAGTTTTACATTTGATGCATGTGATGAAAATACTTTAGTTAAAGAATATTTTGATAATAGAAATGATGAAAAGTGTAGTCAAGTAATATGGGATACAAGAATGTATACGGATGCATATTATGCATTACAAAAGATTTTACATGATAGAAATTTGACCAAAAAATTGGAGCGCTTAGAGAAAATCATAAAAGAAACCTCATATTTGAAAAAAAGATATATTGATACGGAGTTAATGCAAATACACTGTGTAGCAGTTTGTTATAAAATAGAAAATGAAAAAATTAGAATACTAGTTGCTCAGCGCAGATCAGACAGAGAGCAGTTTTCAAATAAATGGGAGTTTGGCTGCGCAAAAGCAGTAATCAACAAAAGTATTACAGAAAGGATAAAAGAAGAGTATAAAAACGATTTTGGAATTGATATTGATCCTATATTAGATAAGGATAGAGAAATGAAGGAGCCAATTCCGATTGCATTATATCATGTTGAAAAAGAAGATGAAAAAGAAGATAAAGGTATTATAACTATAGCTAAGATAAAAAACGATTTTGAAGTAGATATGTTTAAGGAAAGTGATAAACATAGTCAGTTGGACTGGATAGAAGAAGAAAAAGTGGATCAATTAGATGAGAAGTATAACAGCGCAGTGCCAGATTTTAAAGCCACAATAAAAAAAGCTATAGAATATATAAAAGAGTATGAAAATAAATAAAAATGTCTAGTAGATGTATATTAAAAAGCTTCTTGTATAAAATGTTCAGAAACCATTCAGTATAAAAAATAATTATTTGACATTTGTGTATTAAATTTCAATGAAAATGGGTGGAAAATATAAAAAAGTTTCAAAAAAAAGGACCACAGTGTTATTTTTTTAATGACCTTAAGGTCCCAGGGACATTAAGAAATCATTGTTGATAGAAAGAGTGGATATTATAATGTAGGAACAGGGATAGGTACATCTTTGTTGGATCAGATTAAAGGAATGGTAGAAGTATTTGGAGAAAAAGATAAAAAATCTGAACTTATTATGAGACCGGATAAACCAGATGCACCACAGTATATTATGGATATTACACCAGCGGTACAAGAACTTGGGTATGAACCACAATATAGTTATTTAGATATGCTTTATGATTTTAAGAGAGAAATGGAAAAGAGTAAAAATTTATTCCAATCTTAAATATATGTCTGTTAAGATGTACGTAAGACCTGTGAGACCTCTTAAGTTTCTCCGTAATGAGGGATGAGGAGAAAATATGGTTCTTTCAACACTGCTAAATGCCGTGAAGCTATTAAAGCAAATATCAAAGATATTTATGGTAATTAATAACTTATAAGAATGGAATGAATGGTTATTAATAGAAGTTTAGCTTATTTATGAATAAAGACAAAAAATATATGAAAACGAAAATACAATAAGGAATAATAGAGAAATGAAAAATCTTGATTTAAACTTTCAACAATTTAGATTACCAATAAGAATTAGATTAGATAACGACTATTATACAAAATTAAAACAGGATTGTATACTTAAGGTCTCTGAGACCTTAAGATAGTACAAAGTGGGGTTACTAAGAAAGATTTTGGAAATAGAAAATTTTTAGAGGGGTTAGGATTTTAGATATGGCGTATAGTAGAAAGATAAAAGAAAAGGTTAAGAGACGATTATATGCATGTTCAGGTAATTGCTGTGAGATGTATGGATGCAGACAGCAACTTTTGGACATGAATGGAACAAATTATGGTGAAATATGTCACATTGAAGCAGTAAATGAAGGAGGGGCAAGATATAATGCGAATTGTTCTGATGAATATATAAATTCATTTGATAATTTATTATTGTTATGTCCTACACATCATAAAGAAGTGGACGATATTAATAATTTGAATAAATATACAGTTGAATTTTTGAAACAGATGAAACGACAGCACGAGAACCATATTTTGAATAGTAGCTCAAATAATAATATTGTTGATCCGTTATTGTGGTTAGAGAATTTTAATTTCAATATAATAATTGAAAAATATGAGATGGAATTTAATGGAGAAATAATAACAAAAGAAGAAATATATAATTATTTAATAGAGTTATTTTGGTTAAATGAGAAGATTAGATTAGTTATTTATTTTTTGATTCGTGAAGTTTTAAAACAAAATAGTTTGGCAATAAATGTAGATATATTATTTTCATATACAAATATTGGATATGATAACTTTGCATATTTTATTAATATTGTTGAAAAGAAAAAATATATAGAAGAAATTATTTTGAGTAAAGATCCTTTGTCAGGATTTGAAGATGCAGATGGATATTGGGTGTTATTAAATTCTAATATTAAATATAGAATAAAAAATGGTTTATGGCAATTAAGAAAAAGAGGAAAGTTATTATTAATAATTCGATTGTTATTACATGAACAATTATTTTATCAATTTATAGTACGAAGAGCTCCCATAGACCTTACAAAATCTGAAAATGGAGACTATCAAATATGAGTTTCCTTTAAGGTTCCTTGACCGATTTGAAGTAGATTCTAACAATGCATTACACTCCTTTGATCATGCAGATGGAAAATATCATTTGATGGGGTGTATCTTGAGTGCAGCTTCTTGTAATAAATGGTGGATGGAAAATATTCTTGAAACAAAAGATTATATTAAAGAACAGGATAGGACTAATAAATTAGGAGAAAATTCCGTTTATTTTCTTCCATGGAGATTCTGCCTCGCGAGAGCCATCATTCCGGTGTTGAGTGAGCCGGTATTCCAGCTAACATTAATCCACTTTGATTTTGCTTAGGTGCTATTTATGAGAGTGGACATATCTTGTCAAGCCCTTGCCGCCACAGCGGTGCGATAGCAGGCTTTATAAGATGTGTTCAATCTCATACCCTAGCTGTAGAAAAAACAATTGTAAATAAAGTGGCTCACTTTACACCGGACAGATGGATCAATTAGCACCAGATTATTCATCCATATTTAATGTATGACCTTAAGCATTCCTGTAGTTCATAAATAATGTCAATAGACGAAAGAAGAACCTCACAGTATAATTAAGATATCATCTTGGCGGATGAAAAACATCTTAATTATCGGAGGTCCTTATAATGAATTATACACAGAATCAAAAGATTGAACAAGTCACAGAATCAACTTTAGTACTCGGAGTTGATATCGGAAGTTCTGAACACTATGTCAGAGCATTCGATTACCGGGGAAGAGAGCTGACAAGAAAAGTATTCAGATTTTCAACTGATATCAATGGGTTCAACAGCTTTTATGACTGGGTTACACAAATATGCATAAAGCATGGAAAAAATGAAGCAATGATAGGATGTGAACCTACAGGTCATTACTGGTATACCTTTTATCAGTTTGTAAAAGATCATGGGATGAAACTGGCATTCGTGAATCCTGCATCTGTTAAGAAAGCAAAGGAACTGGATGACAACAGCCCAAAGAAAACAGATCTGAAAGATCCAAAGATGATTGCAAAGCTTGTAATCGATGGAAGGTACAGTTTTCCATATGTGCTGGAAGGAATCTATGTAGAGATCAGAGAAGTGACATCCAGCCGAGATCGCATCATGAAGGAGCTGAATGCAGCATCCAACAGGATACAGAGATGGCTGAAGATATATTTTCCAGAATATCTTACTGTATACAAGAAATTTGATACAACAACAGGAATGATGATCCTTGAGGAAGTACCATTACCGACTATGGTGACAGCACTGGGTGTAGATAACATTATAAAGATATGGAGAGAACATAAAGTGCGTGGCAAAGGCGCCAGTTTTAATAGGGCAAAGACCCTGGTAGATGCTGTGCATGATAGTGTTGGAAAATCAGGAGGTCAGGGTGCAGTCATGGAGATTCAGATGTTGCTGGAAGATTATAAGGTAAAGAAGCAACAACTGGAAATGGTTACATCTGTGATGGAAGAACTGATCATGCAGATACCAAATGCAGAAAAGATGCTGTCAGTTGATGGTGTCGGTTTAGTAACTGTAGCTGGTTTCATATCAGAAGTCGGGAATATCAGTCGCTTTAAAAACCCGAAACAGATCCAGAAGTATGCTGGATTTGAACTGGTAGAGAACAGCTCTGGAAAACACAAAGGTCGTACAACGATCAGCAAGCGTGGTCGGAAGAAACTGCGAAAAATCATATATCAGGTAGTATTACCATTGATACAGAGCAATAAAGAATTCAGATCGATCTATGATTATTACAGAAAACGGATAAAGAATCCACTGAAAGGCCGACAGGCAATGATAGCCGTTGGATGTAAGCTGATCCGGGTATTCTTTGCAATCATGACGAAGAGTGTTGTCTACAATGGATCAAAAATGATAGAGGATATTCATCGTCCAACCCAACTGCCACAGGCAGCCTAACAAGAAAGAAATAAACCTGAAAACAGGAAAGCGTCCGCCAAGGAGATTGGTGCTGTGGACAGGGATGTAACTGTATCGTTGAAAAAAGTATAGCCAGTTTAGCCACAGGAGATACAGACCATAGGACAAAGATCCTGTACTTAAGCGTAAGTGGCAGCCCAGCTATGGATAGACAGAACGAAGGAATTTAGGACTCCAATCATAGCAGATGGATGATCCTGTCAGACATGAGAGGTTTGTTGCTGTAGAGAAAATGGGTAAACAAAGAAGGCAACCATAAAAATATCAAGACGTCTTCTTTTTATACCAATTTTTCTATGAATGGTACAAAAAGATACCTTATTCACTATCCATAAGGCTGTATTTTGATCAGCTAATTAATTTAAAGAGTATCCGGAAAGCTGATAAATCCAAGCTTTCTTGTGCAATTTTAATAAAAATATACAGAGAGGTCCCAGTGACATTAAGAAATCAGTTTACAAAGTAAAATGATAAATTAATTAGAATTAACCAGAAAATTCTAAACAAAATATTCATTTAATTTATAGGTGTTAATTTGTCATACAGGTATATTCCCCAAAATGTAAATGGCAATATAGAATAAGTTCAAGGAATGGTGATATAAAAGCTATTGGAAAACGGAACGGTAAAATTAGTATTGCTATTGTGCGTACATTTGCATATAATAAAAATAGATAGAAAAACTACTCACGAAAGGAGATGTTTTATATGGCTACAAAATCAGCAAATTTATATGCAAGGATTGAACCAGAAGTCAAAGAAAAAGCAGAAAGTATTTTGTCTGCACTTGGTATTTCTGCTTCTAGTGCTATCAATATGTTTTATAAACAGATTATCTTACAGAGAGGACTTCCATTTGAAGTAAAAATACCATCCGCTAGACCTGTTGATATCAGCACATTATCAGAAGTAGAATTCAATGAAGAATTGGAGAAAGGATATGCAGATATGCATGATAGACGGACAAAAAATGCGAAGAAAGCTTTTGCTGATATTCGCAAGGATTATGGCTTATGATATATGAAGTAGAAGTATCTGAACAGGCAGACCGTGATTTGAGAGAAATTTTTGAATATATTGCTTTTGAATTACAATCACCAGAAAATGCAATCGGACAACTTGATCGTCTAGAAGAACAGATATTAAGTCTTGATGCGATGCCGAAGCGTTATCGAAAATATGAAAAAGAACCATGGAAAAGTCGTGAACTTCATATATTACCAGTAGATAATTATGTGATACTATATATTCCAAATAGTGATAAAAAAGTTGTAACAATACTTAGAGTAATGTATGCTGGACGGGACGTAGACAATCAGTTGAATTTCCATACAAAGCAATAAAGAATACAATTTAAAGCAGGGGAGTTACGGATAAGTGATAAGTCTTGCGAGATATTTGGAAGTTGATCATTTTGCAGAAGGGGAAAGCCCGGATCCGCCGTTTATCTGTTATCTGCTTCTCGGCAGTGATAATTTTTCGGCAGACGGGCGGGTATACTTCCGGATCAGTGAAGTAAGGATAGAGCTTTACACGGACCGGAAAGATCCAGGGGCAGAAGCTCTGGTGGAAACAGTTCTGGATGATGCCGGGATTTTTTATAATAAGTCGGAGGTCTGGAACTTGCACTGATTCCGGAGAGTTTCCGGACGGATGTGCTGAGAGAGAAGCTGGATGCCAAGGGTGTTCTGATTGAAAACTCGGATGCAGAACTGGCCCTGTTTGCCCTGCTTTTTGATTTTGACGGGGATGTGCGTCATATCCGCCACACAGGAGGCTTTTGACAGGTTCTAATCTGATGAAATGTGATGACAGGATAAGCGAAAAAAGGTATAATGATTTCATAAAATCAGAAGCTGGAGGAAACATACATGAAAATTGTGATTATTAACGGAAGTGCCAGAAGGGGAAACACGCTGACGGCGATTGACGCATTTGTAAAAGGGGCATCAGAAAAGAATGAGATTGAAATCATCCAACCAGACAGACTTCATATAGCACCTTGTAAGGGATGTGGGGCCTGTCAATGTTATAAAGGATGTATTGATCAGGATGATACAAATCCCACGATTGATAAAATTACTGCTGCAGATGTGATTCTTTTTGCTACTCCGGTATATTGGTGGGGAATGTCTGCGCAGTTGAAACTTATCATTGATAAGTGCTACTGCCGCGGTTTGCAGCTGAAAAATAAAAAAGTTGGAACAATCGTTGTGGGAGGATCCCCGGTGGATAGTATCCAGTATGAGTTAATTGACAAACAGTTCGACTGCATGGCGAAATATCTTTCATGGGATATGATTTTCCAAAAATCATATTATGCAACAGTCAGTGATGAACTTGCAAAAAACAAGGATTCTATAAAAGAACTTGAAAATATTGGAAAAAACTTATAATAAATATTAAGCATCCCAGGAACGTTAAGAAATCAGTTTATAAAATAAATTGTACAAATAAGAACAAATTGTTCCAAAAATTCTAAACAAAATAATCATTTAATGTAAAGAAGAAGGTCATTGTAAATCATCATCCAATTAATAGAGTAGATGGTGTGCAATGGCTTTTTCGTTGTTATAGTGATCGAGATATGATAAAATATCAATGTATAAAAAATAAATATAGAATACACAATATAATTTATCAATTTTCTCAGCAACTAAAAGACATAATGGGATCAAAATTAACAAAAGTTATTGTTTATGGCTCTTATGCCAGAGGTGATTATAATTCAAGTTCAGATGTTGATGTTATGATTCTGGTAAAAATGTCAGATAATGAGATTAAAAAAATAGAAAATCAGGTATATGATTTAGCATTTGATATAGAAATGGATACAGGAGTTGATATTTCGCCAATTATAAAAAATGAAGAGCAATATGAATATTGGTTAGATACGTTGCCATTTTATAAAAACATTCATGAAGAAGGGGTGATAGTGAATGGATAAGAAAAGAGATTTATCTATTTACCGAATGAAAAATGCAAAGGATACATTAGATACGGCAAAAATATGCATGGATGTTATGCATTAAAAACTCAATATGGAAGTCATTTAGTGGAAATGAAAAGAAGGATGAATCAGCAAGTGGCATCAAAAGGAATACAATTAGTAGACCTACAGCATATGGAGAATATGCACCTTATACATTTATTGAGAATGAAGAAGAATTTGAGAAATTAGTTGAAAAAATGAAATAACAAAAAGCTACCGCGGCAATTAAGGTTTCCGCAGATATTAAGAAATCACGACACTGGGAATAATTAAGATTCTGTAGACATCAATTAATCAGAATAAACCGAAAAATTCTAAACAAAATACCCATTAATAAATTTATTAAAGCTGTTGTTACTTAATATCTCTTTGGGAGTATTAATAGCAATGGCTTTTTATTGTAAAAATAGGTTGTATTTATCCTAGTTTATATATATAACAAAGAAAAAGAGAGAAATTAGATTATGGGAAAACAAGAAAACATAAAAATATTTGAAGATACAGAAACATTATGTAAAACAAATTCAAGCTTAAAACAATCGATCAAAAATTCAATATGTAACCAAAAACTAATCCTCCAAAATCAAAGAATAAATAGCAATAACCAGAAACGATATGAAAAACCTGCAAATATTATTGTATCAAAAAAGAGAACATTACAAGCAGCATCGGCATATAAAAATACTAAGACAGCGGTACATAATTTTGCTTCCGCAACTAATCCAGGTGGTGGAGTAAAAAGAGGATCTAATGCACAAGAAGAATGTCTGTGCAGATGTTCAGGACTATATGTTTGTCTAAGTACACAAACAATGTGGGATGGATTCTATTCTCCACACAGACAAGCACATAATCCAATTTATAATGATGATATCATTTATACACCTGCAGTCACAGTATTTAAAACAGATACTGAACAACCAGAGATCATGGATGCATCTGATTGGTATGATGTAGATGTAATCACATGTGCAGCTCCGAATCTAAGAGTCCAAAATAATTATAATGGCAAGTCATCATATAATAATGCGAAAAAGATGACAAATGACGAATTATTAAAATTACATGAAAAGCGATTAAAAAGAATTTTGGATACAGCACTTTCAGAAGATGATGAAACGATAATTCTTGGGGCATTTGGATGTGGTGCATTTATGAACGATCCTCAGATTGTTGCTCAGGCAGCAAAAAATGTAATTCGAGAATACTTATATAGTTTCAAAAATATTGAATTTGCGGTGTATTGTTCTCCAAGAGATGATCGAAATTATAGAATTTTTGATAGAGTTTTGAAGAAATAGTGGGCATAGGACATTGATCACTGGGACATTAAGAAATCCAAACCAAACGATAGTTTGAAAATATTAAAATTTCCAGAAATGTCAGATGAGTGGTTAGACCTTATTGCACAATGTAGAAACGGAAAAACACATAATTATGATATTGTAGAAGGACCTATGGCAGATGATACAGTATGGAATTATGTAAATGATTTTCTTACAGGACGAATTAGTAGGAAACAATTTTGGATAAATCTTTTTCATTCATCGGACATCCAAAGGTGGTTACGTGGCTTGAAATACTGTTAAGGTCCCGAACTTAAGTGCCCTGAGACATTAGATTAAATTTTGGAAAAAAGGCTGAATGCGAGAACTGTCCAGAAAGAATTATTCTATTATTCTAGCAACACCCTAAGATAAATCGCTTACCAATTATAGAGGAATAAAAAGAGGGTAAAAGAACCAAAGAGTGGAAATCCTTAGGCATTAAAAAATCAAAGCATCGAAAGGTAAATTACGTGAAACGTGGATACAGAAATTTTGTAAAAATATACCGAAAGAAATTAGAGAATGTGTTCAAAATTGGATTAAAATATACAGTAGGGACTGTTTGTTATATCATTATAGATCGGGAACGGATCCGTGCTGAGGCTTTGTATTGCGAGTTGGTTCGTGGTGTGAAGCCTTTTTTTGGATCTAAAATTTATTATCGAACAATAGGTTATGTTTAGTTAATGGAGAGAATAGCACTATAAATGATGAATGAGCTTCATATGAAAAAAATGTTAGGTTTTTAGGATTCATCGATTTAGATTTTTTATAAAGAGAAGTTCAAAAACAGAAGTAAAATATGTGTAGATTTCTTAAAAAAATTATTGACGTGCGGAAAACCGTGTGGTAAGGTCTTTTGAAGAAAGAGATTATTTTAAAGGCAAACCTGTTGAAAGGCAGGGTCGCAAAGCCAGAAGGGACTAAAGTCAGAAAGATTGACCATGTCAGCCGGTTGCCACTGTTTCCATATCATCATAATATATGGAAAAGATGTTTGAACAGAAGAGATTTCGATACCTTTTATACTATATAGATGTGTGATTTTAGAGAAATATAGTAGGGACACTGGCAGATTTTGGCAAGTGTCCTTTTTGTATGCAAAAATGGGTAACAAAACTAGCAGGGACAGGTTTTCTGTATACAGATAAAAGCAGGATGAAGAAGGCATAAGACGGAGAGAGGATTTTTATAAAATGAAAAATTATGAAGACAAAATATATTCCTTAGGTGAGACTGTAACGGGGCAGACACAGGCCATGTCACAGGCCGTACAGAAAACACTGGAAAATAATGGCGGGGTAGGTATAATGA
>ERZ772901.1346-NODE-1346-length-19414-cov-19.520895_pt1 | contig 19414 bp, 15 predicted proteins | sample MGYA00512123_ERZ772901 | MGnify/ENA primary metagenome ERZ772901 (study PRJEB29015, sample SAMEA2737711) | human gut metagenome | biome: human gut; feature: human-associated habitat; material: faeces | place: China | collected 2012 ...
CGTGCAGCCCCTAAGTCGCGGGTCCGCTGCGTCGAAACAGCGGCAGTTTTCTTTGCGAGCTTTCTTTTGCTGCCAAAAGAAAGCGACCTTCCGGGAGACTGCCGTTAAAAAAGAAAGCGAGAAGCATAACCATGCGTACCATCACCGTCGTTACCGCCACGCGGGCGGAATATGGCCTGCTGCGCCCGGTGGTGCAGAAAATCGCGGCGTCCGATGTGCTGGACTTGCAGCTCGTCGTGACCGGGGCGCACCTCTGCCCGCGTCTGGGCGAGACCGTGCATGAAATCGAAGCCGACGGCCTGCCCATCGCGGCAAGACTGCCGATCTTCACCGACAACGCCGATGAGCCTGTCGCCAAAACCATCGCACGCACGATGGAAATTTTCGACAACCACTTTGCCGCCCACCGTCCGGACGCCGTGTTGCTGCTGGGGGACCGGTTTGAGATCTTCGCCGTGGCCGCTGCGGCAGCGGCGCGGCATATCCCGATTGCCCATATCTCGGGCGGCGACGTGACCTTAGGCGCGGCGGACGAATACTATCGCCACTGCATCAGCAAAATGGCGGCGGTACACTTTCCGTCCTGCGCCGACAGCGCCGCGCGGCTTGTGCGGATGGGCGAAGCGCCCGACACCGTGTTCTGCGTCGGCGGGCTGGGGGATGAAAACATCCGCACTCTGCCCAAAATGAGCCGTGAGGAATTGTGCAAATCGACTGGGTTTGACCTCATGCAGCCCTTCGCGCTCGTGACCTACCACCCCGAGACCGCCCCCGACGCAGGCTCCCCCGCTGTGCAGGTGCAGGCGCTGTGTGACGCTATGGCCGCCGTGGACGGCGTGTTCTGGCTCATCACCGGGTCGAACGCCGACGCGGGCGGGCAGGTCTGCACCGCCATGATGCAGACATTCGCCGCCGCCCACCCGGACCGCGCCGGATTTGTGCAGAGCCTCGGTCTGCGGCGCTACCTCTCCGCCATGGACTGCGCGGCGCTCGTGGCGGGCAACTCGTCGTCCGGTGTCGTCGAGACGCCCACCTTTAAGGTGCCGACGGTCAACATCGGCAGACGGCAGGCCGGGCGCGCCATCTGCGCGAACGTGCTCTGCTGCGACGCCGACGAGCCGGCCATCGAGGCCGCGCTGCGCAGGGCGCTGTCCCCGGCGTTTGCCCCCGTGGCGGCCGGCGCCGTCAGCCCGTATAACGGCGGCGAGACCAGCGAAAAAATCTGCGATGTGCTTGCAAAATTTGATTTTGCAAGACCCAAAATCTTTTATGACGGCCCTGTGCCGGAATTTGACCCGCAAAGGAGCGTTTTGGTATGAAACTTCTCATCGTCGGTTTAGGCAGCATGGGCAAACGCCGCGCCCGGCTGACCAAAGGCATTGACGCGGCTATTCAGATCGTCGGCGTGGACACCGCCGAGGGCCGCCGCGACGAGGCCCTCCGGCTGGGTCTGGCGGACGCAGCCTATGCCACCATCGGCGAGGCCGTCGCCGCCGAGCACCCCGACGCCGCGCTGGTCTGCACCGCGCCGCTGGCCCACGCGGCGGTCATCGGCGAGCTGCTGGACCACAACCTGCCCGTCTTTACCGAGCTGAATCTGGTCAGCGACGGCTACCGGGAGAATATGGCCAAGGCCGCAGCCAAAAAACTGCCGTTGTTTTTGTCCTCCACGATGCTGTACCGCCGCGAGACGCAGTATATTAAACAGCAGGTCGCGAAATTTGGCAAGCCCGTACACTACATCTACCACATCGGGCAGTATCTGCCCGACTGGCACCCGTGGGAGAATTATAAAAACTTCTTCGTCGGCAACGCCCGCACCGGCGGCGTGCGCGAGATCTTCGGCATCGACCTGCCGTGGCTGCTGGACGCCTTCGGCGACGTGGATAGCGTGACCGTGCAGAAGGACACGATCAGCGACTTAGGGCTCCCCTACCCCGACTGCGTGACGCTGCTGCTGCGCCACAAGGGCGGCGTGCAGGGTGTGCTGGCCGCCGACGTCGTCAGCCGCAAGGCCGTGCGCAGCTTTGAGTGCTTCGGGGACGGCATCCACCTGTTCTGGGAGGGCAACCCCAAGGCGCTGTACGAGTTCAAGGACGGCGACAAGCGGTTTGTCAACACCTACGCCAGCTTTGAGCACGACAGCCGCTACAGCGACAACGTTGTAGAAAACGCCTATGTGGACGAGCTGACGAACTTTTTTGGCGTGCTGAAGGGCGACGAGCAGCCGAAGTGGAGCTTTGAAAAGGACCTGAAGGCAATTGATCTGATGGACTTTATTGAAAGTCACTAAAGCCTCCTCCGCTTGCGGGGGAGGTGGCCCGCAGGGCCGGAGGGAGAGAACCTTGCCATAGCCCGTAAAATTTCGGATAGCCGCGGGGTTCTCTCCCCCACCGCCTGCGGGCGGAGCCCCCTCGCAGAGGGGGCCAAGAAAAGCTACGTGCGGCAGCCTCCGGGGTTCCGAGTCGATGCAGGCATCGACCCCTACAGCGTAGGGGCGGATTCCATATCCGCCCGGGCACCTTGCGGTTGCCGCAAGCCCCGCGGGAGGCATAAATGCCTCCCCCACAAACCTGCCGTAAACTTGTTATAAAAAGGGGATCTCCTATGCGTACCATCACCGCGCTGTTCGTGGGGCTGGGCTCCATCGGGACGCGCCATTTAAAAAATCTGACCAACCTCTGTGCGGACCGGGGCTGGACTTTACAGGCCGACGCGCTGCGCAGCGACCTGTCCCGCCCGCTGCGGGACGGCGTGGCCGCGCTGCTGCACGCCCAGTACACCGATCTGGCCGACGCGCCCGCACACTATGACATGGTGTTCATCACGAACCCCACAAGCCTGCACGCCGAAGCCCTGACCCGGGTCAGGGGCCGCGGCGGGGCACTTTTCATCGAAAAGCCGATTTTTTCCGCCGACCAGACCGGACTGGATTTGGCCGACTGCCTGCCCGCGGGGCAAAAAGCCTATGTGGCCGCGCCCATGCGGTGGTGCGGCGTCATGCTGGCGCTCAAGGACCGGCTGCCCGGTCTGCACCCCTACTGCGCGCGGGTCATCTGCTCAAGCTATCTGCCCGACTGGCGGCCCGGCGTGGACTACCGCACGGTCTACAGCGCCCACAAGGCGATGGGCGGCGGCGTGACGATTGACCTCATCCACGAATGGGACTACCTCGTCGAGCTGTTCGGCGTGCCTGAAAAGCTGTACAATTTCAAGGGCACCTACTCCGACCTCGAAATCGACTCCGACGATTTGTCGGTGTATATCGCCAGATACCCCACATTGCTGGCCGAGGTGCATCTTGATTACTTTGGCCGCGGATACCGGCGCAGCATCGAGCTTTTCTGCCATGACGGCAGCTATCTGGCCGACTTTGGCGCGGGCACGCTGACCCTGCCGGACGGCACCGTGCAGCACTATGAGGAGGACGTCAACCGCCGCTATGAGCGGGAGATGGAATATTTTGTGGACTACGCGCTGACGGGCAGCGGCGAGAGCTGCAACCCGCCCGCGCTGGCACTGAACGTGCTGAAACTTACCTTGGGGGAGAACGTACAATGAAAAGACTGCTCATTACAATTTGCGGCCGTGCCGGCAGCAAGGGCTTTAAAAACAAGAATCTGAAAAATTTCTGCGGCAAACCGTTGGTTTACTATTCGCTGAGCGCCGCGGAGCTGTTCATTAAAAAACACCCGGAGCTGGAAATCGACGTTGCGCTGAACACCGACAGCGAAGACCTGGCCAGACTGGTGGCCGCCGAGTACCCGGAGGTCATCTACCTGCCCCGCGGGGCCGAGCTGGGCGGAGACCGCGTGCCGAAGGTCGAGGTCTACAAGGACAGCTTTGCCCGCATGGAGGCCCGCACCGGAAAACAGTACGATGCTATGATCGATCTGGACATCACCAGCCCCCTGCGCACCGAGCAGGACATTGAGAACGCCTTTGCCAAAGCGCAGGAGCGCGAGGACCTGCAAATCATTTTCAGCGTCTGCGAGGCCCGCCGCAATCCGTGGTTCAATATGTTCAAGATCGTGGGCGACCACGCCGAGATGGTCATCGAGAGCCAGTTCACGGGCCGTCAGCAGGCACCCGAGGTATACGACGTCAATGCGTCGATTTACGTCATCCGCCGCGCGTTCCTTGTGGACAACCCCGACCCGATTTTGTGGCACTCCAAGTTCGGCGTCAGCGTTATGATGGACACCGGCATCATCGACATCGACTCCGAGCATGACTACCTGCTCATGGAGGCCATCGCGCAGCATCTGTACGCCCATTACCCGGAATTCAACGCTGTGCGGGAGAATATCCGTGGATGATGCACTGTTTGACCGTGCGCTGGAGCTGGTCATGGACGCGGGCCAGACGCTGCTGGAAAACGGCGGCGAGGTGTTCCGCGTGCAGCAGACCATGGAGATCATGGCCGCCAGCCTCGGCGTGCGGGACTTCCATGTCTATGTTCTGACCAACGGCATCTTTGCGTCGGCGCACCTGCCGGGGCGGGATGCCGTCTCGCTGGTGCGGCACGTGCCCACCGTGTCGGTCCATCTGGGCCGCGTCGAGGCCGTGAACGAGCTTTCCCGTGAGCTGGCCGCCGGCAGGCTGGGCGTCGTCGAGGCCGAAGCACGGCTGAACACGGCCCGCACGCTGCCGCGCAGCACACCGCAGCTGGAAATTCTGGCCTGCGTTGTCGGGGCAGCGGGGTTCGCGTACCTGTTCGGCGGCACGCTGGCAGACATGCCGGTGGCCGCGGTGGCGGGCCTGCTGGAGGCGCTCGTCTGCCAGCAGTTTGCGAGGCACGGCATCAACCGGATATTCACCGACATTGTGGCGGCGTTTTGCGGCACGATCTGGGCCATTGCGGTGCAGACCGTCGTGCCCGCCGTCAACGCCAACGCGGCGATCATCGGCGCGCTGATGGTGCTGACCCCCGGCGTTGCCCTGACGATGGGCGTGCGGGATATTCTGAACGGCGACTACCTGTCCGGCTCCATCCGCCTGCTGGATGCCCTGCTGATTGCGGGCAGCATTGCGGGCGGCGTGGTGCTGGGCTGGATTATGGCCCGTGGATTGGGGGTGGCGTGATGCCGATCTGGACACATTATTTTGCCCATTTTGTGGTGGCCGTCATTGCAACGATCAGCTTTGGCATCACATTCCAGATGCCGCGGCGGCACTACCTGGCCTGCGGCCTGACCGGCGCGGTGGGCTGGATGGTCTACATCTTCGGCGTGGAGCTGTTCGCGTTAAGCCCGGCGATTGCGACGCTGGTCGCCACGCTGCCGCTGACCGGCTGCGCACGGTTCTTTGCCATCCGCCACAAGGCACCGGTGACGATTTTTCTGCTGCCGGGCATCTTTCCGCTTGTGCCGGGCGCGGGCATCTACTACACGGCCTACTACTTTTTGCAGGGCGAGCAGGAGCTTTTCGCCAGCAAAGGCGGCGAGACCTTCAAGGTCGCGCTGGCCCTGGCGCTGGGCATTGCGCTGGTGTGCAGTCTGCCGCTGCCGAGCGGGCATGAGGGAAAAAAATGAGATTGCCTTCCCCTTCGGGGCTGCGCCCGCAGGCGCGTGTCGAAGCGCAACCGCCGTAGGCGGCTCTTAGCGCGTAGACTGAAGGTGTCCGTGGCCCCGACCACGGACGGATGGGGGCAAAGTCTGCCCCATCTCACCGTATACGGGCAGCACCCGCAAGGTCTGCCCTCATCAGTCGCCTGCGGGCGACAGCTTCCCCCGAGGGGGAAGCCAAAAACTCCCGGGAAGCCGCGGCTTCCCGGGAGTTTTTTACCACAAATTATACGTCAGGATCGGCACGTTATAGCTTACGCCCTGCAAAAGCATGACTAAGAAGCAGACGCCGCTGGCGATGTGCCACGCCAGCGCGGCGGCGCAGACGGCCAGCCGCCAGCGGGGCACGGCCCCGGTGCGCGTCTGCTGCAAAAAGACGCTGACGGACTCGAGCCAGAACACCCAGAAGCAGATGAACGGCCCCCACCAGAGGTTGGCGTGATAGAGCCGCTCACCGCTTTCGACCAGCAGCAGCGCCTCGGCCAGCGAGAAGGCGAAGGTGAAAAGGCTGAACCGGTAGCGAAAGCGCTGCCACGCCGCGCGGCCCAGCAGCAGCCCCACTGCCGCCACAAAGACGAAGGACCGCGCCAGCCCCAGCACACCGGCCTCGTTGAACGGCCCCCACAGCATACGGTGGTGGTCAAACGGGACGGTGAAAATCAGGCGTATGCCGGAGCCTTCCTCGGCAAACAGGACGTTGGCCTGGATAAAGCAGAGCGCTACACCGGGGAAAACGCTGCACCCCATGACGATCTCATTTTTCAGATTTTTAGCGCGGGTGCGCACAAAATCGGCAATCAGCAGCACGAGCAGCGCCGGGGCGAATGCAAAGATCAGGCTGGCCTTGAAACTGGTCGCCACGGTCAGCAGCACCGTGTAGACCGCGTAGGCACGCAGATCCAGGTCATCGCGCATCGTCGGCCAGACACGGTAAAAGGCCAGCATCGCCAGCAGTGCAAAGGGCGCGAGCATAATATACGTTGTGTTGTGATAAATCGTGCCGCCGACAGTGCCCTGGTACCAGTAGCCGCCGCGGGGCATCCAGACCGCCGTGGCAAGGTTGACCACCAGACTGACCAGCAGCCGCGCCGGGCGCGGGGCATCGGGCAGGGCAGTGCGCAGGCCGCAGGCGAACACGGCGACGGCGGCCAGATGGAACGCCGCCAGCAGCACGGCAATGCCGATGCGCCCGGCCAGTGCATACGCCGGGCCGATGAGCAGCGACACGGTGGAGTAGATCATGCCGCGCTGCGCGAAGGCCAGGTGCATACCAAGGTCGGAGGTATAGGGGTCGCTGCCGCCGCCGGGGGAGCAAAGCTGCTGGTAGTGCAGCCAGACCATGGCCGCAGCAAATGCCGCCAGCGCCGCAAGGCAGACCGCCCACAGCAGGCGGCGGGATTTATTTTGTGCCAAGGGCGGCACCTCCTTGAATTGATAGAGTACGCAGGGTCCGCATAGCTGCGGCCCGCGGCGGGAAGATGGACGGGCTTTTGCGGGAGGGCAGCGGGCCGGGCATGCCCGGCCCCTACGGGGTGGCAGTCCAACAGGCTTTGCACTTCCGCAAGCGGGCACGGCGGCCTGTGGGCAGGCCGCCCTACAGGCCCCGATTTACGTTATGCGTAGGGCAGGGTGCCCCCTAATGAGCGGCCAGCCGGATGCTGTCCGCGAGAATTTCGCCGTCCAGCGTGATCATAGTGCCGTTCTTGTCGAGGTAGACCTCTCTGCGCACTTCTTCGCCGTCGGCGGTTGTGTAATAGAGCACATCATAGAGGAAGGTGCCCGCGGGCAGCCAGACCTCGACATCTGTCAGCACATCCGGGTCTGCCCCGTGGCCAAGGCCGCACCAGGCAATGTCGTAGTGCCTGTCCTGCCCCAGCGTGAACCCGACGCGGTACACTGCCTCGTCGTCGGCGTGGTCCTCGGTGCGCCAGACCTGCAGGGCGTGGGCATCGGCGTCCAGATCGCCGTAGCGCAGGAAGAAGGCGTTCTCCGCGACCTCATGGCCGCCCCAGATCATGTAATCGGTCACCACCGGCGTGTCGCCGCAGTCGGCGGCCAGGCCCGCGGCGACGCCATCGCCAAAGACCGTGTAGGCGCGCCCGCCCTGGTCGTAGGCCGAGCGGGTCGCGGCGCGCTGCCAGACCACCGACCCGGCCATGCAGACGGCCAGCAGACCGTAGAGCACCGCGCGGCCCCCGGGCCACCAGCTCTTGCCGCGCGCCCGGCGCAGCAGCATCACCAGCACGGCCAGCGCCATTAAACCGACGCCGAAGCTCTCCACAGTCTGGGGAATGTAGCCGTGCCGCCAGTCCACCTGACCGGGCTGCTGGTACTTGGGCGAAAGCCCGATCAGCAGTGCCTGGGCGGACAGCATGGCAAGGCCGCTTAAAAACAGCAGCAGATTTTGCTTTTTGTTCGGCAGCTTATCCAGCGCCGCCAGCGCGGCCACTGCCGCACCGGCCACCATGACGCCGCACAGCACGTCCACGGGATATATTTTCCCGGGGCGCATCTTGCCGAACAGCATCGCGTTCAGCGGGAAGCCCGCCGACATCTGCATGGCCCAGGTGCGCAGGATGGCAGGCAGGTCAAAGTTCGGGGAGATGCCCTCGATCTGGGAGACGCTGCCCGCGAGAATGCCCGCAGCCCGCAGCGTGTTCATGAGCCGTGCGCCCATATTGAAGGCCAGCGTCACGCACTCGCCCAGCAGCGCCGGGATACTTAACCGCAGCGCGTCGCGGGCCTTGTCGGTGTAGAGCCACGCCAGACCAAAAATCGGTACGATATAGGTAAAGCCGATCTCAAACGTGGCGCAGCACTGGAACATACAGTAGCCCGCCAGCACGGCCCACCGCTTGTGGCCGGTGTCCTGCCAGCGCAGCACGGCCAGCCCGGCGACGAGCGCGGGCAGCAGCGTGCTTTGCACCAGTGCGCCGTAGGAGTAGAGGCTGTTGCCCGTGGAGTCCTGCCAGACGCTGAACATCATCGGCAGCAGGCAGAGGCAGGCAATGCCCAGCTTTTTGTTGCGGGACGCCTTGCCGACGAGCCACGCCGTCAGCACAATGTCCGCGTAGGTCCACGCCAGAATGTAGAGCCGGTAGCCGACCAGATCCCCCAGGAACCAGCTCGTCAGGCCGCGCACCGGCGGCGACGAGAAGGGCCGGAACCGCCCGTTCTGCAGGCTGAACTGCTCCCACAAATCACCAAGGTAGTCCAGCACGCTCTGGGCAAACGAGGTGTGCGTAATATAATAGTAGTTCTGCAGGTTGATAAGCTCATCGTCGCCGCCCAGCGGCGCGCAGGTCACAATGCTTAAATACCACCAGCCGAACACGACGGACACCGCGCAGACCAGCGGCCAGAACCATCGCTTTTGCGTTATTTTTTGCAGTTTCATGCGTTACTCCTGCCCCAGCGGGATGTAGCAGAGCAGCCCGCTTCCACTGTGGATGACATCCTCCGGGCCGCAGCCGGCGGCCTCGGTCAGGGCGGCCAGCGCCGATTGCTGCTCGTCCTCGGGGTAGCCGTCCAGATCCAGATAGATGCCGGTCATACCCTGTGTGCGCAGCTCGGCCACCATGGCGTCCGGCTCCAGCTCGCTCGTCTCGCGGTACCAGAGGTCATTCTTCGTGCCGTAGCCCGCGCCGTAGGTGAATTTCAGCGTCTTGCTGTGCAGCGGGCCGCGCAGCAGCGTGTAATCCCACATGTTGTTCAGCGAACCGTTCTCAAAGTTCTTCATGTACGGCAGCGTGAAAAGCATCGCGCCGTCCCCTGCCGCAGCCTCGACCTCGTTCATAAAAGCCTCGTCCTGATACCACTTGTCCTGAATCTCCTCGTACTCAGGCCGGAAGAAGCCCTGCTGCTCCCAGTAGCCGTAGCCCAGCAGCAGGATGGCCACAGCCGCCAGCGCCTTGCGGCTGCGCCCGGTGCGCCGGGTCAGCTGTTTTTCAAGAGCCAGGCCGACAGCCAGCAGCGCGAAGAACGCAATGTACGGGCTGATGCGGTTGTACCCGCGGATGAACCGCACAAAGATGCCGATGATGCCGCCGAAGCCGGCAATCGTCGCCAGCAGCAGCGCCATGACGTTGAGGCGGCTCAGCAGCCAGAGGCGGTCCCCCAGCTCGGGGCGTTCGGTGCGGCCCGCCTTCCAGTCCCGGCTGTGCAGCAGCATGAGCAGCAGCGCGAGGAAGCCGAAAATGCCCACAATGCCGAGGTAGCCGTAGGCGTTCTCGTTGTACATCGGGCCTTCGTCGGTGGCCAGAACGTGGAAGTAGCGGCCCATCCAGTTGGCGAGCTTCTGCAGGCCGAAGCCGTTGGGCGACAGCAGCAGGCTGCTGATGCGCAGGCTGTAGATGTCCGCGCCGACGGGGCTGCGGTAGACGCCGTTGGTCAGCGTGCTGCCCTGTCCGTTCAGGATGCCCAGCACCATCGGGAAGAAGTCGGGGATCATCCAGGCGACGATCTCGGCAATCGTGACAACGCAGGACGTGCCCGCGCGCCACCTGCGGTCCCGCAAAATCAGGCAGAGCGCCGTGACGCAGAGGAAGAAGCAGGTGAAATACGGGTAGTAGGCCGCGCCGTTGTTGGCGATCCCCCACGCCATGGCCAGCGCCAGCCAGTTGCGCCTGTTTTTGAAGAAGCCCCTGCCCGGGCGGTTGAACTGTTCATCCTCGGCGCACCAGAGACAGAGCAGCACCGAGAACGGCACAAACTCGCAGGCGGCCAGCATCATGTGCCCGGCCATGCGCTGCTGGACGTAGGGCGTCAGGCCAAACGTCAGACCGAACGCAAAGCTCAGCCAGCGGCGCAGCCCGACCATGCGGAACACCGCGTACCCCGCCAGCGCGTTGGCAAACGGGATAACGAGGACATACAGGTTGAACACCGTGCCGGTGTCCTTGGTGAACAGGCCGACGAACCAGACAAAGATGTCGTAGATCAGATCATAGTTCGGGTCGTATCTGCCCGCGACCTCATAGAACGGCCAGCCGAGGGAGCCGGACAGCTCGCCGTAGCTGCGCTGCACCTGACCGACCCAGTAGATGCCGTCGCCGCCGTAGAACATCGGCACATGCCAGTCCAGCCGCCACAGCTGGAAGAACCAGTATTCCGTGGCCGCCACCGCCGCCAGCAGCAGGATAACGGTCAGGATTTCCCGTGTAAGGTTTTGTTTTTTGGTCAGCATGGGGTCTCCTTTGTGTTGCTTACTTGGGCTGGGATGCCTTCCCCCTCGGGGGAAGCCTTTACTCGCCCCGCTCCATCGCGGCTACATAGGCGTTGCAGACCTCCTCCGCGGGGCCGTCGCCGCGCAGGTGGCCGTGGTCGATCCAGATGGCGCGCTTGCACAGCTGCTTGACCTGATTGATGTCGTGGCTGACAAACAGCAGCGTTGTGCCGCCGGAGAGCATCTGCTCCATCCGCTGGTGGCACTTCTGCTGGAACATAAAGTCACCGACGGACAAAATCTCGTCGCAGGCCAGAATGTCGGCCCGGACCTCTGTCGCAATCGAGAAGCCCAGCCGCGCGATCATGCCGCTGGAATAGTTTTTTACCGGCACATCGACAAAATCCCATAGTTCGGCAAAGTCGATGATGTTCTGGAAGTGCTCCTGCATGTAGGCGCGGTCATGGCCGAGCACCGCACCGTTCAGAAAGACATTCTCCCGCGCGGTCAGGTCCAGGTCAAAGCCCGCGCCCAGCTCGATCAGGGGCGCGATCTCGCCGTTGACGGTCACGCTGCCCGTCGTGGGGTACATAACGCCGGCAATCAGCTTCAGCATCGTGCTCTTGCCGCTGCCGTTGCGGCCAATCAGCGCCACCGACTCGCCGGGCTCAATTTTGAACGAAATGTCCCGCAGTGCGTAAAATTCGTTGAAAAACAGCTGATGCTTCAGCAGCTTGACGGTGTATTCCTTGAGGGTCTCGGTTTTCTCCTGCGCGAGGTTGAAGCGCATCGAGACATCCTCCACCTGAATGATGGACATGGAAAGCTCCTTACAGATACAGAATGAAGTTGCGCTGCAGCTTGCGGAACGCAGCGAGGCCGACGCCCATCATGACCACGGCACTGCCGATGCAGGCGATCCAGGTGTTGGGGCCGGGCAACGTGCCGTACATGACAAGGCACCGCATACAGTTGATGTAATGGTACAGCGGGTTCAGCTTGATGACGGGCACCATGAAGGGCGGCAGCGCCGAGAGGGGATAAAACAGCGGTGTAGCGTACATCCAGGCCATCGTCAGGATACCGTACAGGTATTGCAGGTCACGGAAGTAGACCGCCAGCGCCGAAAGCAGCACGGCCATGCCGCAGCAGAACGCCAGCAGCAGCAAAAGCGGTGCCCAGACGAGCAGAATCGTCCAGTAGAACGGCGAGCGGGTGATAAGCATGACCAGCAGGATGGCCGCCAGGCTGAACAGCAGGTTCACAAAGCTGGACACCACGCGGCTGATGGGAAAGATGAACTTGGGCACGTATACTTTTTTGATAAGCGACGCATTGCCCAGCACGCTGCCCATGCCCATGTTCGTGCTCTCGTTGAAGAAGTTGAACAGGGTGTTGCCGCAGATGAGATACAGCGGGAAGTTCGGGATGTCGAACCGGAACATGTAGGAGAAAACGAGCGTTTGCAGCAGCATCATGAGCAGCGGGTTTAAAATGCTCCACATATAGCCCAGCACACTGCGGCGGTATTTGACCTTGAGGTCGCGGGTGACCAGCTCGCGGATGAGCGGGCGGTACTTGGAAAAATTGTGCCAGCTGTTGTGCAGCTGACCTGTGGATTTTTGCATGGGGTGTTGGCTCCTTTGCGGTGGATAAAGTTCCAGGGCGGGGTGCCTTCCCCCTTGGGGGAAGGTGTCTGCGGCCCTGACCGCAGACGGATGAGGGGCGAGCTTGCGGGACTTGCCCGCAAACGGGAGACCGCAAACGGTCTGCCCTCATCAGTCACCTTCGGTGACAGCTTCCCCCGACGGGGAAGCCTTTTTACAATTTAAACGGTGCATCGTCGGTCAGGCCGTCGGCGCGCAGCATGTTCTGCATCACGTCGATGTCGGTGCTGACGTCGAGGGCGTCGCTGGCAAACAGCTTATCCAGCTGCGTCTCAAATGCCTTGACCAACGTGTCCATCGTCTGCTCAATGCGGTGCTTGGACTCCGAGATATTCTCGCCCTCGATGCCCTGCTTGTCAAGCTCGGCGTAGGTGTTGAGCAGCTTTAACGACGTAGGCAGGTAATAATCCATAAATTTGCGCATCTGGGGCAGCTTGTCTGGGTCGGTGCGGGCCTGCTCAAAGATCTTGGCGGACACGGCCTCCAGGCGGCTGATCTTGTCGGTCATCTCCTCGTCGGGGATGGCGTCATTGACGCGGCGCAGCTCGTCGAGGATTTTCTGGTACTGGTCGGCCTCGGGCATCGGGTCAGCCTTCTGCGGCTTCGGCGCGGGGGCCGGGGCGGGCGTCGGCTCGGGCGGGCGCTCCTTGACGACAAGGCATTTGCGGTGCATATCCAGAAAGGCGCCCGGGCCGAACAGTCCCTCGTCGATGCAGTTTTCCAGATGCTTGCAGCATTTTTCGTAGCTGCACGGGATGGCGTCGGCGATGTCCTGAATGTACATATATTTCGCATCACCGACGATATTGTTGATTTTCTTGCACATACGGCGGGTGGTGCGGATGTGATTGGCACCGAACAGGCAGCCGATGCCGCCGGTCAGCGACATCAGCATCGGCATCGAATCCTCGACCAGCCAGGTCCAATAGCTGCCGCCCTCCGTCAGGGCCTCCGGCAGCCAGTAGATGGCGCTGGGCAGCGCTGCCAGCGCGCAGATAAGCAGCAGCACGCCCGCCACCGTCAGGCCGGTGGCCAGCGCCATGCCCTTGAGCTTTTTGCCCGCCGCCCGTACCTGCGCCTGCTGCGGAGCCGCATGGGGGGCTGCCGCCTTCGGCTGCGGTTGGGCGGAGGTATCGTAGATGGGGCGGAACTCGGCATTGTACACCGGCTTTGCACCGGATGCCGTGCGGTCCCGGGTCGCCTCGCGGGCCTTTTGCTCAAAGCCGCCGAGCCTGCCGTTTTTCATGGCGGCGTTCAGGCCGATAAACACCAGACCCAGCGGCCACCACACCACAAAGGCAATGACAATGGCCCACCACGGGAACTGGAACGGCCCGTCCCCGGCGTGGTATTCGTTTTTGTTGGTATATTTCGGATTTTCATAATCGTTGGGCATGGGTGAGGCTCCTTTGGTGGGGTGGCGAAGATGGCCCGGAGGGTTGGCTGTAACAGAAACGGCGCGGGAGGGATGGATTTTTCCCTTACACATGGCGGACGGTTTGCGGTGAATGTTGTAGGGGGCGGCGTCCTCGACGCCCCGCGGAGGGGTCAAGACCGCGCCCTGCGATGCAAAAGACACATGGGCGGTAATGGCAAGGTGGCGGGCCGGGCATGCCCGGCCCCTACGGGGTGCCACAAATGGGTTGTGGACGAGAGGGGCAAGGGAGGGCGGCAGCCCTCCCCCCTTTGCAGTGGGCGGGGGTTGCCCGGGAATGGATGGCGACGCAAGGCCCGTCGGAATCCCCCAGTCACCTAACGGTGACAGCCCCCTTTGACAAGGGGGCCTTTTTCCCCTGCGGGGGTTCGGGGGAACACCCGAATTTCAAAACGGAGGAAGGCTCGGCGGCGTTAAGAACGGACAGTAATACTGCGTCCGTTTAGCCGCCGAGACTTCCGACCTCCGCTTTGGGGTTCCTAGGGGCGTGCAGCCCCTAGGTCGCGGGTCCGCTGCGTCGAAACAGCGGCAATTTTCTTTGGTTCTTTCTTTTGTTGGCAAAAGAAAGAACAACCTTCCGGGAGGCTGCCGCTCCCGGTTTACGGCAGATCGCTCAGCAGTCCCTTCATATCCTCGCTTAAATAGTAGGTGCTCCCGGCCTGATAGGGGTTGTCCTTGCTGTAGGGCACATGGGTGCAGAGATAGCTGACCCACCTGCTGTAGCCGGAGACTGTCAGATGCACGCCATCGGGCTGGGAGAACTCCGTCGAGAGATACCCGGCGTCGTCGGCAAACTCAGCGCTGAGGTCAAGATAATAGCACCCACGCTCGGCACAAAGCTGCTGAATGGCCGCGTTGATGACCGCCAGACGGTCCGGGGCCAGACCCGGCAGACTGTCGGCGGCCTTCTCCTGCGTGGCGGGCAGGACCGACTGCACATAGAACACCGTGTTCGGCAGGGCGGTGCGCAGATCGTCCAGCATTTTGCCGTAGTACGCCAAAAAGCTGTCGTCGTTGCCGGGCTGGACCAAGGCGTTCGTGCCAATCAGGATGTACAGCTTCGCGGGCTGGGCCGCGGCCAGAACGTCCAGCGGCACCTCCTCGCCGCGGTCCGGGCTGGTGACGGTGGCGAGGTTGACGACGGTGTTCGGGCTGATGCCCTCATAGCCGCAGACCAGCGCACCACCCACATCAATGTTGTATTCGTTCACGCAGAAGCCCGCGGTCAGCGAATCGCCGAGGAAGGCGGCATCCGCAAACCAGCTTGTGTCCACGCGGCCAAATTCCGGCAGCGCGGCGGGGGCGGCGGGCAGCGCCGTGTAGGTGTAGCCCGTGTCGGCGCTCTGGCGCTGCGGGCCGACAGTGCCCCAGTTCAGGGCCTGTGCCGTGCCTGCGCTGCCGTTGCTGCCCGCGTAGGGCACAGGGGCCACAAGGCGCGTGTTGGCGGGGGCATCGGAGGTGAGCGGCGCGTCCGCACCCTTAGCGGGCAGCAGCGCCGTGATGACGCCCGACACGACCAGAATGCCGCACGCCGTACCGATCAGCGCCAGCTGACGGAGTCTGCGGCGCTTTGCCCGCGCGCGGCGGGCGGCGGCGCGGCGCTGCTCCTGCGTGGAGGTGCGGCGCGGCGGCGTCTGCGGCTGGTCGGGCACCGCCCAGCCATTCTCCACATGGTACTGTATATTTGTGCGCGGGCGGTGGGGCCCGCGGTCATTCGGGGTCGGCATGGCACAGCCCCCTTTCGTTAGGATTTGTTAGGATTTGTAAGAACGGCAAATCTTAGGCAAAATCTTAGGCATTGTAAATCAGTATTGATTATAGCACAAACCTTTTATAAATAACAGTAGGTGCAGGCAAGTTTTTACCTCTTGCTAAATGTTATAAACCTATGTATAATAGTAAGATAATCAAAGCTAGCGTACCTATAGCCTTGCAGCGGGTCGATGCAGGCATCGGCCCCTACAACAATGTGACGCTTACTAATTTTGGGGTGTAATCATGGCAGACGAAAAATTTTCCAACTTCCTGACGGATATTATCGATGCCGACCTCGCCGAGGGCAAGGTCGATGTCGTGCATACCCGTTTCCCGCCGGAGCCGAACGGCTACCTGCATATCGGCTCCGCCAAGGCGATCTTCATCAACTATACGATCGCCAAACACTACGGCGGCCTGTTCAACCTGCGCTTTGACGACACGAACCCCGCCCGCGAGGGTGACGAGTACGTGCAGAGCATCCTGCAGGACCTGAAATGGCTGGGTGCCGAGCCGAACGGCGGCATTTTCTACGGCAGCGACTATTTTGAGCGCTGCTATGAGTACGCCGAACAGCTCATCAAGGAGGGCAAGGCCTACGTGGATGACCTGACCCGCGAGGAAATGCAGGAGTACCGCGGCAACGACGCAGGCAAGCCCAGCCGCCCGAGCCCCTACCGTGACCGCACGCCGGAGGAGAACCTCGACCTGTTCCGCCGTATGCGCGCGGGTGAGTTTGCCGACGGCGAAAAAACGCTGCGCGCCAAGATCGACCTGGCCAGCCCGAACATGAACATGCGCGACCCGACCATCTACCGCATCAAGCATGTCGAGCATCACCGCCAGGGCGACAAGTGGTGCATCTACCCGATGTACGACTTTGCGCACCCCATTCAAGACGCCATTGAGGGCATCACCTTCAGCCTGTGCAGCCTTGAGTTTGAGAACCACCGCCCGCTGTATGAGTGGGTCATCACGAACCTGTTCGGCAAAGAATTCCCGAAGCAGCGCGAGTTTGCCCGCCTGAACGTGACGAACACCGTCATGAGCAAGCGTTACCTGCGCGAGCTGGTCGAGAAGAACATCGTGGACGGCTGGGACGACCCCCGTATGCCGACCCTGTCCGGCCTGCGCCGCCGCGGCTACACGCCGACGAGCATCTTCACCTTCGTGAAAGAGGCCGGCATCTCCAAGGCTGACAACCTTGTGGATATGCGCCAGCTGGAGGCCGTGCTGCGCGCCGAGCTGGAGCTGAACGCCCAGCGCCGCGTGGCCGTGCTGGAGCCTGTCAAGCTGATCATCGACAACTATCCCGCCGACCAGTGCGAGTATTTTGACCTGCCCAACAACCCGAACCGCGACGCCAACGACACAACGACCCGCAAGGTCGCCTTCACGAAGGAGCTGTGGATCGAGAACAGCGACTTCTTTGAGGTGCCGCCGCCGAAATTCAAGCGCCTGACGCTTGGCAGCGAGGTCCGCCTGATGGGCGCGTATCTGGTGCGCTGCACCGGCGTGGACAAGGACGAGAACGGCAAGGTCGTGGCCATCCACGCCGAGGCCGACCTCGAGACCCGCAACGGCAACCCCGCCGATGGCCGCAAGGTGCGCGGCACGATCCACTGGGTCAGCTGCGCCCACTGCCTGGACGCCGAGGTCGAGCTGTATGATAAGCTGTTCACCGAGGCCAACATGAACAGCATCCCCGACGACGCGGATTTCAAGGATTACCTGAACCCCGACAGCGTCAAGGTGCTGCAGGGCGCGAAGCTCGAGGAGAGCCTGAAGGACGCCAAGCCCGGTGACCGCTTCCAGTTCGTGCGCAACGGGTATTTTACCCCGGACAGCAAGCACGAGGGCGTCTACAACCGCATCGTCACGCTGAAGGACAGCTTCAAGCTGTAAGCCCTGTAATAAAGCCCGATCCGCCCCCGCTTTCCGGGGGCAGACCGGGCTTTTTGCAACAAACAGAACTTGTAGGGGCGCCAATGCCCGCCCGCCAACTTAGCACAGCAGCGCATTTTCCGGGAAAGCTTTTTGATAGCCTAAATCCTAAATATAGAGAAGGAGGTCACACCATGAACCGCACCGCAATGCTGCCGCTCTGCCTGCTGGCGCTGTGGCTGACGGCCTGCGGCACTGCCGAGTCCGCAGCCCCTGCCGCCGCGCCCACCGCTGCGCCGGAGCCGACACCGACCGAAACCCCCGCCCCGCCCGCCGAACCGGCTGCGCCGTACAGCGACCTGCGCTATCTGCCTTGGCTGGACGAGTACGCCCAACAGACCTACCAACCGGGCGAATACACGGCAGAGGACCTGTATACCTACACCTACAACACCGGCACCGTCTTTGCGGGGGCCGAGGACGAGGCCGCCGCACTTCTGGAGGAAGATAAGGACCCCGGGCTGGGGGTGCGCGGCCTGCAGGCGCAGGGCATCACCGGCAAGGGCGTGCGCGCCGCCATTATCGACCAGCCGCTGCTGACCGACCACCCCGAATTGTCCGGGCGCATCGCCGCCTACTATGATACCGGATGCGAGGGGGAGACCGCCTCGATGCACGGTCCGGCCGTGGCCAGCCTGTTCGCAGGCGAATCCATCGGCATTGCGCCGGATGCGACCCTTTACTATGCGGCCTGGCCCTCCTGGCTGATGGACAGCCGCTATGCCGCCGAGGCGCTGGACTGGGTGGTTGCGCAGAACGAAGCACTGCCAGATGGCGAGAAGATCCGGGTCGTTTCGGTTTCCGCCGCACCGGGCAACGCAGAGATGTTCCAAAACGCCGACCTCTGGGATGCCGCCGTGGCGCGGGCCGAGCAGGCCGGGCTTCTGGTCCTGACCGTGGATGGCGCAGGCGTGGAAAAGACCCGCCTTGTACCTTACCCTGCCGTCCTTGCCCGGAATGACCGGGACAATCCCGCCGCCTGCCGGAGCGGTTTTGCGGACAGTGACGAGCGCGCAGAAACCGGCAGCAATACCCTTGCGCTGCCCTGCTCCTACCGCACGGTGGCCGAGGAATACACCGCCGGGCAGTACAGCTACACCCACGATGGGCACGGCGGCCTGAGCTGGGGCATCCCCTATTGCGCCGGGGTCATGGCGCTGGGCTGGCAGGTAGACCCCACCCTGACGGGCGAGGAAATGATGCAGTATCTGCTCTCCACCGCCGCCACCGGCACCGATGGCAGCCGCATCATTGACCCGGTGCAGTTTATCCAAACGCTGCAGACCGAGCGCGGCGCATAACAACAGCCGACCCCGCAAGGGGGTCGGCTGTTTTACTTACTCCAGTCCCTTCGCTGCCTTGCAGCGGTTGAGCCAGCCGCCGCGCTTGTAGTAAAGGATAAAAAGCAGCGAGGCCAGCGTCCATGTCAGCGGGTAGCTAAGCTCCACCGTGGCGATGGTATGATACCGCGGCACCATCAGGGTCAGCCACAGCACACGCAGGCCGCACACGAAGAACACCGTGATCAGCGTCGGCACGCGCACATCGCCGCAGCCGCGCAGCGCACCGGAAAGCACCTCGATGCTGATATAGGTAATGTAGACCGGCGTCAGCACATGCATCATGCCCACGCCCACTGCAACGACCGCATCGTCCTGACTGAACAGCCGGAACAGCGGCTCGGCCGCGTTGTAGAATACCACGCTGATGACCAGCGTGACACCCGCCGCCATCGCCATGCAGACCCGCACGCCGTTGCGCACGCGGTCGTACTGCCGCGCACCGAAGTTCTGCCCCGCAAAGGTCGTGATCGCGATGCCCAGCGAGTTGATCGTCATCCAGAACACAAAGTCGATCTTGCCGTAGACGCCCCACGCCGCAA
>ERZ772901.1357-NODE-1357-length-19302-cov-3.422819_pt1 | contig 19302 bp, 29 predicted proteins | sample MGYA00512123_ERZ772901 | MGnify/ENA primary metagenome ERZ772901 (study PRJEB29015, sample SAMEA2737711) | human gut metagenome | biome: human gut; feature: human-associated habitat; material: faeces | place: China | collected 2012 ...
GCATCCCGCGCAGCCAGCTGCCGAAAATCGGCACGATCCTTAAGGAGCGCGGCCAGGGTTTCGGAAACAGTCATAGGATGGTCTCCTTTCAAAGTTTGGGTTGATAGTAGACGAGCCGGAGCTGCATCTGCATTTTGCAGCTTCCGGAGCCGTCGGTGACGATGTAGCCGGTGGAGGTGACTTCAATGCTCTGAGCCTCCTTGCCGTGCCCGCATTTGCTCAGGTCAGGCAGGATGCCGCAGTCATTTTGTTCCATTACCCAGTCAGCCAGCTGTTCAAAGAAGCCGCTGTTCTCAATGGTGAGCACATCGGTCTCCCCGAACTCCCTTCGGGACAGGAAGAGGTAGTTCTTCGCCAGATCCCGCCCGGAGATGTAACTCTCCACAATGGGGTCGGTGGGGCTGTCCTCAATGGAAAAAGCAGTGGCTTCCTCTTCCAGCCCGGCAATGCGGAAGGCCGCACCGGTGGCATCCTGCTCCTCAGCGATGAGAGGGCAGGTCTTGAGCCAGTCCCGCAGGGCCGTAATGGACGCTTTGTGCATTACGTTCCACCTCCAAGCTCTTTTTGTGCGGCGTTTTTGGCGAACTGGACCAGTTCGTCTTTGTGGTCAGCAATGGCCCGCTGGCCCCAGTAGGAGCCGCGCAGGTGGTTCTCCCCATGCAGACCCTGCCCCTGCGTGTGCAGGTAATACTGCCGCCGGGCATACGGGGTGTTATAGACCAGCTTGCCGCCTTTGAAGTCGGATGCCTGGTTGACGCTGTTCTTCAGCGTGCCGGTATCGAAGGGTACATAAGGATCCACAGCTTTGGCAACTTGCTGTGAGAACGCATACTGGACCTTCTGGAAGCCTTTGTCCATTTCGGCCCGAAAGCCGGGCCGGAACCTGAGCTTCAGGTCAATAACGGGTGCACTCATTTCCTCAGCTCCCCTCTACATGAAAATGCGGCAGAAGCGGTTCCCGGTTATCGGAGACCGCCGCCACCGTGCAGCAGATGTGTGTGTTCTCGAGGGCGGCATACTCGGCCTCGGTCAGGCTGCGGACAGCGCCGCAGATGAGTTTGCCGCCCCGCTTGAGCGTCCAGTGTGCCGCCTTTTCCCCGGGCGGGAGCTTTGCCCACTGGAAATAGGGCAGATACCCGGCGGCAGGGGGCAGACGGACGTGGACTGTCCGCTGGGGGTCGCCGCCGGAGGTGTCCAGCTTCTCCCGCCAGCTGCACCCGGTGATGACGTGGTAGACAGGCCGGTCGGTCTCAGTGGCGGTGTCGTGGATGAGGTTCACAACGGTAACGCTACATTGCATCAGAAACACCCCCGATACAGCAGGCCGTGGGGGTCGCTGCCCAGTGCGTTGGAGAGGATGCTCTGCGCTTCCGCTGCAAGCCGCTCGGAAAGCGCCCCGCTGGCGAAGGTGACGGAGTAGCCATCGTTGGACACGCTGGAAGCCCCGGGCACGGCACAGGCGCTCTGTGCGGCGCTCATGGCATCGACGATCTGGACGCAAGCATCGGCCAACAGGGCTGCGCACCCGGCACAGACCCCGGCGTGGGACTCTGCCCGGCCAAAGGTGTGCCGGTCGATGAGCCGGGAAGCCCGGGCACACAGCGTGTCAAAGGCGGCCTCGTCCAGCGTGCCGCCCGCTGTCTGGTACTGTTCGTAGGTGCAGTAAAGCATGGCGGCCTCCTTATGCTGCGACCTTCTTCTTAACAAGAATGGTCTGGCCCTTGGTGACCTTGTAGGCGTAGACCTTGCGGCCCTGCACGGCAGATGCGCCGATGAAATCGCCAGAGCCGGAGAGATCCTGCAGGTGGACGGGAACGGCCCACTCATCGATGACGGCGAACCAGTTGGGATGACCGGCCACATACTCCACGTTCTCGCCCAGGGTGGAATCCTCGAACACGGTGTAGCCTGCAATCTTGCCCACAGCGCCGGTCTGGACGACTGCGTCGCCCAGGTCGGAAGCCTTGATGAACTCGGGGCTCTTCAGGAGCAGGCCGTAGGTGTCCGGGGAGACCAGCAGCCAGCGGCCTGCGGTGGGCACGCCGATGGAGGACTGCTGAGTGCGTGCATCCACGATGTTGGCGTAGATGGTCTTTTCGGTCAGGGCAGTGGTATTGCCGAAGGCAGTGCCTGCAGTGGTCAGCTCCACGGAGCCGTCAGAATCCATCTGCAGGCCCAGAGAGTAACCGGCGCTGTCCAGGCGGTCAGCAACCAGATTGCCGGGAACGCTCTCTGCATCGAAACCATCGATGATCTCATTCACGGCTTTGTCGTGGTCGATGTTGACGGTGAGGTAGGTGGTGTCACCGCTGGTCTGCTTTGCACCCTTGGCCTTGTCGTAGTCGTTCACCACCACCTCGGTGTCACGGACGGGAACCTTGACGGAACCTGCCTTGGGGCTGCCCTCGTAGCGGTTGTTGCAGATCACGCCGACTTTCTTCACCAGCGTCTTGCGCAGCTTGAGATCGACCAGATTGGAATAGCGGACCTGTGCTTCATGTGCCATAAGAATATCCTTTCTCTCATTCAATGTTGATATCGGGGTTCATCGCCTTGAAAGCAGCGGTCACGGGATCAACGTCCCCGGCGGGCGGGGTGCCGTGCTCTTTGCCGCTGGAAACGTGAACGGAACCAGCGCCTCCCTCTTCCGCCTCGCCAAAGGCCCAGGGGTTCGCCTTGGCGGCTTCTTCCAGAGCCTTGGAGATATCGGTGGAACGGTCTTTGGAGCCCTTGAGGGCATCCAGATCCAGCAGTGCCCGGACCGCCTTGACGCTGCGGCCCTTAGCTCCCAGAATGGCGGTGTTCAGGGCATTGTCAAAGGCAAAGCCATCAGCCTGTGCCTGCATATCGCCCTTGAGTTTGGCAATGTCTGCCTCGTATTCCTCGGGCTTCTTCTTGCCGTCAAAGGCGGCAAGGCCGTCCTGGGCGGTCTTGAGCTGAGCCTGGGTGTTTTCCAGCTGGGTCTTGTACTGTTCGGCGGCAGTCTTTTCCCGGTTGACATCGTTGCCGTTCTCGGCCATGATCCAGTTCAGCTGCTCCTCGGTGATGCCGGGGATCTGTTTCTTCACGTCTTCACGCTTCATGGTGGAAAAACTCCTTTCTGTTGGTGAAACCACGGTTTGGTGACACGGTTCTCCGTCCGTGTTCGGTTGTGGGCAGGGTACGCACTGCCCTCTGCGATGGTGCTCACTTCGTCCTCATGCGGGCAAAATGGGCATGAAAAAAGCGCCCCTGCCCGGACGGGCAAAGACGCTTTCGATATTTGGTTGTTAGATGCCGGGGACGATTTCCTTAACACCCTTTGCAAATGCAGCGGCCTTTTTCATCAGGCTGTTTTCCTGAAGATATTCAAGCCCCTGCAAGGTGATATGCGGTTCCATGGGCGGCTCGATGCGCTCCGGCTGGCGAATGTAGCGAACGATGTTCAGGCCCTCAATGAACCCAGCCTTCTGAAGCTGAATCAGGAGAGCCTGAAAGCGGTTCGGATTCGTACCGAAGCGCTCGGCAGTGAAGCCAGCGCAATCGAACTCCTCAAAGTCCATGCTTTGCTGCAAATACTTCAAAATGCGGTAGATGATACGAAAATCTTCCATGATAACACCTCAACCCTTTCTGTTCGCAATCAATTTGCAATACTCGCCATATAAACGCTTCTGTTCGGCTCGTTCGGCATCAATTTCAGGCGTGGAAATAATTCCTCTACTAGGAACAGAGTGGGTGCGTTTATACTCAGCAACAAGGGAACGTTCTCGCTGAACGCTTTTCTTAGTAAGCTGATCTATCTGTTCCAGTGTGTAGCTCATTTCCGTTTCTCCCTGTGGTAGCATTTCAAACCAAGCCGACGGCAGGTTTCGTCAATAATGACGTGCTGGATGTTTTCTTCGTAGTCATCGAATCCATAGCCACGGCTTGCCATCACGGCGTTCTGTTCCTCACGAACTTCCTCACACACGGTTTCCCACTGCTTAAAGGTGATTTCTCGCGGAACAGCAAATTGATACCTGTATTTGTAGTCCACAGCTTCCATGATGCGGGTGCCATCGGCAAATGCTGCCGGGATGTCTGCATCCGTGCTGAAAGAATACTGGGTCGTATCTGGCGGGTGTGTGTGGATGTTGTAGCTCCCTTTCAGTTTACCACCCAGATACGAGCAGTCAACCCCTCTGGGATTATTGTCGGTCATATAATGGACTTCACCGTTGCGGGTGATGACCATCATATTCTCGACTTTGGAATTGGCATAGCTGCTGCAGAATGAATCCTTAAGGGCTTCCACTTGCTGGGTGTCTTTCAAATCGACTTTTCCCAGGTACTTATGAACCGTTTCGCCGCTCTGCCCGGAGGAGCCACCACTGCCACGCTGGTTTGGCAACACGGAATCAAACTTCTTCGCCGCCCACATTGCCTTACTGCTGGCGCTCCGGCCAAACCCGGCAACGCTGGTGCGGGCGTTGTCCGCCCTGCCGCCGGTGGCGCTGATAAAGTCAGTCAGCTCCTGACGGGCCTGCCGGAGCTTCACCGCGCTGGCGGTGGTGTCGGCCCCGGCGGCATCCTCTGCCAGATACCGGCGTTTGTACTTGCGCACGGTGCGTTCCCGGGCCCGCTGCATCTGGCTGATCTCGTACCGGGTGTATCTGCCGCCGTTGTACTCGATGTCCCGGGCGTTCAGGGCTTCCAGGCTCTCCTGCGTCCATGCAGGCGGTGCACCCAGCTCAGGGAAGATGGAAAAGAAGGTGTGACGGCAGTTCCAGCCGCAAAGCCCTGCGCCGGTGCCGTAGCCGGTGGCGGCCTCGAAGTCCGGGTAATGCTTGCCCATGTAGTCCACAGCGCCGCCCCGGTGGAACTGCCTGCCCTGCCACTCAGCGTGGGAAGGGCGGGCCCCGCCGTGGGCCGTGGTCTCGAAGAACTCCACCCCCATTTCGTCGGCCCGGGCCACCTGCAGCTTTGCACCGGTCTGGTTCACACCAGTCAGCACCGCCCGGCGGGCGGCCACTTCCAGCGTGTCGGTGTGGCCGGTGGGGTAGGTGACATACTTCATGGTGTCGGCCAGACTGTCCACCGCGCTCTTGACGGCGCTCTTGTAGTCGAACGCGCCGCTGTTCACCTTGAGATGGGCGCGGTCGAGGGCGGCTTCAAACTGGCCGCTGACGGTGTTGGCCGTGGTGGCAGTCAAATTGTGGAAGGTTCCCGCCGTCTGCTGGTAGCCAGCGTTGAGCAGGGCCTGCAGGGTGGCATTGTCGGCAAAGGGCGTGGGTTCCTTGCCGTAGTGGTAGTAGATCTCGTCCTCGGCCTCCATGGCCCGGGTGGCCGCTTCCTGCATGAGCCGCCGGATCTCAGCTTCGCTCTTGCCGGTGTACCGAGCCAGCTTCTTCACCACGCTCTGCCGGAGGGCTTCGGTCTGTTCATACCGCCACAGCTGCCAGTTGGCCGTGGGGGTCAGGGTGTCCATTTTGGAGATGCGCCGGGCCACGTCCCGCAGGATATCATCCTCGACCTGCTGCCAGAGCAGCACCAGCCGGTCGGGTGCGTGGTCGAGATAGTCTGGGGCCAGCATCAGCCGCCCCCGCCGACGAAGCTCAGCTCAGGCTGCTTGTTCTCGTCAGCGGCTTCCTGCGCCAGCTTGCGGGCATCCTCTTCACTGACCCCGTACCGGGCAGACAGATACTTGTACCGGGGCAAAAGGCCGCTCAGGGCATCGTCCCGCATCTGGCTCATCCGGGTCTCGGCATCGGTGATGTAGCTGTCGTCCCAGTCCACCGAGATGGGCGTTTCTGGGTCCACCGCCGCTCCCTGCAGGTTCTTTGCTGCCCACAGGATGGCCCGCACAATGCCCACCAGCGCCCCCTCGATGGGGATCTGGTTCTTATTGGCGCTGGCCACCAGATCCTGACGGCTGCCGTTGTACTCGGTGGCCGTGGTGACATTGCCCACCTCGAAGTTGTACCGATGACAGCCCAGGCCGCACTTGAAGCTGAACAGGTTCAGCATATCCTGCACAGCCTTGTGGTTCGAATCCACCCGCAGGTCGGGGTTGTATTCGTGGTATTCGCTGGACTGGTCGAGGCTCCCTTCCTTTTGGGGCAGGGTAACGAATTGGCTCTGCACATCATCATCGGGCGGAATAGAGTGCTCCACGCCCTCCTGATCCACCACCTTGCGGCAGATGTCCGCAGAGTAGAAGATCTTCTTGTGGCCCAGCCGGATATCCTCCCGGTAGTTGTCAAAGGCAAGGTCGATGCCCTGGGCCTCTGCCAGTGCTTCGGCAAAGACACTCATGCCCAGCCCTGTGCCGCCGTCAAGGTTCTTGACTGCTGCCGGGCTGAACAGGGCAAACCACGGGGGAGAACCCTCCACCGTGATGCTTTCTGCCGTACCCGGCGGGGCCTGCAGGGCTTCAAACACCGGAGCGCCCGAAACTCCATCCGTTACCCGGAACCACTCGTTGCGGATGGTGCGCCGGGTCTCATTGCCGGTGTGGGTCTGCAGATAGACTGCGGGTCTGCCCTCCATCATGCACTCGGAGACAAAGGCTGCTTCGGTCACGATGCCCCGTTCCACCCGCAGAGGCAGGATGCAGGAAGCCGGGTCGTAGTCCAGCTTCAGGCGGGTATCCGGGCCGGGGACAGCTTTCCCTTTCACGACAGTCAGGTCTTCGGCACTCAGCACAAAGGCACCGGTGCCGGACCAGTAGGCCTGTTCCACCAGCGCATTGGCATTGCGCCAGAAGTGCAGCTCCCGGAGCAGGCCGCCCACCTGCTGCTCATCGTCGCCCAGCAGATACCGGGCGGTGTCAGCGTCCTTGATCTGGAAGGTGGTGCGGTCGTTCAGCAGGAGATTCGCCCAGTCCTCGCAGACCCGTTTCGGCATCCGCAGGGAGGCAATGGGGCGCTTCTTGGTGCCTTTTGCGTATTCAGCGGCACGGGTGTGTACCTTGGGCACGCTGCCCTGCCACCACTGCCGCCAGGTCTCGATGTAGCCGTAGTAGTCGGCATCGATGGCCCACCCGCGCGTCTTGTTCAGGTAGTTCAGAAATGCGGTGATGTTCATGTGTTGGTCAACCTCTTGAAATCGCGCTCGATGGTGTACTCGTAAGCGTCCAATGTGTCGATATCGGTGCTGCCGTCATCCAGCCGCTCGTCCACGCCGGGGTGCTTGCCGCTGTACAGGGCCGTGGCAAGGGCATCCCGGAGGGTGGAAGCCTCTGGCAGCAGCCAGAACCGCCCGCCGCCCATCAGGATGCAGGTCAGGCGGATACGGTCATTGATGCGGATCTTGGCGCTGTTTTCCACCCGGTCGGCCAGCCAGCTCAGTTTGCAGCGCCGGAGCCTTGCCCGGATGTGATTGATCAGCGTCTGCTCCGCGGAATCGCAGAAGATGTACTGGATCTCGCCCCAGCGGGCAAAGACAGCCATGCAGAACTCCAGCAGCCGGTCGGCCAGAAAGTCGGCATCCTGCGCCACAGGGTCGATGCGCTGGGATGCCAGCCCTACCACGCCGGACCAGCCCGGTAGGATGGCCGTTGCCACAAAGGCGTGTTTGGAGCCGTTGCCGCCAAAGTCCACCCCGATGCGCACCCGCCACGGGTGCAGCGATTTGTTCACAGGCCAGAAAAAACGCCCATCTCCGGCGGCAAGGCTGTCGGCCAGCAGGCGGTAGATCACGCCGTTGGCGGCCATCCACTGCCCCAAGATAAAGCGGTTATAGTAGACCGTGCCGGTGTATTCTTTTTTCAGATCGGCCACGAACTGGGCCGGAAGTGTAGGGTTATCGTCGATGGTATACGCCTGACAGTAGATGTCAGCGTCACTGTCCAGAAACTTCTTGAACCAGTGAGTGGGGCTTTCCGGGTTGCAGGTGCCGTCAAAATGGGAGTGGAGGCAGGAAAGGCGGCTTTTCAGCATCTGGAACACGCCCTCGTCCCAAGTGGTGATCTCATCACCGTAGACATACTCAAAGGCAGCGCCCTGGATGCGGGCGATGTGCTTTTTGTTGTCGGCACCGAGGACATAGACCTTTTTGCCGAACAGCTGCACCACGTTGCCTGCTGCCGAGGTGCGGATCACACCTACAAGGTCGGGGCCCCAGAGCTCCCGCATCAGGGACAGCACATTGCGCTCCAGTGTGCCCAGGGTGTTGCCCATGAGCACCAGCAGGCCCTCGCCCCGGGCCGCGCAGATCCGCTTCGGGATGGTCACAGCGCAGTCCAGGTAGGTCTTGCCGCTTCGGGTGGCCCCGGTCTTGACGTTCCACCGGTGGGAACAGTTGCGCAGGTACTCCTGCTGAAACTCAGTCAATGGCACTGTCTACTCCTCCCAGGATCTTGCGGGCCTCGGCCAGCTGATCAGAGGCATCGCTGGACACGCCGTTGAACATTCCCAGATGCCGCCCCAACAGATCCAGGGCTTTCAGCTTGTCGGCCAGCTTGACCTCCTGCTCCAGACCGTCCTCTCCGAAGGTCTTGACCTTGACCGACTGCACAGCAGCCAGATCGTCCGGTGCGGCATCGCTTTTCAGGGAAGCCGTCCTAGCATCGATGAGGTCGCCCGCGTTGACGAACGCCACCTTGGCCAGCTCGCGCACCACCCGGTCAGCGGACACGCCGGTGCGGCGGCTCTGCTCGGCCTGAAGCTGCGCGATGCGGTTCTGGATACTAACATTCGCTAACAGCCGTGCCGCCTGCTCGTTGGCCGTCTTTGGGGAGTATCCGGCACGGATGGCCGCCTGGGTCGCGTTCAGGTCGATCATATATTCTTCACAGAATCGCGCCTGCTTGTCGGTCATCCTCACCACCTCTCTCGTTGTCAGGGTACAAAAAAGCCGCCCCTCAGGACGGCAGAAAATAGCATAAAAAATCCCTGCATGTTTCCATGCAGGGCAATTGACGCACATCCAGCGGGAAAATACCTGAAACCCGCCTGTGGATTCCGGTGCCTCCGGCGTATGTGGGGAGGTCAGAGGGCGGGCAAGGAGATCCCGCCACCCACCACATGAGCTTCCGGTGGGGAGTATGTAGCCCCATGCGTCAGGCTGTACCGCCTACGGGGTCGGCGGCGAATTGGAACCGCCCTTGGAATCGAACCTTCCACGACTACACTCGTGAACGCGCACCACATTGCGCTCAGGCGGCATAATAGAAGCAGCTCGCAGAACGTGATGTCGGACGGGCACATTCTGGAAGCTGCTATGGCATCGGTCTGCCTTTCGGCTCTGCCGATGGTACTATTGTAGGGGAAAATTTAGGGGCTTTCAAGGGTCAGATTCTCGACTGCGGTGCGATGTCTTCTTGTAATCCACCGTCTATCCAGCTTCATTTTGTCTGCAATCTGTTCCCATTTCTCACCATGGATATAGCGACGGGTTAGAATCTCATAATCTGTAGCATCCTCGACATCAGAAATCACCTGAAGCACTTCTGCCCGAACAATTGCACACAAGACTGCTTGGTTCAGAGCTTCCAGCCGTGCATTCTCGATTCTTTCTACTGCTCTCGGAAGCGCCTTGCCATCTCCGGAACCGCCCGGAGAGGGAGAAAGGACTTGTGTGATATGTTCTGCAGCTGAACGGAGTTCTCTGTATTCATCCAGCTTGAGCCGTTCGATACGGCTGGCCTCCCGGTAGCGATTCAGCCACGCTTTTTTCTCTTCGTAGGTCAACCGGTTTCGCCCCCTTCCAGACGCTTTAGCAGTCCCTCTACGTCATACCGCCAGTGAACGCGCAGCAGGTGCTGCTCCACCTCGATGCCGTTCAGGGCGGCCCACTGCCATGGAATGCTCTTGCGGGTCTGGGTCTGCATGTACTCCAGCACAGCGCTGGCCGGAACGGCAAAGGTGCGGTTGACCCTGCCCCGGTAGTTAATGACCACATGGGCAGTCTGGCCCTTGAAGGATGCGGCGTGAGCCATATCGGTGATGTGTTTGAGCTTGTGGTACTTCTGCTGCTCCCGGTCGAATCGGCCCAGGATCTTTTCCAGTGGGATGCTGGGCGTTTCGATGGTCTTGAGCTCGAAGTAATGGTGCATAGGGTAGCGGTACACGTCGAAGTCGCAGATGTTATCAATGGAGAAGCTCAGGTTCTCGTTGCCGCCGTAATAGGTGGCCGCGCTGTCTTTCAGTCGATAGCACCAAGCATCCTTCGGCATGGAGCTTTTCCAGTCTGCCTCGAACTGTTTTCCGGTGTTCAATTGGTTCTCCTTTCGTCGGAGGCTGCCCAATGCCCGGCCAGCTGTCGGGTCGGGGTAGTGCTCATGGTTCCGGTACATTGGAATCCTCCTTTTTCTTGGTGAGCGGACGGCGACGGGCTGCGTTTTTTAAAAAATCATTCCCGCTGGGTTCCGGCCTGTCCACCCGCCTATTGCGTCCTGCTCCAATGGGGTTCGTCATGCGGTACTCCTCGGCAGACCTACAGCCCTGGGTTTCGGCCTCGATCAGAGCCTTCCGCACATAGGCCCAGCTATGTGCCCCGGCATCAATGCACTTGCGCAGGATCACCCGCGCCAGTTCCTCGCCCAGCCGGTCAGCGTATCCTGTCAGCTCTCTTTTCCCGGAGGCACTCAGCTTGCCGATATCCTGTTCAAACTCTGATACCAAGGGTGAGGTCGTCGGTCGTCCGGTCGGCTCCGGCGCAGCCGCAGACGACGACTTGTTAGCTTGTTGGTTTGTTAGACTTGTTAAGTTGTTGTCGGCAGCCTGTCGGTTGCCTGTCGCTTGCCTGTCACTTTGCCTGTCACTGCCAACAAGCGAAGCATAGTTTTCTATCGTGACAATGCTGTATTTTGAGCCTGTTTTGACTGTCAGATAGCCTGTCGCCTGTAAATGCTCTAAGCTTGTCCGGATGTTCCGAACACTCAAATCAAGCTGTTTTGCCAGTTGAGATTGGCTTGTAACCAGCTGTCCGGGCCGGATGCTAATGCCCTGCCACTGCTTTTCCTGCCAGTTGGCGGTGAGTAGCAGGTGGAAAAACAGGCGGGCAGTGTTGGGCTCTGAATACCATTCCCAGTCAGTCAGACCGCGGGGAAAGGCAACAAAGCCACGGGATGGGTCAATGCCCACGGTCTGAACTCCTTTCTGGTGTGGTTAAAACGGCAGGTCATCCGTATCATCGTCGATGAGGGCATCTGCTTCCGGGGTGCCTGCGGCGGGCCCGGCAGGCGCTGCCGCCTGAGAGGCGCGGGGAGCATAGTCGGCCAGGTCTTCGCCGGGATACATCTGCCCGCCAGAAAGGCTGGTCTGCACCGGGGCAGGCTCATCAAAGGGCGTTGGCTCTTGAGTGAGCGCTGGTTCGGGCGGTGCCGGGGCCTCTGTGCAAAGGTCAATGAGGTTCTGCATCCACCGGAAGATCACCATGCCGCCAGGCTGAATGTCGTCGGCATCCACGTCGTAATAGGTCTTGCCGTTATACTCCCGGCTCTTGAGCTCCCGGGCAAAAACAGTGACGGCATCGCCCTTCAGCAGCAGCCCGTCCCACTTGTCCAGCCCGTGCCAGACGTTGACCTGAACATACAGGCCCTCCCAGTTGCCGGTGCCGGTCTTGACGCTGTGTGCCTTCACGTCAAACTTGAGTACCTGCTTCTGGCCCACGTCCTTGAGCACAGGGTCTTTGGCGAGAGTTCCGTGGAGAAGTACGCCGGTCTTGTGGGTCAGGATCACGATTCATCACCCCCGGCAAAGGGGTCGTCTGCGCTGTCAGCGTCCTCCACGGTCAGAGCATCGGCCTGTTCAACAGCTTCCTTGATGCGGGTCCAGCGTGGAGCCGGAACCTGTCCGGCCTCGTCCAGCTCCACGGCGGTGGACTCAGCATCCACATGGACCTCGCTCTCGTCATAGAGAGAGCCGAAGGTGGAGGGGAATGCTTCCCGCAGGGCATGGACAAGGGCAACCTTGCGGATCATGGTAGCTTTTTTGCCCTTCCACAGAGATTTGCCGGTGTCGTATTCGGTCAGCTTCACTTCCTCGTAACTGGGGCGGGTGCGGTCCTTGCGATAGACTTTGGCCCAGCCGCCCAGAAGTTCCTCGTCCTCGTAGACGATGGACCCCTCCCGCTTCTGGTACTCCCCGGCCACCTTATCGAAGATGATGACCCCGGCCTCGAAGCCGTCATAGCTGGGGTGGCGCTCTGCCATTTGCAGGTAGCAGTTCTTGCCCAGAACGATGGTGCTGGGGGTGTCCTCGCTGTTGTTATCGTAGTGGATGAGGTAGGCTTCCTTGGTAAAGGGATTCAGGCGGTACTGCTTGCAGGTCTCGAGGAAAATCTTGCATTCGGCATCGGTGGCTTTCTGACAGATGAAGTTGCGGACATCCGAGAAGCTGACGGTCATGTGCTGGCCGTCGGCAGAAGTGATCTCCACGGGCTTGGCCGGGCTGGCAGCCTGCAGAGCGCCGCTCTGGGCGGCACGCTGCTGCATTGCAGTCATCCGGGCGGCGGTGGTGGTGCCGGTGGTGTTTGCGGACATGGTGGGCGCAGGTGCGCCGGGACGAGAAAAAGCCATAAGTGAAATCCTCCAATTATTTTACAGAACCATATGCGAAACCGCGCTTTTTAGCTTCGGCTTTGAACCATTCGATGTCTTCCGGGGTAAAATCTACCCAGAAGCGGTAGCGTTTGCGGGCAGGTGCAAGGCCTGTGCCAGGCAGGGCGAACTGCTGCAATACCTCACAGTCCAGCCGTCCGGAAGCTGTCACAAAAGCGCTGGCCTGCGCCGCCTGAGCCGCTTCTGCTCTGATCTGGCGCTCTTCCTCGGTGGGAGGAACAACGACCGGCGCAGACGCTTTTGCCCGCTCTGCGGCCTGCCGCCGGGCCTCTGCTTCGGCCTGAGCCGCCCGGGCATTCTCCCGGCGGTTGTGCTCGTGCAGAGCATCGTTGACGCTCAGATTCCGCAGATACTCGGTGACGCAGGGTTCGGCATCCTCGCCGCAGGTCTCCCGGATGAGCCGGATCTCTTCCCGCTTGGTCTCCACGGCAAGGCGCAGCTCCTTGGATGCTTTGGCAAGGTCGTAGGTCTTGTTGAGCCACTGAGGAATCAGCAGCCGCTCAAAGGAGATCAGCGGTTCCAGTTCCCCGATGCAGTCCCGGTAGACCAGCATCAGGCTGCTGCGCTTTTCTTCCTTCTCGGCCTGTTCCACCGCCTTGACCTGCTGATCGATCGCCCCGGACACCTGCTTGCACTGGGCCTGCATGGCCCGGATGCGCTGGCCAAAGGCTTCCAGCGGGTCGGTGTAAAGCTTCTTTGCGGCCCGGAGGGCATCCCCCAGCTGCTTGTCCCACTTGTTGACAGCGGCACGGTCGGCTTTGGCATCCTTGATGGATTCCGGGGTGTACACCCGGCCCGTGTAGGTGGCCAGAAGCTCGTCCAGATTCTTCTGTACCTCTTCCTCGTTCCAGCTCATGGCCGGAATGACCGGGCGTTCCACCCGGACAGTCAGTTCGTTAGTCATACAGTGTCTCCTTATCGTTGGCGATGGTCATTTTGACCAGCTCTTCGTGGATGTGGTCACACAGCTGGAGCAGGTTGCCTGCGGCGTGGTTGAAGTCCTCGCCGGTGCCGACGAGCCGCTGGAACGAGGGCAGGGCCATGCCCCAGATGCCATCAATGTTCAGGTAACAGCTGTCGGCGGTCTCCTTATCGGCGACTAGATCAGCCGGAACCACGGCCTGCGCCTCGGCAAGCTGCTGCTTCAGCTCGTCCATGTTCTTCTGCAGTCTGGCCTTGTCGGCCTTCAGCTCTTCCGTCATGTCGGCCGCAATGCTGTATGCCTGCTGGTGTGCCCGGCGGTCCACTTCTTCATTTGCCATATCGGCAAAAAGCTTTCTGGCCTGTCGGGTCACTTCCTCTTTGTCCACCACCGCGGTGATGGGCTGTTTTTTCAAAGCGTCTTCGGCATTTCTTGCCCGGGCTTCGGCCCTGTCACGCTCGGCTTCGGCCTTCTGGCGCTGGAGGTTGGCCGCAATGCGGCTTTCGTCTGCATCGTGGTAGCTCTGCTGGAGCTTGGCGTTCTGCTCGGTCAGGCCCTGAACATCCGCAAGGGCGGCATCCCGGGCATTTTCTGCCTTCTGCATTGCTTCCCAGGCGTTCTGCTCTGCAATGCAGGAATTCTTTAACCGGGCCTCGGCAGTGTCGGCACGGTCTTTTTCGGCTTTGAGCTGGGCAAGGGCTTCCTGATACTGCTTGTTGGTGGTGATGTCACCACTCTTGACCTGCTCCACCAGCTCTGCAGGGGCGCTGGGCTTTGCCACGGCGTACAGCAGGGTGGGCGGCAGGGCTTCCAGAATAGCCTGCTGGCGGGGGCTGCTGCCGTCCATCAGGGCAGAGACTTGCAGCAGGTTGTAGGCGGTTGACTTTGTGATGCCGATAGAGCAGCACCATGCCCGAAAAGAATCATCCCCGCGATTGCCATGCTTTGAGTTGTCCAACAATTGGACAACTCCGCACAGCGCATCATGGGCGGCGGCAATGGCATTGCCCATGTGGACAAGGCCGCGCTCGGCCATCTGTTTGCCGTGGCGGTATTCGTCCTCGGCAAAGTGCAGGTCCTCCACGGTCTGGTCGGTCAGCCCGGAATAGTCGAACGCCGGGCGCATCTCATCCGGCACGGTGGTCAGGGGCTTGTCCTGTGTCGTCTGGGTTCCGGGCACTTCCGGTTTGTCAACATCCGCAGAGTGAGCGGGAGTTAAATGCTTTTCGCCTTCGGTCTGGTAGCTGTTGCACTCCTGCACGGGATGGCCGCAGCTGTGGCAGTTTCCGAAGCATTCTTCTTTGCACCCGCCACAGGTGCAGGTGGAGCAGATGCAGGGAGTAGGAACACCCGAGGAAGAATCCTCTTCCACTGGGTCGATGGGGGCATTCTTGCAGGGCTTGGCCTCCCTGAGGGCCGTCAGCATCGACTGCGGAAGCTCGTAGTCGTCCATGGGGATGAAGTCGTCGCTGGTCAGAAACGCTTCCGGGGTCAGCCGCTTTTCAGCGGTCTTGGCTTTGCCGAACTTCTGTGCCAGCAGATGGCTTTCCTTCCAGACCCGTGCAGATTCGTCCCAGCGCCAGAAGCGCCCACGGGTATAGGCGTAGTAAACATTGTTGCTGTTCTGGCTGATGATGCTCATACCCTCACCTCCGTGCCCTTCAGGCGGTCCAGCATCTCGGTCTGCACATCCTTGTTCATGGGCTGGATGTTGTTGCCCTTCCAGCCGTAGCAGAGGATAGGCCCGTAAAGCTGGCGGCCTCGGTACTTCCGGTTGAGCAGACTGGCGGGCTGGATGGGACCATCATACCGGCCCACGAACAGCACCGCCGGGGTGCGGGGCAGCACGATCATCTCGCAGGGAGTGCCCAGCCGGTTCTCAATGGCCCACAGGCTGTCGGGCAGGGACGCGATTACCGGAGCCTTGCCCGGTTCGGCTAAAATACCTTTCATTTGTAAAATCCTTTCTGATGTGATATCATCAAAGGGATGGAGTCGTTCAAACCATCACCCTTTGGGCTCGTCCGTGTTACCAGCACGGGCGGGCTCATTTTTGTTGATGTCCTCGGCATCCTCTTCTGCGTTTCCGAGTACAAAGCTTTCGATAAGCGGTAACCAGTCCGGCGTTAACTCGGAGATGTACCTTTTGGCATAATAGTAATAGATTGCATTGCTGACCCGTGGGGAGCCGGTGGCTCGCTGGTCCTTGACCATGTGATTTGCCTGATTGCGGCTCAGGCCCATGCCCATCAGGAGCTTCTTCAGACGTTTTGTTTTCATGCGCCCCTCCGGTTCTGCCGGTAGTCCGGCTCTTCGGTGCGGGCGTGGGTGCGGTCAACGCGGCCATAGCGGCGGTGCTTCCGGGTCATTTCCAGGTAGCGTCCATAGCCGAAGCAAGTAATTGCCAGTGCGGCCATGAGAACGGCAGCCAGAACTCGGATACCCCAGGAGTTGGGCAGGACGGCATTGAAGCCGTCCCCCACACTGGCGGAACCAATCAGCAGGGCAAGACCCGCGGCGTATAGCAGGTTAATTTTCAGCTTCATGCGGGTTCCACCTCCTGCCAGCAACTCGGTGCCGGGCGGCATTTGTCCTCAAAGCTGAAAGCAATGACCTGATGCCACTCGCCGTTATCGAATACCTGAACCGGCGTGTCCCGGTATTCAGGGACTTCCATGCCAGTCATCAGGAGCCCGGACGGGCGAACCTTCCCCCAACGGAACCATAGGTCTACCAGTGAGGGAGCAATGTACGCGCATCCAGTGGGCGCTGCGGCCCGCTCGGATGCAAGGGTATAAGGTTTCATGCGGTCTTTTCCTCCTTTGCGATTGCCGGGAAGAAATACTCCCCGATTTTTTCTTGCGGGATGTGCAGTGCTCTGCAGATGATGACGATCTCGTCACTCCTCCAAGGTTGCGTCCCCTTGAGCCGTGCGGTCATCGTGTTGGAACTTACCCCAATCAGGGCTGCAAGTGCTCCCTGGTTGAGATCCTGGTCTTCTGCCAGACGACTGATTTTGAGATAAGGCTTTTTCACATTGCTCACCTCCTTGCTGGCGGCTCCCTTCTGCGGTATACTTGGGCGGAAGGAAGGTGAAATAATTATGAAACTGTATCATATTGATAGAGTAGGAACATTGAAAGATGGACAGCGAATAGAATTGCTCCCACTCACTGTTCTTCCGGAAAGAACTCGTGCTTCCCGTTTGCTTTTGGAATTCCAAAGAGGTATCTCGCTTCATGGAAAAGGGTATCTTGAAGGTACAATGCCTGAGATTCCTTTTGACAGCAAAGACCAGAAGGCGATTCTTCCAGGGACTCTAAATGCTGGAAAATGGAAACTTGATTCCAGCATCATAGAATTGGTGCTAGAACTTGTACGGAGAAATTACTTTCCAGATAAAAACTCCCGCCTCACAGCTTTGTTTGCAACGGACGATATTCGATGCTGGGAAAATCTTTTGGACAAGAAAAATTTTCCGGAAGAACAGGTTTTTGAATTAAATGTTGCGGATGATACGCCCCGGTATGATGCCTCCTGGCTCAAATTTGGGTCATATTACGGATATGATGAAAGTGCTTGGTGGATGGGAATGGATATAGCGAGAGGCTACGACATGGCCTATAAGTATTGGTCTGGGGAATCTACGACTTCTCCTCAGTACGAGTATCTTGTTCAGCTGCCAATCGCTCAAATTCACCTTGTTCACGCATCCTGACTGCATGGTCATAAGCGAATTTAGTTTCAGCTTCGAGAACCGATGTATAACCGCTCTCATCCATTGCGTGATAATGGGTAGTTCCTTTTTGATCTGGTGATACCACCCACTTGGCTCCAGGATTTGGAATGCTGATACCAATGCTGTTCGTATGTGCTCCAGATGTTCCGAACTCGGAACACCCAAACGTATGACGCGGCGTTTCATCGATAGTCAGCATGTGTGCTTTCGGTGCTGATTCTGAGCCGCGAGGAAATACGCACGTCAGCCTGCTACACGCTGCCACCGCTTGAGCCAGATCTGCAGCCGCAGAACTCAGTGAGGCCAGCGTCTCCCCGTGAGCTTCTTCGGACTCCTTGCTCACCAGTTGCAGCTGGCGGGTGAGGAGTTCTTTGATTTCCGGTCTTTCGTCGGGCTTTTTGTTGTTGCTCATGTGGTTCACCCCCTTTCACTCCGCACCGCCGGGCTTCTTCCGGCCAGCGCATCGGCCATGATCTCATCGAAGCCAGGCAGACCAAAGGCAATGATCTGAAGCTGGTCGATGCGGCTGTCCAGGTTGGCCTGAGCTTGGGCGACCAGGCTTTCTGCCTGACGCAGGCTATCGCACATCTTGCCGTAATCAGTCTTGGCCTGAAGGAACCGGGCTTTGTAGTTGTCCCGGTGGTGGATGAAGTCGTTGCGCAGGCCGATGACCTCGGCAAGCGCGGCCTTGGCGCTGCTCACGTTCTGGATGGCTATGTTCAACTGGGCATTGGTGGCTTCCAACTGCTCAATGTGCTGCTGGGCTTTCACGGTCTCGTACACGCCGTTCTTGCGCAGGGCCGGGAGTACCTCGCTGGTCACCCACCGCTTGAAGGCCTTTGCCTTTGGCATCTTGCTGGACAGAATCAGGCTGTACAGGCCGGACTCGTTGATGAGGGCGGTTTTAGTGGAACCAGAGGGCAGAGTCCCATTTTGGGCTTCTGCCTCCTGCGGCAGCATCTCAAGCCGCTTGTCCTCATCATCAACATGGGCGATGATAGCCTTTGTAGGATTCTTGTACCCCAGCGCCACGGCAACATCCTTGCCGACGAGCCACGGTGTGCCGTCGATCTCGACGGTGCGCACCTGCCCGAACTCAGGGCTTGAGAAGATTTGTAAGTCGTTCATGTGGATTTGTACCTCCTTGTTGTGGTCTCCTTTCTGCGGTATACTGGGGCGGAAGGGAGGTGAGAAAAATGTTTGATAAGACGGTTGAATGGTTAAATAGTCGTGAAAATGTGACGTTTCTGATTGCGATAGCAAGCTTTGGATTGTCCATTTGGAATTTTCTTTCAGACAAAATCAAGAATCGTAAAAATCTTGAAATCGAAATTCAGAATGTTTTTTGCTTTGGGCCAAGTCCAGACAAAAAATATACTGAAGCTCTAAACATCCGATTCATCAATAGATCCAGAGAATCAATTACATTAAGTGGACTTGAGCTTTCATCTGGAGCAGGAGAATGCAGATTTGGAGAGTATCGTTTGAGGCTGTTAATGAATAGCCAGAAAAGGGGAAATAAAGAAATAAGTCGTTCCGAATGGTATTCCGACACTTTTCCGGTTAAGCTTGAAGGACTTGGATTTGAACACATGATTTTGTCTTCTACAAGCACCGAAAGACATATTGCGGAAAATAAACCGTACACGCTGAAAGTTTTTAGTAACAAAGGAACCGTTATAAGGACTTTTACCAGTGGTTTTTCCAACGTTGATATGCTGTCACGATGCCGAGAACCAGACTCGCACACAGAAGCACTTGAGTGAGTTCGTTTTGCGTCATCTTTTTCACCTCCTTGTTGGATAGGGTGATGTCGGTCATGTGGTTCTCTCCTTTCACGCCACAGGCCGGTTGTCCAGCTTCTTCAGGCTGGCCACCAGATTGATGGATGCCGCAGCGGTCTCCATCTGCTCGAATGCGTCCTCGTCCATGTCCTTGCACATGGTGTGGATGCGAATCACGCGCTCTACGTCCTGCTGCGTCAGGCCATACATGGCGGGGTCCAGGGAATTGTTCTTGCGTGCCATACTAAGCACTCCTTTCTGTGGGTGGCTCCCACAACCATCCCGGCGGCGTCACCGGAATGGTTTCGGCCCGTGCCGCCGGGCCATCATC
>ERZ772901.1361-NODE-1361-length-19241-cov-20.011415_pt1 | contig 19241 bp, 13 predicted proteins | sample MGYA00512123_ERZ772901 | MGnify/ENA primary metagenome ERZ772901 (study PRJEB29015, sample SAMEA2737711) | human gut metagenome | biome: human gut; feature: human-associated habitat; material: faeces | place: China | collected 2012 ...
TTCCAGCGCCGCGAGGTGGCAAAGCTTGCCAAGGAGATGGTGGACATCACCCACGCGTGCGGGTGCGAAGCCATGATGTTCCTCGGCGATCACTGGATCGGCACCGAACCTTTCATGCCGGAGTTCAAGACCATCGGACTGGATGCCGTAGTGGGCAGCGTGGGCAACGGCTCCACCCTGCGCCTGATCTCTGACATTGAGGGCGTGAAGTACACCGAGGGCCGTTTCCTGCCGTACTTCTTCCCCGACACCTTCCACGAGGGCGGCGACCCGGTGCGGGAAGCCAAGGAGAACTGGGTTACAGCCCGCCGCGCTATCCTGCGCAAGCCCATCGACCGCATCGGCTATGGCGGCTATCTGAAACTGGCCTTGCAGTTCCCGGAGTTCGTGGACTACGTGGAGAGCGTCTGCAACGAGTTCCGCGAACTGTACGAGAACATCAAGGGCACCACACCCTACTGTGTCAAGCGAGTGGCCGTGCTGAACTGTTGGGGTAAAATGCGGGCTTGGGGCTGTCACATGGTGCATCACGCCCTCTATTACAAGCAGAACTATAGCTATGCCGGTGTCATTGAGATGCTGTCCGGTGCGCCCTTTGATGTGAAGTTTATCAGCTTTGAGGATATCAAGAACGACCCGCATCTGCTGGATTCGTTGGATGTCATTATCAATGTCGGCGATGCCGACACCGCACACACCGGCGGCATCTGGTGGGAAGACCCGGAGATCTCCTCCGCTATCCGCAAGTTCGTCTGGAACGGCGGCGGCTTTATCGGCGTGGGTGAGCCTTCCGGTCACCCGTATCAGGGCCACATTCTCCAGCTTGCCAGCGTGCTGGGCGTGGAGGAAGAAAATGGCTTTACCCTCAACTACGACAAGTACAACTGGGAAGAGCATCCGAATCATTTCATCTTGCAGGATGCTGACAAACCCATCGACTTCGGTGAGGGAAAGAAGAACATTTATGCCCTGGAAGGCACGGAAGTGCTGGTGCAGCGGAATAAGGAAGTGCAGATGGCGGCACACGACTTCGGCAAGGGTCGTGCCGTGTACATCAGCGGTGTGCCTTACAGTTTTGCCAACAGCCGCACCCTTTACCGCGCTATCCTGTGGAGTGCCCACAGCGAGGAGGAACTGCATACATGGTTCAGCTCCAATTATAATGTAGAAGTTCACGCCTACGTCAAGAACGGCAAGTATTGTGTGGTGAACAACACGTACGAGCCGCAGGACACCACCGTTTACACCACAGACGGCAGCAGCTTTGCTCTGCATCTGGATGCCAACGAGATCAAGTGGTATGAGATCTAAGTTCTCCTTTTCATAAACGAACACAACGGGCAGCTCTGTTACCAGAGCCGCCCGTTGTGTTTGCTGTATCTGCCGATAACTCAACCTGTGTCAATCGAACGCTGCAATGGAGATGGCTGGAAACGCAGAAATTCAGTAATGCGAGCGTAATAGACCTGCAGAAAAAAGAAACTGCCCGTGCGAGTATGCGTAAGATGGTGAAACACTTACTGAAAAAATTTAAGTATCCACCGGTGGAATATGATAAAATTTGTATACTTCAATACATTAAAGAAAGTTTGGAAGACCATTCAAAGAAATGCTCCAAACAAAAGCGGAATACAGTTATTTTGGCCTAGCAACGCTGCTTATATAGAGTGAAGCACTACTTATAAATAGTGGCGTCAGGAATTGAGATTTTGTGATACCAAAAAAGACACCCTCGCTTTTGATAGGAATCTCATGCAGGGATGTCCATATCTCAACGCGAAGGTGTCTTAATAACGAGGGTCAGATGCCACGGAACGTAAAGGTGAACTCCACAGGCTTGGTCACATCAGGAATATACTCCGGGTGGACATTGGCACCCCAGCTGTCATCGCCGCCAACGCCCATCTGCTCGCCCATAGCACGGATGACCGTGTAATGGACCGGGGGCAGCTCGTAGGGATGCTTGGCACTCTCCATTTCATGGGGAGTGTAGGGCAGCGCAGAGAAGAACATGGGCTTTGCGGCATCTGCGGTAAACAGCAGCCCGCGACCCTTGCGGTCCACTACCTTTGCCCAGCGCACAGCGGTCTTTGCACCGCACTCCTGCGGCACAAGGTACTGTGCCATGTTGTCTGCGACCTTGTTCTGGTAAATGCCCAGCTTTGCACCATGCTGACGATCCCAGTAGGTCTCCGCAGGGCCGTTTCCGTACCACTCCACCGTGTCGTAGTCAGCGTCGATCTTGAACAGTACGCCGAACTCCGGCATTGCTGCAAGTCCTTCCACCGGGTCATAGTGCAGGGTGGTCTGGATGCGGCCATCACCGAACACACGGTACTGCAGGCTGCACTCTGCTGCGGGGCTGGTCTGGAGGTTATAGAGATAGGTCACGACCACGCTGTCGGCTTCCACCTCGCAGGTGGGGTTCTGGAGGATGGTGCCGCCATGAACAGACGGAATCTCCTTGCCGATGCCCTTGGCGGTAGCGTACAGGCTTGCCAGCTTCCACTGACCGCGAACGCCGCCCATGTTGTTGCCGCAGTCGTTGTCGGTGGGAGCGCGCCAGAAGTTGGGACGGGGGATCTCCTGAATCATCTCCTTGCCGGCATAGCGGTAGGAAGTCAGACCGCCGTTCAGATCGGAGAACAAAACATCGAAATTCTCACCACGGACACCGATGTTGTGTGTACCGTGCGTAACGGTAAACGGCGTGACCTTCTTGCTGGGAATGGAACGAACCACAGCGATCACACCCTGTCCAAAGGCGACTTCATGACCTTTCTTTGCCCAGCTGGTGTCCTCCTTCAAACGGAAGCTGATGGTCACTGCATATTCACCGGGGAGCGCAGGGACCATAAACGGCAGCGGGAAGCTGGAACGCTCTTCGGGAGCAACATCAATATTGGTCAGTTCCTGCTGCTGATACAACTTTCCATCGCGATGCAGCAGTGCAACGCAGTCGAAAGCATCCGTAGAGGTGAACAGGTTCTTGTTCCAGACTTCAAAGCCAGAGTTGTCGATGGAAACGGCGATGTTCTGATAGCAGAACTTGACCTCCTGCATCTTGGGAGAAGGAGCACGGTCACCACCGTAGGCAATGCCGTTTCCGCTGAAATTATAGTCGGTAGGACGCTCACCGAAGTCGCCGCCGTAGGCTTGGAACCACTTGCCGTAGCGGTCTTTTTTCCAGATGGACTGGTCGATGTAATCCCAGATGAAGCCGCCCTGATAGCCGCAGTCCTTCTGGTCGGCAAGTTCCGTGTACTTGTGCAAAGCACCGTTGGAGTTGCCCATAGCATGAGAATATTCGCACTCGATATAAGGCCGCTTATCGCCCTGTGCCAGATACTCTTTAATGTCCTTCACAGTGCTGTACATATGGCTCTCGATATCGGTGGTTTCGAGGAAGCGGGGATCATTGACCACACCTTCGTAATGCACCAGACGGGTGTCATCAAAGCGGCGGACCATCTCTGCCATCTGGAGCAGGGTCTCACCGCCAAACGATTCGTTGCCCAGAGACCAGATCAGAACAGCAGGATGGTTTTTGTCACGCTGGTAAGTGGAATTCATGCGGTCAAACAAGACAGCTTTCCACTCCGGCTTATCATTGGGCAAAACGCCCTCGATGCCGCGAATGCCCGCCTGATGGATGTCCCATGTGCCATGGGATTCCAGATTGTTCTCTGCAATCAGATACAGACCATACTCGTCGCACAGGTCGTACAGTGCATCCTGATTCTGGTAATGGCTGGTACGGATGGCATTGATGTTGTTCTGCTTCATGGTGATGATATCCCGAAGCAGTTCCTCATGGGTGTGTACGCCCACAGCACGACCCGTAATGGAGCTGAACTCATGACGGTTGGCACCCTTGAACACGATGCGCTTGCCGTTGAGCAGCATCCGATTGTTCTTCAACTCGAACTTGCGGAAACCGACTTTCTGCCCGGTCACCTCTACCAGATGGCCTGCATCGTCCAGCAGCTCGATTTCCAGTTCATACAGAGCCGGGTCCTCTGCACTCCACAGGTGGGGGTTCTCCACCGCATGGCTGAACAACGCAGAGCCGCCGTTCAGTGCGATTTTTTCGGAGAACACTTCCAGTTCACTGCGGCGCAGGGTCAGACGGGCTGCGCCCTTACCCTCCACCTGCAATGCAACTTCCAGCGTGGAATGAGTAAAATCATCCCCGGCAAACAGCGTTTTGACGGATACATCTTCCAGATGCACGGTGGGGATGGCGTACAGCCACACGCTGCGGAAGATGCCGGAGAAGCGGAAGAAGTCCTGATCTTCGCACCAGCTGGAGGAAGTCCACTTGAACACCTGCACAGCAAGTTTGTTCACGCCCGGCTGGAGATAGGGAGTCAGATCGAATGCGTGTGCGGAGAAGCTGTCCTCGGTGTAACCCACATAAGACCCGTTCAGCCAAAGAGCCATGCCGCTTTCCACACCCTCGAACTCGATGTGGACGGGCTTGCCCTGCATGGATTCCGGCAGCTCGAAGTATTTTACATAGCTTGCCACCGGATTGAACCGCTGCGGGATCTCGCCCGGCTGTACTTCTTCACGGCCATCCCACGGATACTGAACATTCGCGTACTGGGGAATGTCGTAGCCCTCCATCTGGATGTGTGCCGGAACATGAATGTCATCCCAGCCGCTGCAATCGTAATCTGTCTTTTCAAAGCCGGGGATGGCACTGGTGTAGTTCTTTGCGTAGGCGAATTTCCAGATACCGTCCAGCTTCAGCGCAAGCGAAGATTCTCCTGCCAGATATTCTTCGCGGGAAGCGTAAGTACGGAAACTTGCATGAGCATTCAGCACGTTTTCCTTGAAAAAGGTGGGGTCTTTTACTTTTGCAAAATCAAATGCAGCCATAGTATTTCCTCATTTACCTTTTATAATTTTATAATATTTCTCCAGCCTCCCCGGAGGAATCGCTGGCTTCCTCCGGGGAACAGCAGATGAAGGAGAAATGATAATGGCTTGTTATCAGACTGCTGCACGCAGTTTTTCATTTGCTTCTTCGACCTTCATACGAGAGAGAATGAAGGTGATGATGGCATCCAGAGCAAACGGAATCACCAGATACATGATCTTCAGCATATTGATGCAGGAATCCGGCTGAACGGTCAGAGCGCTGTCAAAATGGCTTGCTGCCAGCAGCCAGCCGGTGATGGCAGTACCCAGACCGCCGCCCAGCTTCACACCGAGAGAAGTGCAGGAGTACATCGTGCCATCCACGCGCTTATGCTTCGTCAGCCAAGTATATTCAGAGCAAGCAGCAATCGCAGCGTTCATATCGCCCTGCCAAGGACCCTGACCAAGAGCTGCGATTGCAGTAAAGAGCAGCATCAAGGTCACATTGCCGCTGCCCATGTAACCAGCTACAGCAACCAGTGCACGAGAAATCGTTGCCAGAGTATAGCTCATTACATTCAGCTTATACATTCCATTCCACTTTGCAACCAAGGTCGGGGTGAACACCAGTGCGATGATCAGAGGAATGTTGATTGCCCAAGAGAATACACCGAACAGATTCTGGTTGCCAAGGATGTAGGTTGCATAGTAGGTGCCCATGCTGATCATGGCACCGTAGATCTGCTGCAAAATGTAGGTGACGCAAATCATCATATAATATTTGTTACCAGCAAGCAGCTTTGCAGCCTGAACCAGATTGTACTTTTCGTCCTGCTCGATTTCCTTTTTGTCGGTGGTATCCACCAATTCGCCTTCCGGCAGTTCCTTCACGGAGAAAACGGAGAGGGTGTTGACAAGCAGACCGATGATGGCGTAGATGATTGCAACAGTGCGCCAACCGGCAGCACCACCGCCCAATGCCGTAACAGCACCCAGCGTGATGGACTGGATGAGCAGGCTGGTGGCAAAGGCGAACATGAAACGCCAAGAACCCATCTCGACCTGTTCGGCACTGTTCTTCGTGATGAGAGCAGTCAGTGCAGAGTAAGCAATGTTGTTGGCAGTGTAGAATACAGCGTTCAGCAGAGTATATGCGATCAGGAACCATGCGTACTGTGCAAACTGTCCCAGATTGGTCGGGATGGCGAAAATTGCCACCAGCGTAATGGCACAGCCAATGTAGCCGTACAGCATCCAAGGACGGGCTTTGCCCATCTTAGAATGCGTTTTGTCAATCAAAGAACCAAAGAAAATGTCCGTCACACCGTCCAGCAGTTTGGAAACTGCAATCAGAGTGCCGACAATACCGGGGTTCAGGCCAACGGTGTTGGTCAGATAGATCATGACGAAGGAGGACAGGAATGCATACACCACGTTGCCTGCAATATCGCCTGAACCATAGCCGACTTTATTATACCACTTTAGATAACGTTTCTCAGTCATTGTGCTTTCTCCCATCTTGCTTGTTTTGTGTGGGCGCGACCAATCTGCTGCGCACTTCAGACTGGAATTCTCATTACGCAAGTTGCCCAAATCTCTTGCGTTTCGTCTGAAAATATTATAGAATCTAATGGAACGAAAAGATATAGACAAGATGGAACAAAATATGCACAAAATCAAAGAGTTTGTAATTTTTTGATAGAACATTTCTCAAATCACTGTAAAATCTCTGAAGATGAGGAGGACGCAGGGATGTATTTCAACTCAGGATATTTGAACAACTCCCGTTTGGATTTCAAAGACTACTCAAAGCCGCTGGTCGTAGGCAGCTGCGGCACTTATCGCTTGAAAAAACGCCCTAAGCTACCTACTTTTTGGGCAAAGGGTCGCAGAGACTATCAAATCCTCTATGTGGCATCTGGTAAAGCACACTTCTGGTTCGATGGTGTTGAGGAAGTGGTGACTTCTGGACACATGGTGCTTTATCAGCCGAAAGAAATCCAGAAGTATGTCTACTATGTAGAAGATCATCCAGAGGTGTTCTGGATTCACTTTACAGGATACGATGTCAAAAACATCCTGAACTATCACGGAATACCATTGGACAAGCACGTTTTTTACAGCGGCACACTGCCGGATTACAAAATGCTGTTCCGAAAGATCATCCGGGAACTGCAACAATGTGAATATGGCTATGAAGACTATATTGCTTCTCTCTTCAACATCATTCTGCTTTTAGTAAGCAGGCAACAGCAGGAAAGCGAGAAAACAACTACAAGCATCCCCGAAGAAATCGAAGCCGCCGTTGCCTACTTTAACGAGAATTATAATACAAAGGTCAGTGTGGACGATTACGCAGAATCGCTGCATATCAGTACGAACTGGTTTATCCGTAATTTTAAGCTGTACATGAAAATAAGCCCTGCACAATACATCCTGTCCCTTCGGATGGTAAATGCACAAAGCTTATTGGAGAACACCGAATACAATATTGGAGAAATTGCAGAGATCGTAGGGTATGATAACCCACTCTATTTTAGCCGGGTATTCAAGAAAGAGTATGGTGTCAGTCCGGCACAGTACCGAAAGAATCTGGAAGAATCTACTGAAAAATGAGAAAGATTCCTTAAGGCAGCCTATACGATGATCCAGAAGTTCCTGCCTGTTGAGATGTACCTGACATATCAAGTTGACGGCGAACCGTTGGAACAGCTCCCGAATGGATACAGCGACCATTATGTGCCAGATGGCTTTGTACGAGATTAGAGTGTATACAAGGAGGTCTCTTTATGTTGGAGCATTTTTTCAAATCGCTAGTTGCAACAGTTTCTGACCCTTACCAATGCAATCGCATCACGGATGCGTTGGCGGCAGCTGGAATTAAATTCTATTGCAAATCCAAAGATGTCAATCGGCATAACACATTTGACCAAGCGAGAATTGGAACCCTCGGCATAAAACCGCAGTATGTCACAGAGGTGTTTGTGGACAAAGAAAATGCTGATATGGCTCTGCACATTATACATACCTTGTCATAAGCCCAGAGTTCCCCTGCGAACAAAAACATTCCAATATAAAAAGGACGCTGCCGCCTCTGGGTAAGAGGTTGCAGCGTCTTTTTGGTATCAGAGGGCGAATGATCTGTCAGATTGGACGGCTCCCAACGAATGCGATGCTTTTAGCTTGCGTCTTTCTGTTCGTCAAGAATGCGCCAGCCGTCCATCAGGTCTGAATTTTCCATAATAAAGGTGTGGGCAGTATCCTGTCCCCACGAGTTGTCGTATTTCAGCATCAGATAATCGCTCAACTCGGTTCGATTTTTGAACTTCAACAAGCGATACGGCTCCTGAAAAGCGACCTTTTCGACGAAATATACTGCATCCGATGTGGGAAGCATAACGCCGACATGACCGATCATAAGAGAATTGTCCGTTTCAGAGAACTGATCGTGCAGGACTACGGAGACGAGACGGATCTTATCATCTTCTACGAAGGAGAGGCCGCGTTTCTTCCATTCCTGCTGAATCGTTTTCAAATGGGTAGGAATATCGGTCGTATTGGTGGTTTTAACCGGGGCGAACAGCGCATCAAACTTTTGCCGTTCATCGCCGCAAAGGGATTCCGGGTCAGAATCCAGTGTTTCATAGTCCATAAACAGGGTGTCCTCGGCTGAGTCAAGGTCTGCCTTGCCCGTGACAGTGATAAAATCACCGAACAGCCCACAAGCGGTGATCCGACAGTTCCAGCCGGGGAAGGTGTCATATTTTTCCGTCCATGCGTCCTGCATGGAGTAAGGATCGTATTTCAGATCCGAAGGCTTGGCATTTTCAAACCCTGTGGTGAGCCATGCCGGGTCCACAGCATTGTTGAACTTTTGCACATGATCAAAGAAGGTCTGTATCCGCAGGTCGGATACGCCGGCATCCTGCAAAAGCTTGGAAAGAAGAGCTTGTGTATCCGAATCTGCCAAATTGGAGTATTCAATTTGCTGAAGGACGGGCTGAGAGGTTTTTTGAGTGCAGCCCCCTGCCAGAAATGCACCGCAAAAAAGTGCAGCGGTGCAGACAAGAAAAGTTCGACGTTTCAAAAATGGTCACCTCGTTGTGTTTTTCGGAAAGTTTCTTTGAGTGCCGGAGTCTCCACCATAGGCGAAGAGAGCAACGCCGTTGGTCTCGTAACGAATGGTATCACAGATAAACAAAGAAAATCAATGACTTCTGTCGTATTTGACCATATATAATGTTGCAGTATCCATATCCCATACGGCTAACGCCCATTTGGGGAAAGACAATGCGGCAGTTTTCTGAACGATTTTCTTCATGTCGGACACAACAGGAGTATACCCAAGTTGGAATAAGAATTTTCCGTTTTTTCTGAATGGAAGGTTCAAATCGCTTTCCAGATAGACGGAGGATACCAACTTGCGAAGCGCGGCACGGCAATCCCATAGATTTCCCCATGCTGCAGTGGGAGTTTGAAGAAAAGCCTTGTCCATATTATAATAGGCCGTAATCGTGATGTGCGTGATGCTTTCCTCTGTATAAGATTTGTAGAGCCAGGAAGATCCATATGGTATCTTTTCCAGACCGATTTCACAGAGATAATGCTGCTCCTCAGAGATGGGTTTCTTCTTTTTCATACATTCTTTCGCTTGTATAATGCCGGGCAGATGTTCTTCGGCAGGGCTTCTTCCAAGAAAAATCACTCGTGAAGATTGAAACGGGAGTTTTACGGTACGCAGTGCCAGCAAGCAATGCAGACATATATACATCTGCGAACTTGTTGGGGCAAGGCCCCTCCATCTGCTGTCGCAGACCGTTCTGTCGCTTAAAAGCCCCACTGGGGCTTTCATTGCTGCACTGCGCTCCGCAAACGCGAATTTTGCTCTGCAAAATACTTGTTGGGAACACCCAAATCCGTGAACTGCATCCGAACGGTGCAGGCTGTTTTAAGCAAATAAAAAGGGAAAACTGTTTTACTTCTTGCGGAATTCCCCATACAGCCACTCTGCCAGAGCTGACATAATAGCCTTGTACTTGCTGGTGTCCTCAAACAGGGAAGAGAAGGTGTCCTGCGCTTCGAGATAGCTGTCCTGTGCGGCAGTGTCAAAGGCTTTGGGGAAGATGCTCTCGGTAAAGATCTGCGGGTCGGAGCTGCGCGCCAGCTTTGCCAGCTTCGGGTCGGCCAGCAGACGGTCATGCAGGGCAGTAAGCAGCACCCGGTCGGCATTGGTGAACTCGCCCTTGAACTTCTCATTGATCTTCAAAATGATCTCGTCCAGCGGCTCCTTGGGGTCGTGGCCGAGAGCGCCTTTCTGGGTGACCGGCTCGTAGACGCCCTTGGCGTGTTCCAGCTCGATGGCACCGGCAAAGGTCTTTTGCAGCTTGTAATACTCCAGCTGCAATTTGCCCTCCAAGTCCAGCGGAGAGACCTCGTCTGGCGGCAGCAATTTGAGCAGGTAAGCGCAGAATACGTTCTCCTTGTGCAGCTCTTCATCGAACATCCGTGCCACCTGCGAAACGTAGCCGTACCACTTGACAAGGTTGCGCAGCAGACGGCGGAACTGATACCGCTCGGCCTGCGTTTTTTGATTGTAGCGGTCCGCCACGGGCTTCAGGATGCTGCTCATGCGGCCCACGGCGTTTTTATCCTGCTTGGTGCTGCGGAAATACTCCTTGGCAAAGGCTTCCACGTCTGCATCGGAATAAACGGCAAAGCTCCGCAGCTCCTTCTGGGTTTTGTAAATGAGGTCGGTGTTGACCTCCTGCTCCAGAAACGTCTCCTGATAAAACGGCTGGAAGGCCTCCCGGATGTCCTCTGCCTTGTTCACAAAATCCAGCACAAAGGTGTCGGTTTTACCGGGACAGGTACGGTTTAAGCGGGAAAGGGTCTGCACTGCCTTGACGCCCTTTAACTTTTTGTCCACGATCATGGTGTGGAGCAGCGGTTCGTCAAAACCGGTCTGGTATTTTTCTGCCACGATGAGCACATTGAAGTTGTTGTGGAACTCCTTTTTGGTTTGGCTTTCCGCAATGTGGCTGCCGTCAGCGCGGACGTTCAGAGACTGCTCCGTATACTCCACGCCGCCGTCCGGTACGGCACCGGAAAATGCCGCTAAGATCTGCACATCGTCATAGCCCTGCTCCGCAATGTAGCGCTTGACCTCGTGGAAGTACCGCACCGCTGCCAGCCGGGAGGAGGTGACCACCATCATCTTGCCCCGCCCGCCGATCTTGTGGCTGGTGGTCTCCCGGAAAGTCTCTACAATGATCTTTGCCTTCTGGCTGATGTTGTAGGGGTGCAGCTCTTCGTACTTGCGGATGAGCTTTGCCGCCCGGCTGGCGGGCAGGTCGGGGTTGTCCGGGATGGTCTTGGCGATCTTGAAGCAGGTGGAATAGGTCATGTAGTTTTGTAGCACATCCAGAATGAACCCTTCCTCAATAGCCTGCCGCATACTGTAAATGTGGAAGGGGTGGTGGCTGCCGTCCGGGTACTCGGTGCCGAACAGTTCCAGCGTGGCGGCTTTTGGGGTGGCGGTAAAGGCAAAGAAGGACAGGTTCTTGTGCCGCCCGTGGGAGGTCAACTCCTTCACCAGTGCATCCTCCGGGTCGATCTCGTCCTCTGCTTTGCCCTCCAGTTCGGCATATTCCCGCAGCGCGTCCTCGGTGTCGGCAAGGGCGGCTTTCAGCTTTAAGGCAGAGGTGCCGGTCTGGGAGGAGTGCGCTTCGTCGATGATGACGGCATAGTTTTTCCCGGCGGTCTTGTTCACCTCAGTGTAGATGACCGGGAACTTTTGCAGCGTGGTAATGATAATGCGTGCGCCGTTGTTGATGGCATCCCGCAGGTCGCCGGAGTTTTTGTCCTCGCCGATGGCCTCCACCGCACCCAGCGTATGGTCGAAGCCAGAGATGGTCTCCTGCAGCTGCGCGTCCAGCACGGTGCGGTCAGTCACCACGATGACGCTGGCAAACACCGGCTTGTTCTCGGTGTTGAACAGGGAAGCCAGCCGGTACGCCGTCCATGCAATGGAGTTGGACTTGCCCGACCCGGCGCTGTGCTGGATGAGATAGTGCTGCCCGGCACCCTTCTGCCGCACGTCTGCCACAAGCTTGCGCACTACGTCCAGCTGGTGGTACCGGGGAAAGATCAGGGTCTTGCCGTCCTGCAGACTCATGAACTTTTGCAGGATGTCCATCATGCTGTCTTTCTGGAACACTTCTTCCCAGAGGTAGGCGGTAAGGTAGCCGTTGGGGTTGGGCGGGTTGCCTGCACCGCCGTCCCGCCCGGCACCGTTGGAGCCCTGATTGAAGGGCAGAAAGCGTGTGTCCTTGCCTGCCAGCCGGGTCGCCATCCACACCTCGGTCAGGTCTACGCAAAAGTAGCCCAGAATGCGCTTGTTGAACTGGAAACACACCTCCCGCGGGTCCCGGTCGTGCATCCACTGCTGCTTGGCGTTCTCCACGGTCTGCCCGGTGAACTGGTTCTTCAGTTCAAAGGCGAACACCGGGATGCCGTTTACCGCCAGCACCATGTCCACCGAGTTGTGGGTGGTGTCGGAGTAGAACCACTGCCGGTTGCAGGTGATCTCGTTTTGGGCGTAGCGCTGGGCATCCTTCTGGTTCAGCGCGGACTCCGGCTGAAAATAGCACACCCGGAACCGCCGTCCCCGGTGCTTGAAGCCATACCGCAGCACCGAAAGCAGTCCGTCCGCATCGCAGGCATTGTTAAAGGCAGTGCAAAACTTCCGCACCGGGTTTACCGGGTTCTGCTTTTCAAAAAACGCCCACTCGTTGGGCTGGGTCTTTTGCACAAAGCGGATCAGGGTATCCACAAACAGCCCCAGCTTGGGGTCGTAGCAATCCCCGTTTCGGGTGTAGCCCCCGGCAGGGGAGAGCAGCGCCGCCGCAATGTCCGATTCAAACTGCTTTTCGGTGGTGTTGAGGGGCATGATTAGACCTCCTTTTGAATTTCAACAAAATTAGTCATAAAGTAGCCGTCACAGGTTACTTTGTAAATTCTATGACAGTGATTTATGTCAGTGATATGCATGAAAACGTCATTTTTGTAAGGGTCATCTTCATAATATAATTTAATCATAAAGTGTAGGCCTTTGGAAATCATTTCAGGGCAAAAAGGAAGATAATCTTTGCCACAGATGGTGATTTTATCTATGATAAATTCGACTTTTTCAGAGTTTACCATATTGGCGTTAAGAACAGGGCTGGATTTGTCAAAACAATCGGTCAGAGAGAAACAGAATATGTGGTTATTTGATGCAATAATAGAAGAATCCCAAAGGTCAAGTGGGCAGAAAAATGGACGAGAATTTTCTTCTCTTTCTAGTTTCCGTTCGAGTTTATCACGCTCTAAAGTGAGATGTACTCCCCATAATGCCATCAGGCCGCCAATGAAAGCTGACATTAATGGAACAACTATATCTGTAATCCAGCTCATTTTTACACTATCCTTTTCACGAATATGATTTTATCGATGATAGGGAATATCACGGGTCTGAATAAGAACATTATAATAAAGTAAAAAAAGTTGAATACAGTCACGGCGCAAAACTTTTCTATGTCCCATACCGTGCATAATAAAGTTGCGATTAATTACATTCTGAGGCTCATTTTGGAATCCTTGATGGGGTTCATAAAATATGTAAAGACAACTAATAAGATTGATGGTTAAGAGTTGCTGGAAAAACCACTGATTTTGTTCGCACTCGTTAAGGGAATTTCTTAATCTATCAATCCCACGTGTTCCGACTCTTCGCCATTGTTTGTTAGCGTCAGAAGATGGTTGAGTGCGCAAATACACACCATCAATTAATGAGAAGAGCATTAAGGCACAGGATTTATAGTTTCGATTTTGAAAGTTGCTTTTGGCAATATTGAAATCAATAGAACGCACCCTTTGCTCTACAGAAATTTTGTCGAGCAATGAATTTATATTTGCGGTTTTGCAATATACTTGCATCAGTAAATTAGCATTCTTTGGACTTGAAGGAGCAGTAAAGAAAAAATTCCATGGAGCATCTGGATGAAAGGTCCATCCATAAGTTCCCCATATACGAAAGGATTCGATTAGCTTTTGTTTGTCCTCAGTTGTATAGGCGGTTAAATGCGCTTGTTGGACACGATTTGAAAGGGTTGTAAGAACACGAGTAAGATTCTCTGCCATTGTATTAGAAGATTGGACGATATTGGAAATAGAATTTGCAAGAATAGAAGCAGCATTACACATACCATTCCAGTCAATAGATGACGTCGTTTTGTCAATCATATTGATGACACGTTGAGCCCAAAGGTGTGGATTTGAAGCATTATCATTAGTGGAAAGTTTTTTGTTGGACTCTTCCATCTATTACACCTCCCGTTTTCCCGTTACAACCTCATAAATCAAACTTTTCTTATAGCTTTCCAGTTCTTTTACCAGTTGCTCTTTCTTTGCAATTAACCCGTCAATCTCAACGCACTTGGCGTCAAGATAGTCGGCGATTTCTTTTTGTTCTGCGCAAGATGGAACAGCAACAATAATATCCGAAACTGCACTAACGCTTGTATGTGTTAACGCTGAACCAATTTTTGTTAATGTAAATTGTGTCTTGCCAACATCAGAATTCAAAGAGTAGCAGATGAAACGAGAATCACAGCTAATCGAAGGGGTGGCAATAACCATGGAAACTACATTTGCACCATCAAATTCTGCCGGAACAACGCAGGAAGTACCAATGCTTCCATCACGAACTATTAGAATGTCATCTGTATGGACTTGTGATTTTGAAAGAATACGATTGCTGGATTCATTGATATAGACCATGTTATCCGAAGAGATAAGGTATTCTTTTACGTTTATGCCGCGTAAAAATGGAACAGTTCCGTTTTCGTCAAAATATTCAGAAGGACGTATAACGACACCAACATTGATACGCGAAGAAATCGACTTGATTTTTTGAATAACCCACTCTTTTGGAATCTTCCCAATCCAATCAATTCCGCTATCCTTCATCTCCCGCTTGCCGCGCACGCCTTTGGTCACAGCCTGCGTAATAACCGCTTGCTTGAGCTTTTTGTATTCCTCAATGCTGGAACGAGTTTTGTCGAGGATGGTATCAAGTGAAGCACAACTATTATCAAGGTAATCTACGATTTTTGCCTGTTCCTCTAGCGGTGGAATAGGAAAATAACAAGCAACAATTTCAGATGCAACAACACTAGGAATAGCAGTGTGAGTGATATAAGGAGCCCAGTTAAAGGCTAAAAATTGATAATAACTGAACTTTTCAAGTAGGCGATTACTGTAAGTGAGAAAATACATGGTGTCTACTGCCCATAGTTGTCCTTCAACATACAAGGGCTTGCCGAGAGTTCCTTTTCGCCCAAAAAGAACAGCTTTTCCACTGTATTGTGCACGATTGGTGTATTTAAAAACTCCACCAGAGCCATATACTCCAACGGCAGAAGAATCGGTACTATCGACTTCAACGTCAATCTCACGACCATTGTGAACTTCAGCAAAGCGTTTGAGTTGTACAACCTCCCACCCATCCGGAATTTCCCCAATCCATTCAATGCCGCTGTCTTTCATTTTCCGTGCCATGGTCAGCCCTCCTTATGGAACAGCTCTGCCAGCCCGGCGGAGATATCCTGTTCCAGTGCGGTGATGCGCGCCACGATATCCTCCACGGCTTCCGGTGCCTGATACTCGTAGAAATAGCGGGTCATGGGGATCTCGTAGCCCACCTTGGTCTTGCTGTGGTCGATCCATGCATCGGGGGCGTAGGGCAGAACTTCCCGGGCAAAGTAGGCGTCGATATCCTGCACCAGCGGTACGTTTTCGGTGTCCCGCAGGCTGGTGTCCGGCACAGGCTTGCCACGCTTCAGGAGGATGTTGCCTGCTTCGTCCCGCTGGGGGCGCTCCACCACGATCTTGTTGTAGCCGAACTCCACGCTCTCGAACACCTTGCTCTCGCAGTAGATGCCGTTTTTGTCGCCGTACACCTTGCCGTTGGCAAACTCGCCGTAGGCGGTGACGATCAGCTCCCGGCAGGTGTCGGTGATGTCGTTGCGCTTGGTGCCGATGCTCTTGCGGCGGGGTTCAAAGCAGTGGCTGGCGTCAATAAGCTGTACCTTGCCCGCGCGGTAGGCGGGCTTATCCTTGCTGAGCACCCAGATGTAGGTGGAGATGCCGGTGTTCATGAACATATCGGTGGAAAGCTGGATGATGCAGTCCAGCCAGTCGTTTTCCAGAATATACTGCCGGATGTTGCTGGGCCCGCTGCCGGCATCGCCGCTGAACAGGGGAGAGCCGTTCTGGATAATGGCCATCTTGCCTTTGTTTGCCAGCTTGGCAAGGCCGTTCAGCACAAAAAGCTGCTGACCATCGCTGATCTTGGGCAGACCGGGCGCAAAACGCCCCATCTCGCCCCGGGCGGCTTCGGCTTCCACCGCCTTCTGCTCCCGCTTCCAGTCAATGCCGAAGGGCGGGTTGGAGATGATGTACTGGAAGGTGAACCCGGGGAACTGATCCTCCGACAAAGTATCACCGAACCGCATATTGTTAGGGTCGCCGCCCCGGATCATCATGTCCGCCTTGGCGATGGCAAAGGTGGAGGGGTTGAACTCCTGCCCGAAGCAGGTCACCTCAATGTCGCTGTTCAGCTCGTGGATGCGCTCCTCCATGCAGCTCAGCATCTGGCTGGTTCCCATGGCCATATCGTAAACGGTCATGCTGCTGGTATCGAGGTCGGCTTCGGACAGCAGCAGGTCGGTCATCAGATAGATGATATCCCGGCTGGTGAAGTGGGCTCCGGCTTCCTCGCCAAAGCTCTCAGAGAACCGCCGCACCAGGTCCTCAAAGATGTAGCCGCAGTCCACGGCGCTGATCTTGTCCGGGCCAAGATAGCCCTTCTCAGAGCCGAACTCCTTGATAACGAGGTAGAGGGTGTTGCTCTCTACCATCCGCTTGATGATGTTGTCAAAGTCGAACTTTGCCAGCACGTCCTGTGCGTTGGCGGAGAAGCCGGACAGGTAATCCCGGAAGTTGGACTCAATGTTGTCCGGGTCTGCCAGCAGGGTCTCGAAGGTGAAACGGCTGGTGTTATAGAACTGGTAGCCGGAGGCCTTTTGCAAAAAGCCGTCGATGACCTGCAGCTTTTTCACCTTTTCGTAGGTGTCCAGAACTGCCTGATGGGTGGGCAGCAGGCAGTCATGGAACCGCTTTACCACGGTCATGGGCAGAATGACCAGACCGTACTCGTGGGGCTTGAACGGCCCACGCAGCATATCGGCTACGTTCCAGATCATGGCGGCTTTTTCGGCAATGTTGGCACCTACGGCGGTGATTTTATCGTTTGGCATACGTTGCTCCTTGTTTTTGTGATAGGTGGACATCCTGACTTTACAACAATGGGTGTCCTATAAATCGGATGGCCGGATGCTTTTCCTGAAAAATGATTCTTACATCTATTGTACCACGGATTTTGCGGAATGACTATATTTTGCCAAAAAGAAATGCCCGCCTGAAAACCAGACGGACATCAATCATAGAAGGATTTAATCTTCACATAGAAGATCGTTGTTGTGCATGAATGTGATAAAGTTGAGGATGATTTTGGCGTTTCTCTCTACAATGTCAGATTCGGTAAAATCTGTGGCATTCGCAGCGAGGTCAGTAAGCTCCTTGATTTTTGTACCCTCTTTTTTCTGCTTCCGGTTGTTTTCAAAACCGGTATAGTACTTGACCTTATCGCTGAAGCGATAATCAGAAGCGCGGATATTGATGCGCTTTTCCAACAACACCTTGTTGCCAAGGCTTTCAACATTTCTCGGATTGGAAAGCGAGTGCTCCTTTTCCTGGCGGTTGCGTGCGTAGATGTGCTCGATCTCAAGTACACTTTCAAGGGACAAGAGCTCCTGGGAGGAGTTCTGGAATGCCCACCATGTCAGCATGGCCTTTGTGATCGCGCGGTTGTTGCTGAAAGTATAGTTGTCAAAAGCGTTCTGCAATTTCTGCGTATCAAACAAATAGTCAGAAAACCGAACAGGTTGCCCGGTTACAATGTTGATCATTTCTGCAAAAATGGGAGTGCGCAGTGCATTTACGCCCGGATTTGTAACGGCATATGCCCAGATGAATGCGGTGATTTTGTTAAGAAAGCTATAGAAACAATCGTCGTTCAGTAGACCATCAGAATCCCGATTGGCCATGTAATAGACCGAAACAAAATAGGTCCACATACCGTTGGGAGCGTAGTTCAGAACAAAGAGCCTGCGAAGAACTCGGTCAGAGAAGCGCTCAACATTTTGATTCTGCACATCATTCCAGAAATTTGCAAGATCGATCAGATTTTCAAAAGTCTGGTCATTTTTTAGCAAGCTGTAAGCATTCCGCTCATAGAATTTGCGCAGTGCCTCCGTTGTCGAGGATTTGATGCCTTGCTTTGCACGTTCATAGTACATATACCGTGTGAAAAGCTCATCCATCGGAGTGCCGGTAATAGGATGGAAAATAGAATCACACAGTACCTCGAGGTCCTTCCACTTTTGGATAAAGACTTCCCGCTCGCCTTTGGCAGAGTAATACTTGTAAAATTGCGCCTTGAAGATATCTGCATCAGACAGTGGCTTTCCGCGGTCATTCAATGTCGAGAAGATTCGCAAAGCGGTGTCCTGAGATTCTGCTTCAATCGGGAGCAAAATACAGTTGTTCATGATCCGAATCGGAAAGAAGGAAAACCAGTCTGGGTAAGTATTCAGAAAGTCTACGATTTTTTGCTGAAAAAAGCGATAGTTGTTGGCGTAGCTGCTCTTTTCGCAATCAGACAAGGTTCCTGTTTTCAGGATATTCAGAAATTCGCCCTTTTCCTTGTCGGTGGCGACTTCTGAGTCGATTTTCAATGCTGACTTGTCCGGGTCACCAAACTCATCGGTTTTCCAGATGCACTGCTCAATGAACTTGCTGGTCTTTACAGCTTTATCGTTCTTCATGCTTCCATATTTTTCATAGAAAGCTCGAAGCAACAGCATCAATGTCGTAAGGCGCTGCTGTCCGTCAATAATCTCCATTTTACCGTCATCATTTTTAAATGTGACGATGGGGCCGAGAAAATACCCATCGCTGTCACTGTTGAATTTGTCGCAGTCATTATCAGGAAATGCAAATAAGAACAGGTCATCCCAAAGAGTCTGGCATTCCTTTTCTCCCCAGGCGTAAGGCCTTTGATAATCCGGAATGAGGAAATCAGCCTTCTTCTCACTGAAAAGTGCCCGCACGCTTTTTTGATCAATGTTTAATTTTGACATTCGATGCCTCCTGTTTAGCATCAGCAGGTTGCTTCAACTTATCAAATCATCTGAAAATGCCGCAACGCTTCC
>ERZ772901.1381-NODE-1381-length-19012-cov-3.305903_pt1 | contig 19012 bp, 17 predicted proteins | sample MGYA00512123_ERZ772901 | MGnify/ENA primary metagenome ERZ772901 (study PRJEB29015, sample SAMEA2737711) | human gut metagenome | biome: human gut; feature: human-associated habitat; material: faeces | place: China | collected 2012 ...
GTCCGGCTGAAGTCTTTTATTCAGTAACTTTGCACTTGATTTGATAATTCACCTACCAAATATACGCTATCCGAAAGTATCTAGGAAAATGTCTCACTTGTTTCACAAATAATATTTTTGAACCTAAAATGAATAAAGTCTATACATTCAGGATGTGACCGGTTTCATAGCCTGCCTGAATCAATTTTTACCAGGACAATAAAAATGTATAACTTTCTCCTTGCCTTTACGGTGTGCGGCGCTGCCGTGATCATCGGCGAGCTGGTGTCTTCCTGGACAAAAGCCTGGGTGCCCTCCGTCTTCGTGACGGCCTGCCTTTTCCTGCTCGGCTACTGGACGGTCCTCCCCCACGACCTCATCAAAGACTCCTACCTCATCCCGTTCGGCGGCACAATCTGCGTGATGGTGATGATTGTTCACCTCGGAACGATTATTTCCATGAAGCGGCTGCTGGAGCAGTGGAAGACCGTGGTGACGTGTCTTCTCGGACTCCTCGGCATGTGCCTTGCTGCCTTCTTTATCTGCCCGTTCTTCATGGACCGGACGCTCGTGATCGCCGGTCTCCCCCCGCTCACGGGCGGCATCGTGGCAGCCACCATGATGCAGAAAGCCGCTATGGAGGCCGGTCTCACGGTTGCCGCGCTTTTCGCGATTTCGATGTACTGCATTCAGGGTTTCGCGGGCTACCCGCTCACCGCTTTCGCGCTGAAGAAGGAAAGCCGCCGGCTTCTTGAAGGCTATCGGAACGGCACTCTGAAGGCGTCAGAAGCGGACCGCGAAGCGATGCAGAACGCGATTGAGCTCGCGGCGGGCGGCGACAACGTGAAGCGCCTTCCGCTTCAGGTGCCGGAGAAGTACAACAGCTCGATCGTAATTCTCACGAAGCTCGGCCTCGTCGCCTGGGTTGCCTCAGTGATCGGCAAGTACACCGGCGTGTCCGGCGCCATCTGGGCCCTGATCCTCGGTGTCATCTTCTGCACGCTCGGGTTCCTTGACCGCGATTCGCTCCACAAGGCGAACTCCTTCAACATCATGATGCTCGGCCTCATCTGCTTCGTTTTTGATGGGCTTAAGGACATGACCCCGGAGCTGCTTTTCGGCATGATCGGCCCGATGATCGGCTTCATTATCGTCGGTGTCGCCGGCATGACGCTCTTTGCCTTCGTCGCGTCGAAGATCCTGCACCGCAGCTTCTTCCTCTGCTTCGCGAACTGCCTCACCGCGCTCTACGGTTTCCCGTTCGATCAGATCATCACGGATAACACCTGCAAGACCGTCGCGAAGACCCGTGAAGAGTACGATTTCCTCATGGGGAAACTCTTCCCCTCGATGATCGTCGGCGGTTTCGTCACGGTGACGATCACCTCTGTCTTCATCGCGGGCATCTTCGTGAAGATGTTCTGATGAAGGCCGCAGCCCTCACTTGATTTTGCTTTGCTCGAGGCCCTCCCGTCAGACCGCGGAGGGCCTTATCACATTGGATTTCTCAGGTTCCGGCGTCACGCGCCGGGCCTCTGTGTCAGTCAGAAAGGAATTGAAAATGGATCTGAAAGCTTTGGCAGAAAAATTCAACCCGTACCAGATCGAGATGCGCCGCTATTTCCACGCGCACCCTGAGCCGAGCACAAAAGAAGTGGAGACCGCGAAGAAGATCCGCGAAGAACTGACCCGAGCCGGGATCGAATGGCGTCCCTGCGGCAAGAACCTGACGACCGGCACGCTGGCCACTATTCACGGCGGGAAGCCCGGCAAGACCTTCCTGCTCCGCGGTGATATCGACGGCCTCTCCGTGAAGGAAAAGACCGGACTCCCCTTCGCGAGCCAGAACGACGGCTTCATGCATGCCTGCGGGCACGACTGCCATATTTCGATGCTTCTCACCGCGGTAATGATCGCGAACAGCATCAGGGACGAAATCCCCGGCACGATCAAGTTCATCTTCCAGCCGGCTGAAGAAGTGGCACTCGGTGCTCTCGACATGATGGCGGACGGTGTTCTGGACGGCGTCGACGGAATGTTTGGCATGCATGTGTGGTCCGAACTCCCCGCGGGACAGGTGTCGCTTGAAGCGGGCGGCCGGATGGCGGCCACCGATCAGTTTGAAATCACGATCACCGGAAAGTCGGGCCACGCGGCACTCCCTCATAAGTGCGTTGACGCCACGCCCTGCATGGCTGCCACCATCATGGATCTGCAGACCGTCGTGAGCCGCCAGGTGAACCCGGTGAGCCCGCTCGTTCTCACGGTCGGCAAGGTCACGTCCGGCACCCGCTGGAACGTGATCTCGGGTTCCGCGAAGATCGAAGGCACGGTGCGGTCGCTTGACTCCGAGTCCCGCGATATGGCGGAAGAGTCTGTCAAGCGGATCGCCGCGAACACCGCGGCTTCCTACCGCTGCACGGCCGAGGTGAAGTACGACCGCCTCTGCGACAACGTCTATAACGATCCGGAAATCACCGCGTTCGGACGCGAAGCCGCGAAGACAATCCTCGGGCCTGACGCTCTTCCCAATACGCCCCCCACAATGGGCGGCGAAGACTTCGGCTTCTACTGCAGCAAGGTGAAGGCCGCGTTCGCGCTCTTCGGTGTCGGAAACGCCGCCTGCAACGCCTGCTATCCGCAGCATTCGGACCACTACACGGTGGACGAGTCAACGCTCGTGAAGGGTGCCCTGCTCTCCGTTCAGACGGCGCTTAATTTCCTGAACGCCAATAAGTAAAGCGGTCATCCTGACCATCTGCCGCTCAGATTTCCTGACCTGAGTGACACAGAACCTCCTCCGGGGCCTCCGCCCCCTGAGGAGGTTTTTTATGAGGTATTGCCGGCCGCCGCCTCATCCGTCCGGTTCCCTCCCGGTTAATATGGATAGAACACAAAAATTCCGAGGGAGGGCATCGAGATGAACTTCAATTCGCTTCGCGACGCGTATCGCGAGGAAGTGATCAGGACGCGCCGCGCTTTCCACGCGGCCCCTGAGCTCAGCGGGCACGAGTGGAACACGGCTGAACGGATCCGCGCCATTCTCACCGGCGCCGGCATCCCCTGGGAACCCTGCGGCAAGGAGCTTCCGGGGACTCTTGTCACCATCGACGGGGTCGGGGCCGGAAAGACCATTCTTCTCCGCGCGGATATCGACGCGCTCCCGATTGAGGAAAAGAATGATGTTCCCTATAAGAGCGGCACGAAGGGCGTCATGCATGCCTGCGGGCACGACTGTCACATCGCGATGCTGCTCGCCGCCGCGAAAATTCTCTATGAACACCGGACCGTATTCCCGGGCCGCGTGAAATGCATCTTCCAGCCGGCTGAGGAAAACTCCCGGGGCGCGCTCGACATGATCGCGGGCGGGGTGCTGGAAGGCGTCGACGCGGCGTTCGGGATTCACGTCGCCTCCTCGGTCCCCTCCGGAAAGGTCTCTCTTCGCAGCGGTCCCTCCACCGCCGCGACCGATTTCTTCAGAATCACGCTTCATGGCAGAAGCGGTCACGCCGCGCGGCCTAACGAATGCATCGATGTCGCGCCCGCGATCGCGGCCCTCATTCTTGAACTTCAGACCATCAGGAGCCGGGAAGCGAATCCGCTTTCCACTCTCGTTCTCACGATCGGCACCATTCATTCAGGCTCCCGCTGGAACGTGATTCCCGGCGAAGCCTCGATCGAAGGCACAGTCCGGAGCTACGACCCCGCGGTCCGGGATCTCGCGGAAACGTCCCTCAGGCGGATTTCAGAGGATGTCGCGGCCGCCTATGGGTGTACGGCTGATGTGACTTACGACCGGCTCTGCGACGCGCTGGTGAATGATGAGGCGATGACCGGCATCGCCCGCGAGGCGTCCGAAGCTGTGCTCGGCGCCGGAAGCACCGTGATCAACCCGCCTGGCACCGGAGGCGAGGATTTCAGCTTCTACGCGAACCTCGTGCCGTCATCTTTCGCGCACCTCGGTGTCCGGAATGCGGCCTGCGGCGCTGATAAACCGCAGCATTCGGACTGTTACATGGTGGTTGAGAACGCGCTTGTCGATGGAGCCCTGATTCACGTAGCCACCGCGCTTCGCTTCCTCACCGGGTCCACTGGACAGAATTAGCTTAAGGGACGACACAAATATGCTGGATATTGAAAAGCTGAAAACCGAGTACGAACCGTACGTGATCCGCATGCGGCGCTACTTTCACGCGCATCCTGAGCTGAGCGGAAAAGAACTGAAGACCTCCGCCGCGATCCGCGCGGAGCTCGACGCTGACGGAATCGAGTGGCGGAGCTGCGGAAAGAGCCTCCCCCAGGGGACGCTTGGCACGATCAAGGGCGATCTGCCCGGAAAAACGATCCTCCTCCGGTCCGATATCGACGCGCTCCCGATCACGGAGGCGACGGGACTTCCCTTCGCGAGCGAGAACCCGGGCGTCATGCACGCCTGCGGGCACGATAACCACATCGCGATGCTGCTCACCGCGGCGAAGATCCTCGCCGCGAACCGGCATGAGCTCCGGGGCACGGTGAAGGTCCTCTTCCAGCCCTCCGAGGAGGTCGGAATCGGCGCTCTCGACATGATTGAGGACGGAGCGCTCGAAGGCGTTGACGCGGCGTTCGGCATGCACGTGTGGCCTGAACTCGCGTCCGGCCGCGTATCACTGGAGCCCGGTCCCCGCATGGCGTCCACGGATCGCTTCCGTATTGATATCCAAGGGAAAGGAGGGCACGCCGCGGCGCCTCACCTCTGCGTCGACGCGACACCGGCCGCCGCGTTCCTCGCCGTGAATCTTCAGACGCTCGTCTCCCGGTCGATCAGCCCGGCCTCCTCCGCTGTGCTCACGATCGGAAGCCTCCACTCAGGCTCCCGCTGGAACGTCACCTCGGGCAGCGCCTACCTTGAAGGCACCGTGCGGTGCTTTGATGAGGAAACGCGGAAGACAATCCGCGAAGGCATGAAGCGGATGGCGGACCGTGTCGCCGCGGCTCATGGCTGCACCGCGGAAACCACGTATACCTGGCTCTCGGACGCCGTCATTAATGACCCGGCCATCACGGCGGTCGCGGCGGGAGCCGCAGCCGAAGTGCTCGGACCAGACGGACTCGCCTCTGTCCCCCCGACACTGGTCGGTGAGGATTTCGCGGTCATCATGCATCGGGTCCCGTCCGCCTTCGGATTCTTCGGTATCCGGAATGAGGCCGTGAAAGCCGCTTTCCCGCTTCACACCGATCGCTGCACGTCAGACGAATCCGGTCTGATCGGCGGGGCATTGATTTTCGTGAAAACCGCGTATAACTTTCTTAATCGGTAAACGTTTAAAAGAGGCGGAATATGGTTGCCATGAATGGATATAACACCGGGCTTCGGGCCCGCGAGGCTCTCGAGCGGCTGAAGCTCGGAAACGCCGCCTATGTGAACGGGCAGCATTTCGGGGATCTTTCAGACGCCCGAAGGCTCGACACCGCGGAGCATGGCCAGAACCCCTACGCGGTTGTCGTCTGCTGCTCAGACTCCCGCTCGATCCCCGAAGTCGCCTTTTCCTGCGGAATCGGCGATATCTTCGTGATCCGGGTCGCCGGGAACGTGATCGATAACCATCAGCTCGGGTCTATCGAATACGCCGCCTCCCACCTCGGAATCCGCCTCATCGTGGTGCTCGGCCACACGCACTGCGGCGCAGTGGGAGCCGCGATCCACCACGCACCCGAGGGGTACGTGAAGACGATCACGGATGAAGTGCTGAAAGCGATCGGGGACGAAAAGGACGAGTACAAGGCCGCCTGCCTCAACGCCGAGGGCAGCGTGAAACGGATTGAGACGTCGCTTGAGATTCAGCGGGAAGAGTCTGAGCACGGGCTCGCCGTCCTCCCCGCGATCCTCGATATTGAGACCGGCAAAGTCAGATTCCTCCGGGAACTCTAAAATTCACCTCCTGTCCCGCGAACCCCGATCCATCCGGACCGGGGCTTCGGTTTTTTCCGCCTGAATTCCCTCTTTCTTCATGACCGCTGTCCTTATCTTCATCGCAACACTCCTCCTCGTGATCACACAGCCCCGGGGCCTTGGGATCGGCTGGAGCGCGGCAGCCGGCGCCATCGCGTCTCTCCTTCTCGGAACCGTGACGCTCTCAGATATCCCGACCGTCTGGTCCATTGTCTGGAACGCTTCCGGAACGCTCATCGGGCTCATCATTATCACGCTTGTGCTTGATGAGGCGGGGTTCTTCCGGTGGTGCGCGCTGAAGGTCGCTCGGGCTTCAGGGGGAAGCGGCGCGAAGCTTTTCACTCTCATTATTCTGCTCGGCGCTGTCATGTCCGCGTTTCTCGCGAATGACGGCGCGGTGCTGATTCTCACCCCCGTGGTGCTCGCGCTTCTCACGCCGCTCGGTGTTTCAAAAGCGCAGCAGCTCGCCTTTGTAATGGCAGCGGGGTTCATCGTGGATACCGCGAGTCTCCCGCTCGTGAGCTCAAATCTCGTCAACATTATTTCGGCGGACTTCTTCCGCTTCACGTTCACGGATTACGCCCTCGTGATGATCCCGGTCGATATCGCGTCCGTTGCCGCGAGTCTCGCGGTGCTCTGGATCGTCTTCCGGCGAAGCGTCCCGAAGCGGGTTGATCTCTCAAGGCTCCCCGCTCCGGACTCCGTGATCCGGGATTCCCTTCTCTTCCGCGCGGGATGGGTGGTGCTCACGCTTCAGCTCGTCTTCTGCTTCGCGTCATCCTTCCTCCGGATTCCGATCTCAGCCGTGACGCTCGCGTCCGCCGCCATCCTTCTCCTCCTCTCACGGAAGAACCGCGTGGTGCCCGCTGGGAAAGTACTGAAAGACGCTCCCTGGTCGATCGTGATCTTTTCGCTCGGCATGTATCTCGTGGTGTACGGGCTGCAGAATGACGGCGCGACCTCTCTCCTCTCCGCCGCGCTCAGCCGGATCGGCGACTCGGGGACCGGCGCCGCGGCGTTCGGCGCGGGCTTCATCGCGGCCGCGCTTTCAAGCGTCATGAATAACCTCCCCTCCACCATGATCGGCGCGCTCTCGATCGACGCGGCATCCGTTTCTGACGCGGTCCGGACCGCGATGGCGTACGCGAATGTGATCGGATGCGACCTCGGACCGAAAATCACCCCGATCGGGAGCCTGGCCACGCTGCTCTGGCTCTCGCTTCTCTCGCATAAGGGGATCCGTGTCACCTGGGGCTACTACTTCAGGCTCGGCCTCATTCTCACGATCCCGGTGCTCGCGGCGTCGCTTGCCGCTCTCGCGCTCGTGATCTGACGGCAAAGAAACCGGAAGAACGGGGGCCTTGCCGCCCCGCTCCTTCCGGCCTTCAGACCCTGTCACTCCGGATCAGCCAAGCTTCACGAGTTTCCAGATCTGGGAGATCGTCTCAGGATCCGGAGCCTTTGCCCGGTCCGTAAAGTACGTGTGAAGCAGGTGATGCGCGAGTTCGCTGTTCGGTTTCCCGAGGAACTCGTCATAAAGCCTGATCACATCCGGATTCTCGTGACTCTGACGGTAAACGCGGGCGCGGTCGATCTGATACACGGTCTTCGCGCGGGCCGCGGCGTGTGAGAGGTACGAATTCTTGATTCGCGCCGTGCCGCCGCCATCGATACAGCCGCCCGGGCAGGCCATCACTTCGATGAACTGGTAATCCGCCTTTCCGGACTTCACGCGCTGGATCAGCTCCTCGGCGTTCCGAAGGCCGTTCGCGACCGCGATCTTCACGCTGCCGCCAGGCCCGAGATCAACCGTCGCTTCCTTGATCCCTTCCATGCCGCGGACCGGAAGATACTCAATCCCATCGAGATTCTTTCCCGTCACCACGTGATGCACCGTGCGGAGCGCGGCTTCCATCACGCCGCCCGTCACGCCGAAAATCATGCCGGCACCGGTATTCTCCGCCATGAAGGGCGAATCGTATTTCGAGGGTTCGAGCGTCGGAAGGCTGATGCCGTAGCGGCGGAGAATGCGCGCGAATTCCCGGATCGTGATCACGAGATCCGTGTCCGGCATGCCGTTACGCGCGAGCTGCGGTCTCGCCGCTTCCTCTTTCTTTGCCGTGCAGGGCATGATCGAAATAAAGCGGAGCTTCTTCGGATCGATATTGTGGGTCTTCGCGAACCACGTCTTCGCGAGCGCCCCGAAAATCCCCTGCGGCGAGCGGGTCGTGGAGAGGTTCCCCATCATCTCGGGGTGATGCTTTTCCACGTAGGTCACCCAGCCCGGGCAGCAGCTTGTCATCATCGGGAGAGTCCCGCCCGTACGGAGGCGGCTGAGGAACTCGTTCCCCTCCTCCATGATCGTGACATCCGCGCCCCAGTTCACGTCGCAGACAAAATCAGCCCCAAGCATCTTGATCGCGGTGATCAGCTGCCCCTCGGTGTTCTTTCCAGGCTCAAGCCCGAATTCATCACCGATCGTCACACGGGCGGACGGCGCGAAGGCGACGATCGTTTTGATATCCGGATCGTCAAACCAGTCGATCGCGGTGTCGCACTGATCCTTTTCGCCAAGCGCCCCCGTGGGGCAGACAAGCGTGCACTGGCCGCACTCAACGCAGCCCGGGGAATCGATCCAGCGGTCCGCGCCGACGATCCCGACGCCGCGCTTCGTCCCGATGTCATCGAGCGTCAGAGCGCTGATTCCCTGCACCTTGCGGCAGACCTCTACGCAGCGCCCGCAGCGGATGCACTTATTCACGTCGCGCAGCAGACCGTGCGCGCTCGTATCCACCGGGCGCTTCGCGATGAAGCGGCCGTTGCAGCTGTTATTCTGCAGCCCCACGTAAAGCGCCACGTCCTGCAGTTCGCAGTTGCCGTGACGGACGCAGGACGCGCAGTCCTGATCGTGGTCTGAGAAGATCCACGCGGCCTGCTGACGCTGACGGTGACGGACTTCAGGCGTATGCGTGAAAACCGCCATGCCTTCGAGCATCGGCGTCGTGCAGCTGGTCACGAGCTCCCGCTTCCCGGGCGTTTCCTTCCGCTCAATTTCCGTAATGCACATGCGGCAGGTGCCGGGCGTGTGATCCAGCGGCAGCAGCGCGCAGAGCGTCGGAATGAAAATCCCGAGGCGCTTCGCGACCTGCAGAATCGTTTCCCCTTCCTCAAACGTGACGGGGCGGTTATTGATCCAGGCGTTCATCAGTTCGTCCCCCTCGCGGATGCGGTCAGGTTTTCGGTGTCAGGGCTGCGATGCAGCGCTTCGTTCCCGGGAATCGGGCGCGGTGTCGCGACGGCCATCATGCGGTAGCAGCGCATGCAGCGGTCCGCTTCGTAGCGCGCGACGTCATCCGAAAACGTCTGATCCACCTCACGGAAATTGCATTCACGGGATTCCACAGGAATCGTCGGAACGCGGTGGCGGGGCATCTTTTCCATCGGGACCGTCGGGCCGCCGTCTTCAAGAAGCTCACAGTCGCGGATGATTTCTCCCATCCGGGAGCGGGGCGTAAAGCCGACTGAACCGCGGGAGAGGTATTCGTCAATCGAATTCGCGGCCTGCTGACCCTGCGCGAGACCGCCGATCAGCGTAGTCGGTCCTGTCGCGCAGTCGCCGCCCGCGAAAACGCCGGGCCGCGTCGTGGCAAGCGCCGGATTCACGCTGATGTTGCCATAGCGGTCCAGAATCACGCCGTCCGCGTCTGAAAACACGTCACGCTCAAGTTTCTGCCCGATCGCGGCGATCACCATGGCGCACGGCACATCGAATTCGCTTCCTTCCACCGCGCGGACCGCGGGGCGGCCCCGGGAATCCGTGCCGCGGATTTCCATCTTCGTGAGTTTCACGCCGGTGACGTGCCCGTTTTCAGAGAGAATGCCAACGGGGTTCGTGAGGAAGTGGAATTCCACGCCTTCATCCCGCGCGGCCTCGATTTCCTCGCGGTCAGCGGAGGCCTGGGCCTCGGTGCGGCGGTAAACGATATGCACTTTCCCGGTCGCGATACGCTTTGCCGTGCGGCAGCAGTCCATCGCGACATTTCCGCAGCCCACCACAACGACGTCCCCATGAATCTGGGGCGGAAGGCCGTCCGCGACCGATTTCTCGATTTCAAGAAGGAAGTCGATGCCGTTCTGATAGCCCGCGAGCGACCGGTCCTCAGCGGGAAGCCCGAGGTACGCGCCTTCCGCGCAGCCGATTCCGAGGAACACGGCGCCGTACCCGTCGTCAAAGAGACTCGACACGGTGAAGTCTCGCCCGAGCCGCTGCCCGAAGTGCCACTCACCGCCAAGCTCTCCGATCGCGTCCGTTTCTTTCTGAAGCAGCCCCTTCGGGAGCCGGTACGGAGGAATGCCGCGGAGCGCCATGCCGCCCGCCTTCTCGTCCTTATCGAAGATATCAACCGGGTAGCCCTTCATGAGAAGGTGATACGCGCAGTTAAGACCCGCGGGACCCGCGCCGACCACGGCCACCCGGGCCTTTGAATAGTCGATCACCGGATCCATGCCGTGGAAGAGGTCTGAGATCGCCGCTCCGGCGTTATCCGACACGTAGCGCTTGATATCCTTGATCGCGACGGAACGGTCAACATAATTCCGGCGGCACGCCGCTTCGCAGGGGCGTACGCACACGCGGCCGCAGGTGGCGACAAGCGGATAGTGATGCAGGAGCACACCGGCCGCGAGGTCCGGATGTCCGTCCTTCACGTAGTCGATATAGCGGGGAATATTCACGTGCGAAGGACAGGCTTCGATGCACTTCGCCGTGATTGTCATATACATATCGCCTTTCAGCGGCGCCGCGGTGCTGATCAGACGGTCTCTGAAGTATTTCAGCGCCCCGATCATCGCTTCCGGAGTCGTGCGGCCGATGCCGCAGAGACTCGTGTACTTCATCTGCTCGGCGGAGTCGAGCATATGGTCCCAGTCAACCGTATCGCCCCGGCCTTCCACCGCGTCGCGGAGGCACTCCGCGAGCAGAATTGACCCGGTGCGGCAGGGCGTACAGGCGCCGCACGAATTCTCACGCGCGAGCGCGTAGTAGCGAAGCAGCACACCCGCGAGCGACACATTGGGGTCGAAGACGAGGAAGCCGAAATTACAGACCACCGCGTCCACCGGGTTCCCCGGGTTAAAGGTCTCGATCTTATCGAGCGGCAGATCGAGGGGCGCGGCGCGTCCCCCTTCCGTGTTGTCGTACTTAACGCCTTTCCAGACGCCGTATAGGATCTTTCGCATAGGTTCTCTTTAAGTCGGAGGGCTCGCTGCGGGATCTCGCGCCCCGGCATCAGCCTTCCTTTCCGCGGCAGACATAGGAAGTTCCCTCCCCGGTCCGTCTGCCGTGCGTGCGTCTCCTCTTTGGCACGAATTGCTGGTTTTCCAGTCTGCTTCTTGCTTCGGGCGGTACCCGGAGTCCTCACGGGGGAAAATTCAAAGTTTTCTCCCCGCCGGCTCTTCTTTTATCCGCCGTCTGACTTCACCATCATAGTAAGAAGCCCGCGTTTTTTGACCCGGCTTTGGCAGTACCCGGAAGTACTCCGAAAGCAGTGCCGGGAAAGCATATCCTCAGAGTCAGAGTTCCGCCACTGCCTCGATTTCAACGAGGCACCCAAAGTGGAGCTCCGGCACCGTCACCACGATCCGGGCCGGGCGATGATCGCCGAAATACGCGGCGTACTCCTCGTTCACCGGGCCCCAGTATTCCCCCTTCGTGGTATAGACGCGGCACTGCACCACTTTCGTGCGGTCGCTTCCGGCAGCCTTCAGCACGCGGTCGACGTTCTCAAGCGCCTGCCTCGCGTGTGCCCGGATGTCGTCCTTGCAGACTTCGCGTGTATCCGGATCAAGCGACAGCTGCCCGGACACATAGACCATGCCGTTTGAGATAACACCTGGCGCGTAGTGGCCTGAATTCACCCCGTTGAAATGAGGATCCACGATTTTCATTCTGACGCTCCTAATTCTTTTTAATTATGTCCAACGGGTATGGATTGTAATGATTAAGGAGAAGATGATCGAGCTTTCGCGGCAGGAATCTGACTCGGAGTTTCCCGGGAAATGGCTTTCCCTCACTCTGAAACCCGGAGCCTGAACATGGGATCCCGGTGTCATCCAAAAAGCCTAGAATTTCCCGTTCGGGTTTCGCGCCGCGGCTTTCTCCCGTCCGTTATGTTCCGCAGACAAGAGGGAACCGCGGTCTGGCACCGAAAAGATTTGAAACAGTTGGAAAAACAGGAATTCAGACGGCTTTTTCACCATCTGTTAAAGTGCAGCATTGAATTTTTCGTTTTTTAATTTTTATCAGGGATCCTCTAACCTCAGATTCTTCATCATGCGATACGCTATTTTCGCGGCCGCCGCTGCCGCACTTCTCACGATTTCCCTCGGGGCCTCTGCGGCGCCCGGAGTCTCAGTCCTCGAAGTGTCGAAGCCTGTCGGGCTCTCATACCTGATCGGAGAAGCGAAGAATCTGGAAATCGTGAAGGTAGAAGGCCGGATCGTGAAGCAGCTGGAAAAGAACCGCTACCTACTCACTGATCGCTCGGGGCACGCGGTTGAAGTCGTGCTGGACCCGAAATTCGGGCTCCCGAAGGTCGGGGCACTCTGCCAGCTTTTCGCCCGGGTGCATAAGGGCGATAACGGCGTGGTGCTTCACGCCTGGTCACCCAAGGTGCTTGCGGATAACGCCGGCTGACCGTCCTTCCGGGTCCTTCGCCTCATTCGCAAAAGCGGCCCCCTTATAATGAGGGTCGCTTTTTTGTTTTTACTTTTTCTCCATTCAGGAATTCCATTCCCACTGTTGCCGCCATGTTTACCGTTACGCGTTACCACGACATCTCCTGCGGCCATCGGGTGTGCGGGCACGAAAACAAGTGCTCCCACCTCCATGGCCATAACTACCGCATCACGTTCTGCTGCGCGGGAGAACTGGATTCGCTCGGGCGCGTGATCGACTTCTCGGTCATCAAGGAGAAGCTCTGCGTGTGGCTGGAGGAGCATTTTGACCACCGGTTCCTCATCTGGACCGAGGATCCGCTCGCGGATGCCCTCCTTTCGCTTGACCCGAAGGTGGTTCAGGTGCCGTTTAATCCGACCGCGGAAAATATCGCCGAGTATCTCGTCACTGTGGTGGGCCCTGAGCAGCTCCGCGGCACGGGTGTCAAGCTGATCCGCTGCGACGTGGAAGAAACGCGGAAGTGCACCGCGACCTTTACGCTTTGATCCGGGAAAGATAGGAACTGCTGCCAGAATGGAAGAAATCCGTTATTCCATCAACGAAATATTCGCGTCGGTCCAGGGTGAAGGGCTGCTCGCCGGAACGCCCGCGGTTTTTGTGCGGCTTCAGGGCTGCCCCCTGCACTGCCCGTGGTGCGACACCAAGTATTCCTGGAAAGAGGATGGCTCCGGAACCGCGAAGATTCCCCTTTCCGAAGTTCTCGTGAAAGACAGCCGTCCGAGATCCGCGGACGCGACCCTGGATGAACTCGTGAATCTCATTCTGGAACGCTGGCCCTGGATCCCGCTCGTCGTCATCACAGGGGGAGAACCCGCTGAGCAGCCGATCCGGCCGCTTACCGAGCGCCTGATCGCAGCCGGAAAACGCGTGTCGCTTGAAACCTCCGGGTTCCTTGAAATCGATGTGGCGCCAGAGACTTTCGTCACGGTGTCCCCGAAGATCACGGTCCCGGGCGGCCGGGTGCTCGACTCGGCGCTCGAGCGCGCGGACGAAGTGAAGATGGTGATCGGGGATGAATCAGACCTCGCGGCGCTTGACGCGATCACGGATAAGATCCCCGAGTCGACCCCGATTTCCCTTCAGCCGCTTTCCATGGAAGAATCCGCGGCGTCACTCTGCTTCCGGACCGCGGTGGAGCGCGGCGGCCGCTACCGCGTCTCGGTTCAGCTCCATAAGGTGCTCCGCGTTCGCTGAAACACGGTATCAGAGGGAGTAGTTCCCCTCCCTCACTGGTGTTTCCCCTCCCCCCTTTTGACGCGAATTTGAAATCAGCGCATTACTCTCCTGAGAGATTTTTTTAACTACGGCGAAGACCCTGTTTTCTTCGCCTTTTCTCTCAGGATGTCATGACGACACTCAACGAAACCCGCACGGGCTCCGCACTTACGGACGACGAAATCCGTGCGAAGTATGAAGCGCCTTTCCGGCACGGCGCGGGATTAGCTGACAGCCGGGCAAAACGCCTGGCCGCGGCCCACTTCATTGAATCGCTCCGGGAGGATGGCATCCCGATCAGCCGGGCCTGCCGCATTTTCGGAATGCCGCGAAGCTCCTTCTACTACCGGAAGGAAAACGCGCTCGTGTCCGTCAGGAAGCGCCTTGAGTCGAATCTTGAACTCGCGCAGCGGATCCGGGCGGCTCAGGAAGCGGCCGGGTGGACACTCGGGAGCCGCCGCGTGGCCGAAGCCCTGAAGCATGACGGTTACCCGAGAAAGCCTGGTCACAACCAGGTCGCGGAAGTCATGCGGTCCGCGGGGCTCGGTCCCCGGAAGCCGAAAGAGAAAGCCTGAACAGAATTCTTCTCTCCGGAAGAAACTGAGCGCCGCGGCGAGTCCCCCCGTCCGCGGCGCTCATTTTATCTTCCGGCCGCCTTACTCTCAGGCGATCGCACCCCAGACAAAGAGCAGCACGAGCTGCCCCGACAGAATCCGAAGGAACATCGAGACCGGGTACACCGTTGAGTAGGCGACCGCCGCGATGTTTCTCCCGGAAAGCGTCCCGATATAGGCGAGCGCCGGGGTATCCGTCATTGCGCCCGCGATGAGGCCCGCGGCCGAATGGAAATTCAGGTGATAGACGCGGAGCGCGATAATCCCGGCGATCAGCGCCGGCACCACCGTGATCACTGCGCCGAGCGCCGCGTACAGAAACACGCGGCCATTCATCAGAGCCTCAGCAAAACCATCCCCTGCCGCAAGCCCGATGCTCGCGAGGAAAAACACCATCCCGAACTCCCGCAGCATCAGATTCGCGGACGGCGTCATATAGGTGATCAGGCGGAGCCTCGGCCCCCAGGAGCCGAGAAGAATCGCGATCACGAGCGGACCTCCCGCGACACCGAGCTTCACCGGAACCGGCATCCCGGGAAAGGTAATCGGAACGGCCCCGACGAGAATCCCGAGCGCGATGCCGATAAAGAGTGAAAGCATATTCGGGTGATTAAGCTTCTGCTCCTCGTCGCCCAGGCGTTCCGCGAGACGCTTCACGGAATTTTCGGGGCCCACGCAGTAAACACGGTCACCGAGCTGCAGCGTGAGATTGTGATAGGGAAAAAGCTGGAGGCCTGAGCGGAACACCCGCGTGATATTCACTCCATCAAGCCGGCTGAGGTGGAGATCCGCCATCTGAAGCCCGTTCACCGAGGGACGGGTCACGCGGATGATGCGGCTGGTCACCGGGGAATGCTCGATATCCGAGGCGAAATCCTCCGCCTCGGAACCAAAAAACGCGATGATCGTCTGGCGGTGATCCGGGTTGGACACAATGCGGAGCGTGTCTCCCGCCTCCACCACGGTGTCCGCTCCGGGGCTCAGCAGAGTGCCGTCATGAAGAATCCGGCTGCAGATAAAAGGCTTCCCGATGATTTCCGCGATCTCCCGGATCGTGCGGCCGGAGAGTGCCTTATTGGTCAGCTCAACGTGAAAGAAGACCGGCTTATCCTTCGCCCCTTCCGTCGCGTCCCACGCCGCTTCTTCCTTCGCGAGATCAATCCTGAAAAGGCGCCTCAGGAACCGCACGGTGAGCACTGCGCCGATCACACCGAGCGGATACGCGGAGGCGTAGCCGATCGTGATGTCTTCGCCCGAATAACCGAGTTCAGAAAGCATATCCCGCGCGGCGCCCAGCCCTGGGGTGTTCGTCACCGCGCCGAAGTGGATACCGAGCATCTGAGGAAGTGACACAAGCCCGGGAAGAACCGCGGCGAAGAGCAGCGTGAGGAAGAGCCCCGCGAGGATGATTCCGATCGTGAGGAGATTGAGTGTCCGGCCGTTATGCGTGCGGAATGAATTGAAGAAGGACGGTCCGACCTGAAGCCCGATAAAGAAAACGAAGAGCACGAGACCGAAGTCCCGGATAAAAGCGAGCACCGCCGGATCCACCCGGGCGCCGAGCGCCGATGCCACAAGGCCCGTGAAGAGAACAAACGTCACCCCGAGTGACACGCCCCGGATCCGGATCCGCCCAAGCGCCATGCCGGCCGCGATGACCAGCGAGTAGATCAAAGCCGCGTGCGCGGGTGACTGCGTATCGGTGAAGAGCGCTGTGAGCCAGGACATCAGAAAAACCTCTCCCTTCTTCTTTTTTATGTGCGCGCGGTTCCGCGAATGAAACCGACCAGAGGGAGCGGAACCGGCTGAGTCCCGATTGTAAAACGAAGAGGAAGCGGTCTCCTTTAAGGGAAAGAAAAACCGGGCGGCGGGGCTGCAGCCCCGAGCCGTCCGGTCTGGTGTCAGTGCTTTCTACGCGCTTCAGAGCTTCGTATCGAAAAGCGCCTTCTGCTGCGTAAATTCGATCATGCCGTAGACACCGCCCTCGCGCCCGATGCCGGACTCTTTATAGCCGCCAAACGGCGCCGCCGTGTCGCGCGGGCTCGAATTCACGTAAACATTCCCGGCTTCGATCCGGTGCGCCACAGCAAGCGCCTCATCCTTCGGCCCGAAGACACCGGCGTTAAGACCATAGCGCGTGTCATTCGCGATCGCGACCGCCTCATCCACCGTGCGGTAGGTGAGAACGCAGAGCACCGGCCCGAAGATCTCATCCTGCGCGATCGTCATGCTGTTCTTCACATTCGTGAAGATCGTCGGATGGATGTAGAGGCCCTTCCCTTCCGTCGGCACTTCGCCGATCAGGAGCTTCGCGCCTTCCTCGACGCCCTTCGCGATATAGCCCGAGATCTTCTTAAACTGGGCTTCGGAAGCGACGGGGCCGAGCTTCACCTTCTTATCCTGCGGATTCCCGACCGTGTACTCGCGGGCGATTTCCTTCAGCTTCGCTTCGATCGCCGGCGCTTCAGCCTCCGGAATCAGGAGGCGGCTGAACGCGGTGCAGGTCTGTCCGGAATTGAGGAAGATCGAGTTGAAGAGGATATGAATCGGCTCATCGTAATCCGCGATTCCCGGGAGCATGACGTACGGGGACTTCCCGCCGAGCTCGAGACTCACGCGCTTCACGGATTCCAGCGCGTGCTGCGCCACGGTGACGCCGCCCTTGGTCGACCCGGTGAAGGACACCATATTGACGAGCGGATGCGTGGAGAGGGAATTTCCGATTTCGCCGCCGCGGCCCGTAATGAGGTTAAAGACGCCCTTCGGGAAACCGGCCGCCTCGATCGCTTCCGTGAGGTAATAGGCGGAGAGCGGCGTATGCTGGCTCGGCTTCAGAATTACGGTGTTCCCCATGAGGAGCGCCGGGACGATCTTCTGAATCACCTGTCCGAGCGGATAGTTCCAGGGGGTGATGCAGCCAACCACACCGACCGGCTCGCGGTACGTGGTGGAGGCGCCCATCTTTTCAACGAGCGGCACCGTAGGAGCGAGATCGATATAGGAACGGGTTCTTGTGTACTGGTACTCGACCTGGCTTGAGCGCGTAAACCCAACCGGGCTCCCGAGCTCCTCCACGGTGATCCGGACGAGATCCTCTTCACGGGCGCGGAATTCAGTGAGGAATTTCTCCATCAGCGCGATGCGGTCCGCGAGCGGCGTATCACGCCACGCGGGGAACGCTGCGGAGGCGGCTTTCGCCGCCCGATCGACATCCTCAGCGTTTCCGGCCGGCACCCGGGCGATCACGCTGCGGCTTGCCGGATTCTCCACTTCGATCCATTTATCGGACGCCGACGGCACCCAGGCTCCGTCGATATATAGCTTCTCGAAATCCATCTTTCCTCCTTTCATCGGAAAGTTCCTATGGATTTATTGTGAACCCCTAAGGAACTCTCCTGATTAATAACGAGGGTAAACCCTTCATCTATCGTAATCCAGTTGCAGACCGCAGGTTTAACAGGTCTAATTAACCCGATTCCCTAATTTTTAGAGAAAACAACAATCCGATGCCCTGAGTCACTTTGCGGGCACGGAAAAACCTAAATTCAAAGGAAGGTCATCGTGGTCAACGTTAACCGTCGCGCCCTATTCGGCGCCGCCGCTTCCGCGGCACTGCTGTCATCCATTCCCCAGGCTGCTCTCGCTTTCGGCGAGCGCCCGATTACGATCGTGGTGCCGTGGCCCGCGGGCGGTCCCCTGGATGTCTCTGCCCGCATTCTCGCGGACGCGGTTAAGGGCGACCTCGGCACCGTGATCGTCGAGAACCGGCCGGGTGCCGGCGGCACGCGCGGCGTGAGTTCCGTTGCCCGTGAGAAACCGGATGGCCGTACGCTCGTCGTTGGCGCCGTCGCGACTCACGCGATCAACCCCTCGCTCTTCCGCCACCTTCCTTATGACCCGGTGAAGGACTTCACCCCGGTCACCCTGATCGCTCACGTGCCGAACGTGCTTGTGATCACGCCCGCCTTCCAGAAGAAGACCCATACCTCGCTCATTCGATACAGCCGCATTCTTTTTTCTGGTTCACTTTTCACATGCCCCGTCTGCCCGGAACCGGAAATAAAAAAAGAGAGTTCTTTTTCATATTCTGAAAGAAGATAATTTCTGCCTTTTTCTAATAAAACGTATCCTCTATATCCATCCTTGCATCTCAGAGAAATATATCTTTCTTTTTTTAATCTTGTAATCAGGGCAGCAGTATATGAAATCGAGCCAGTCACGTATTGTCCTAAATAAGTCGGCATTTCACCCGACATCGCTATAATAATCAATAATTTATCCTGTTGTCTTTTCAATTATTTTCCCCTCGTTGAAAAAGCAAAAATACCCTATCTGTTGAATACCTGGGTACATAACCTGGCAATTTTGTTCAGATTTTTGCTTATTTTATGCCTTATCAGATATTCTTTTCCCATGTAGAATCCCCATGCAATTTACTCATGATTTTTTTCGATACCTGTTTCTTTGCCAAAATCAGAAATCCACGCTGGAAATTTGCTGCTGTCCATCACATATAACAGTGTACGGTCTTCCTCG
>ERZ772901.1386-NODE-1386-length-18951-cov-11.835097_pt1 | contig 18951 bp, 13 predicted proteins | sample MGYA00512123_ERZ772901 | MGnify/ENA primary metagenome ERZ772901 (study PRJEB29015, sample SAMEA2737711) | human gut metagenome | biome: human gut; feature: human-associated habitat; material: faeces | place: China | collected 2012 ...
GCCTTAGAAGGGCGTTGCTCTATCCAGCTGAGCTACGGAACCATCCTTAATTGCGGTGCAAAAGTATGCTTTTATTTTGAATTACACAAATTTTTCCCAGAGTTTTATCAAATCTTGAGTGTATTTATTCAAGTCAAACCAAGCATCCAATACATCTAAATTCCTGCGAAATTTTAATACCCAGTATTTTGTGAAATTCCACCTGCAATCACATCTCTTTGTGGAATAGGGAGTAACAATCTATAGTTTTCTACTCCGTACACCTCTTTTGCAAGTCCTGTCCTTTTCAAAAATGCAAAGTTCACGTCACAGTAAAGCGTCAATTGCAACCGAGCACTCTTAATTTTGTCCAAAACCGTAACACCTGACAATTGAAGTTCCTTTGCTGTAACAAGCTTATTCAACTGGATTTCTGCATCCGACGTTCTACCGTTTTTACAAAGACATTCTGCATATGACAGTAATACATCTGTATATGTCATAAGAGGAACAAGAGAAGGAACTCCTAACGAGATGTTGCTACGTGTCATCACGCCATTCCGAACTGCCAGTATGGTTTCTGTTCCACTCCCATTGTTATATAAATCCGTAATCGTTTCTTTCTGGTTATAATTGGAAGAGTCCAACATATAAAAGCCACCGGATATAACTTTGGCAAGAAGTGATTCAGCCTGCAGATAATTACCCTGATACATATAAATATCTGCCAGAAGTATACGAGCCACATCTCTGGAAACAAAGAAAAAGTCATTAACGTCTCTTAATGATTCATTCTTCTTTTCCTCCAGATTATCCATTGCCTCTTGCAGCTCCTTAATCAAACGGGAAAATATCTCAGACTGGGAGGTCTTGAAAATACTGGAGCCACCTGCTACCCCAGAATCAGTACTGTCTACATAAGGTACATCCCCCCATGCCACAACCATATAATAATAATACAAAGCATTCCATACATCAAAGTAACTCTGATATACTCCCAATTGCTTCGCTTCTGCTTCCTTAAACATCAGGTTCATCCTATTGGCACGATAAAAAGAGTTCCAGATGTCACTTATAATCGTCGCATCCGGACTTATATATTGAGAAACTAAATTTGCCTCTTTGTTATAATGGTAATATTGTTCCATCAACGACCACTGCGAAAAAGCTTTTGCAAGTTCTAAAGCAAATCCAGCCACCACCGTCTTGCCAGTCTCTCCCAACTTAGGCAGAGGCATATCAGGGTTTCCTTCCTGGACAATCTTCACCTCTCCGACCTCATTCCCCATACAGTCGTATACTTTCACAGAAGCTTCTTTAGAAGTTCGAGAATTTAGAGGACTCACATTAATGGTAAGCACATTATTCTCCAGCGACTTCTCAAGGGAAACAGATGCATCCGCCAAACCCTCATAAATATTCGTAGAAAAATAATCATCCGAAATGAGAGGCGGATACGACTCGTCATCCTCTGAAATCAGCGGTTCCAAATAAACTGGTACAGGAGAGGTAATCTTTATCGTATAATTGCCACCCTGGTTCGGTACCTGAAGTTCCGTGGTTTCCAGTGTAACCGTCTGCCCTTCTTGTAAGGTCTCGTTTCCGGCCACTCCGTCATTATCCCAGTCAAAGAAGTAAGCCAGTTCCTTCACTTCTACCGACAGGCCTATTTCCTCATAGCGGTCAATAACATGGTTGCGAACAGCCGACAACTGCCCGGCCAATGCATTCCGGCCTTCTTTCATCTGCTGCCGAGTTGACTCTGTAAATGCACCGTTATCTCCAAATTCTTTACACAGCTTGGCCAAATACTCCGTCAAAGCAGCTTCACTTCTATCTACAATCAATAAAGATGATATAGCAATCAGGGCAGCTGATTCATCTGTACCTCCAATGATGGAAAATGAAGAGGCATCCTTATCTTCATATCTCTGGAGTCCGAAAGCCGTAAACAATTCTTTTTGTGCTTGCGTATTGGCTTCTTTAAAACTCATACCTCCTTCCACCAGCCTCTGTACACGCTGGTATTTTAGATGAGTCAGCACATTGACATTGACCGTGGTCTTATCTGACAAATCAACCAATGCACGCAGGCTTAAGGTACCTGAAGAAAGCTCTCCTTCTACTTCATTAAAGAAATATCCGTTGGCTGTAAGTTCTGCATAAGGAGCTTCAAACAATTTGGAACCAAAAGAGAAATTTCCCATATCGTCTTGAATGGTAGAGGAATAGAAATCACCTCTTACCTGAAGCTTGGAATCCATGGGCTGGATGGTAATGGTCGACCCACTCACAAAAGGTCCTTTTTCTACCTTCCCCGAAACATTATACGTATGAGGTTCAAACGATTCTCCCTTTTCCGAGTCTTTCCCACACGAAGAAAATAAAACGGAGAAAGCTACCAGTCCTCCGATGTATAGCCTTAATTTCATAATAAAAAGTTTTTTGGTATCTCATTTCTAAATTCTGCCGGACAAACAGGTTACCTCACCCGGTTATCGGATACAAAGATAATTACATTTGTTAATATACACCAACATTTTCAAACACTTTTCACTAAAGCAGACATTCCCCTATCTCTCTTTTCCAAAGGCCGTCACATAAAATGAGAAACGTACTACAACTTTTTACGTTTCCGCACGCAAACCATAGGTTTTCCAGGGCGAAACCCTACGTTTTCCGGACGGGAAACATACAGTTCCGCACCGGAAAACATAGAAAGCTTCCAGGCATTTTCAGCATACCGCAGGAAGATTTCCGGATATACGTGCCACGGTTCTCCCCTCACTAATCGGCCGTTTCCTGCGGTTTTTCCGCGAAAATTCCGTAAGTTTGTGTAACGAAAATCCTAAAAACGACATCACACATGGAACAGCATCCCCAGCTTTTAGTCTACAAGGCTTCTGCCGGCTCCGGCAAGACCTTTACACTGGCGGTACATTATATAAGACAACTGATTGAAGACCCGTATGCCTACCGCAGGATTCTGGCGGTGACATTCACCAACAAGGCGACGGCGGAAATGAAGGAGCGTATCCTGGAACAGCTTTACGGCATCGCTACGGCCGACGAGGGTTCGGAGGGCTACCTGAAGGAGATTCAGAAAACATCAACCAAGTCGGTCGAGGAAATCCGGGAATCGGCACGCGAGGCGTTACGGCACATCATTCATGACTACAGCCGTTTCCGCATCGAGACCATCGACTCGTTTTTCCAGTCGGTGATGCGCAACCTGGCGCGGGAACTGGAATTAGGGGCTAACTTGTCTATCGAACTGAACAATACGGAGGTGCTGAGCGATGCGGTGGATGCCATGATTGAGAAGCTGGACCGGCGCTCACCAGTGCTCTACTGGCTGCTGGAGTACATCGAGGAACGTATCGTAAACGACCGCCGCTGGGATGTGTCGAAGGACATCAAGGGATTCGGACAGAATATTTTCGACGAGAGCTACATCGAGAAGGGAGAAGGACTGCGCCGGAAACTGGCCGACCCGAACTTTATTCCTTCCTACCGGGATGAGTTGAAAAGTATCCGCGAAGAGGTGCTGGAATTCATGAAGGGATTCAGCGAACAGTTTACAGGCTTGCTCGAAATGCACGGACTGACTCCGGCCGACCTGAAGAACGGCTCACGGGGCATCGGCAGTTATTTCAACAAACTGGCCAACGGGAAACTGAGCGATGACATCCGCAATGCCACCGTGGAGAAGTGCCTGGAAAGCGAGGAAAACTGGACGACCAAAACGTCGGCCCACCGCGATGAAATCCGTTCGCTGGCAGCTTCGGAACTGATACCCTTGTTAGCGGAAGCGGAAAACCGTCGTCCGCAGAACAACTTGCTGCTCAACTCGTGCGACCTTTCGCTGCGTTACCTGAACAACCTGCGTTTGCTGGCGCACATTGACGAGGAGGTACGCTTGCAGAACCAGGTGCACAACCGTTTTCTGCTGTCGGATACCAATGCCTTGCTCCATAGCTTAATCAGGGAGGGAGATGCCTCGTTTGTCTACGAGAAAATCGGTACGACCATCGACACAGTGATGATTGACGAGTTTCAGGATACCTCACGCATGCAGTGGGAGAACTTTCATCTGCTGTTGCAGGAAAGTCTGGCACAAAAGGAAGGCAGCCTCATCGTGGGCGACATCAAGCAGAGCATCTACCGCTGGCGAAGCGGCGACTGGAAAATTCTGGCGGGACTGGGCAATGACCGGAGTTTCCGCATCAAGGAATGTACGCTCGACACGAACTGGCGAAGTGAGGCGCGCATCATCCGCTTCAACAACGAGTTTTTCACGGCGGCCTGCCAGACACTAAACCGGCGCTATCAGGAGGAACAGGGCATGCCTTGTGCCCAACTGGAACAGGCGTACAGCGACGTGCGGCAGCGTTGTGCCAAGAAGGAGGAGAAGGGCTTCGTAAAGGTGACCTTCCTGCAGGATTCCAAGGAGAGGCCTTACACGGAAGCAACCTTGGAACAGCTTGCCGAGGAAGTGGAACGCCTCACCGCAGAGGGTATCCGCCTCAACGAGATGGCCATTCTGGTGCGAAAGAACCGGAGTATCCCCGACATTGCCGCTTACTTCGACGAACATACCCCCTACCGCATCGTATCCGACGAGGCGTTCCGGCTGAGTGCATCGCTGGCAGTGAGCATGCTCATCGACGGACTGCGGTATCTTTCTTCACCCGACGACCGCATCGCACTGGCGCGACTGGCGGTAGCTTATCAGCAAGGAGTATTGCGCAAGGACATCAGCCTCAACACGGTGCTGCTCGACGACCCGGCTCGTTACCTGCCGGCAGCCTTCCAGTTGCAGGCTAACGAACTCCGTTTCATGCCACTGTACGAACTGTTAGAGAAGTTGTTCGTGCTGTTCGACATGCAGCTTATCGAGAAGCAGGATGCATATCTCTGTGCCTTCTATGATGCAGTGACGGAATACCTGCAGAACAACTCGTCGGAGCTAACAGCTTTCATCCGTTTCTGGGATGAGAAACTGAACGCGAAGACCATCCCGTCGGGCGAGATTGACGGCATCCGCATCTTGTCTATCCATAAGTCGAAGGGACTGGAGTATCACACGGTGCTGCTGCCGTTCTGCGACTGGAAGATGGAGAACGAAACGAACAACCATCTGATATGGTGCAGCGTGGCAGGCACGGGAAAGGAAACCGACATTCCACCGTTCAACCGCCTAGACATCGTACCGGTGAACTATTCAGGTGCCATGGCGGAATCGGTATATTACGACGATTACCTGGAAGAAAAATTACAGCTCTGGGTGGACAACCTGAACCTGCTTTACGTGGCGTTTACACGAGCCTGCAAGAACCTGATTATTTTCGCTAAAGCGGGACAGAAGGGCACGGTTTCGGAACTGTTGTACGACAGTCTGCCCCTCATGCAGGAAGTGGAACTGCCGCTGGCACAGGAAAATCCGGAAGACGATGCAGTGGGCGAATACGGGGAGCTCTGCACGGCGCACGATGAGAAGAAGGCAGGCAAATCCAACCGGCTTTCGTCGCCTCGCGAGGGAGTGCCCGTGAAGATGGAAAGCATCGAGACACACATCGAATTCAAGCAGTCAAACCGTTCGGCCGACTTCATTCAAGGTGATGACACGGAGGACACTCGCGGACAATACATCCGTCAGGGACAGTTGCTGCACCAGGTGTTTGCCCACATCGAAAAGGCGGACGACCTTCCTTCGGCACTGGAACGGCTGAGCTTCGAAGGGGTGTTCGAATCGGAGGAGCAGAAGCAGCAGATTCAGGGACTGGCGCACTGGGCCTTGCAGCATCCGGCCGTGAAGGAGTGGTTCAGCGGCACGTGGGAGCTTTACAACGAGTGTGCCATTGTCTACACCGACGAGCAGGGACAGATGCAGACACGCCGCCCCGACCGCGTGATGCGGAAAGACGGACAGGTGGTCGTGGTGGACTTCAAGTTCGGAAAGAAGAACGAGGCTTACCGCGCGCAGGTGCAGGAGTACATGGACTTGCTCACGCAGATGGGCTACACCCACATCCGGGGATTCCTCTGGTATGTGTTTGCCAATGAGCTGGAAGAAGTGACACTTCCGGCCTGAGTTTATTTTTTCACAACGATATTTCGACAATGCAATATATGGAAACTTTTTTGAAGCAGGTGGCCGCCGATTTGTACCGGAAGATGAACGGGGACTTTACGAAGATAGCTGTGGTTTTCCCGAACAAGCGTGCCAGCCTCTTTTTCAATGAATACTTAGCACAAGAATCCGACCGTCCGGTGTGGTCGCCAGCCTACGTGAGCATCAGTGAACTGTTCCGTCAGTCATCGCAATGGGTGACGGGTGACTCCATCAAATTAGTATGCGACCTCTACAAGGTGTTCCGTGAAATAACGGGCAGCAAGGAGAGCCTGGACGAATTCTACTTCTGGGGCGAGATGCTCATCAGCGACTTTGACGATGCCGACAAGAACATGGCCGACACCAAGGCGCTGTTCAGCAACCTGAAGGACTTGAACAAGCTAACCGGTGAATATGATTTCCTGGAAGAGGGACAAAAGGAAGCATTGAACCAGTTCTTCCACAATTTCTCCATCGAGCAGGTGACGGAGCTGAAGCGGCGTTTCATCTCGCTGTGGGACGTGCTGGGCAACATCTACACGCAGTACAAGGAGTTACTCCGCAAGCAGGGCATCGCCTACGAAGGAATGCTCTACCGCGAAGTGACGGAGAGCATGGATGTGCAGCAGTTTCCCTACGACAAATATGTGTTCGTGGGATTCAACGTACTGAATAAGGTGGAACAAACCCTGTTCAGCAAGTTGCATGAAGCTGGGAAAGCTCTGTTCTACTGGGACTACGATACTTTCTACCTGAACAAGCATCCGCACGAAGCGGGCGAGTTTATCCGCCGCAACCTGAGCAACTTCCCCTCAGAGTTGCCACCTTCACTGTTCGACCACCTGAATCATCCGAAAGAGATTACCTTCATCGAATCGCCTACGGAGAACGGACAGGCACGCTACCTGCCGCAATGGATTCGGAAGAACCTGACGGAGAACGAAAAGGAAACGGCCGTGGTGCTCTGCAATGAGGCCATGTTGCAACCCGTACTCCACTCGTTACCGGAGAATGTGCGCCACATCAACATCACCATGGGATTCCCCCTCTCGCAGACACCGGCCTACAGTTTCGTGAAGACCTTGCTGGAACTACACATCGCAGGCTACAATTCCCACAGCGGACGCTACCAGTTTGCGGAAGTCATCAGTGTGCTAAAACATCCGTACGCACAACAACTTTCCAGAGAAGCTGTTCCGCTGGAGAAGGAACTGACGGAGAAAAACCGCTTCTATCCCCTGCCGTCGGAACTGGAACGAGACGAAACCTTGTCGCTACTATTCAAACCTTGTGGCAACAACCTGGAATTGTGCAAGCGGCTGGCTGACATTCTGAAACAAGTGGCACTGTTATACCGCAAGCAAGCAGCCTCCACCAGCGATGCGCTCGACCAACTCTATCGCGAAGCCTTGTTCAAAAGCTTCACCATGATTAACCGTTTCCATGCCTTGCTTGAAAGCAAAGAACTGGAAGTACAGCCCGCCACATTCCACCGCCTGCTGGTACGTGTCATGTCGACGGCCAGTATTCCTTTCCACGGAGAACCGGCCATCGGCATGCAAGTGATGGGAGTACTGGAAACCCGTAACCTGGATTTTCGTCATGTCATTCTGCTGTCGGTCAACGAAGGTCAGTTGCCCAAGGCAGGCGGCGATGCCTCGTTCATCCCCTACAACCTGCGCAAAGCGTTCGGCATGACGACCATTGATCACAAGATTGCAGTTTATGCCTACTACTTCTATCGCCTGCTACAACGGGCAGAAAAGGCTACCCTGCTCTACAATACGGTAAACGACGGCATAAACCGAGGAGAGATGTCACGCTTCATGCTCCAGCTGCTGATTGAGTGGGGGTATCCCGTACAGCGGAAACAATTAGAGGCCGAGCAGTCTCCCATTGCTTCCTCCCCCATCTGCATCCCCAAGTCGCCCGACATCATGAAGCGGATGCAGAACGTGTTCGATGTACGGGTGAATCCCCAAGCCCTTCTTTCGCCTTCTGCCCTGAACTGTTATCTGGACTGTCCGCTAAAGTTCTACTACAAATACGTGGCCAGACTGGCAGCTCCCGAAGAAGTAAGCGCCGAAATCGACTCGGCCAAATTCGGAAGCATCTTCCACTACGCTGCCGAACACATCTACAAGGAGCTCACGGCACACGGAAAAGTCATCAACAAAAACACCTTGGAAGCCCTGCTCCAGGAAGAAGTGAAACTACAGAATTACGTGGACAACGGGTTCAAGGAGCTGTTCTTCCACCTCCCTGCCGACGAGCGTCCGGAGTACAACGGAGTACAGCTCATCAATTCCGCCGTAATTCTGCGCTACATCCAGCAGCTGCTTCGCAACGACCTGCGCCACGCTCCCTTTACCTTCGTAGGTTCCGAACAAAGGGTCATGGAGGACGTAGAGATACAGACGCCCAAGGGGGTCATCCGCTCGCGCATGGGGGGAATCATCGACCGTATGGACAGCAAGGACAACGTGCTCCGCATTGTGGATTACAAGACGGGAGGCAAGGCCGACACCCCGCCCAGCGTAGAATCGTTGTTCACGCCCAGCCCCAAACGTTCCAATTACGTGTTCCAGACTTTCCTGTATGCGGCTATCGTATGCCGGAAACTGCGGGAACGGAATGATGACCGGAAGGTAGCTCCTGCCCTGCTCTACATTCACCGGGCTGCGGCAGAAGATTACTCGCCCGTCGTCCAGCTCAAGGAATCGTATAACAAAACCACTCCGGTGGAAGACTTTTCATTGCTGGAAGAAGAGTTCAGAACCCGCCTACAGGCACTTTTGGAGGAGATTTTCAATCCCGATTTGAGTTTCAGTCAGACGGAAGAGGAAGATCAGTGTACTTATTGTGATTTCAAGGAAATATGTAAACGATAGAAACAGAATTAAAACAAGTGTTAAAAACACATTTTTCTCTGAACAATCAAAGTGAACCGGATGTTATAAAGATGTTTTTCATAGTAATAGATAAGAACAGTATTGGTATTTGTGAAAATATCAGCTGTAAGGACAAAAGCGTTTGTTCTTTAAAAAATAAGAGAGGCTGCATTTCCCCGGCAGCCTCTCTTAATTTTTTATCCTCTACACAAATGTTTTTTATTCCTGATAATCATAATACCACCAGTAGGTATCGCCGTATTCGCGACGCATACGGTTGCGTTCTTCCAGCGGAGAACCCTCTTTCTGCTGCAAGGTCTGGTAAGCCTTGAAACGATCTAAAGTCAGACTGTCTGCACGCGAAGATACAGTATCATTCCGCTGGACATGATACATTACCAATGCTTCCCGATAATAACGCGGCAAGGTATCTTCCGGCAAATAGAAATCGGGAACGGCCTGTGCGAAACTGTCCAGTTTCTTTTCAAGCAGCAAAGCAGAAAGGTAATAATCCAGCGAGGTATATTTTCCGGTTCCCTTGTAGCAGATGTTCCGCAGGAATACCATGCGGTCTTCTCCCGTATATGGACGTGCTCCCAACAGATAATAAATGGAATCATTCGTATAACGGAGCGTGTGCAGGGAATCCGTTTCAAAGAACAAACCGTCGGAACGGTAATACTGCGGATAAGCAAACAACTTGTCGCCCATCTTTCCCAAGCGAGACAAAGCCACGGCACGATAGGCGGTCAGCGTACGGCTGGCCTCCAATGATTTTTCTCCTACATGTAACACCTTGTCATACTCCCCGGCACGCAGGTAATGTTCCGCCTCCAGCTCATGATGAAACTGCCGGTTGGTACTGCCCATACACACTGTCAGCAGACACAATCCCAACAAGATAGCCAGGTTACTGTTGACCAGCCCCCAGAGACTTCCTTCGTGATTCAACTGTACGCGGAAAACTCCACGGAGCCAGTAGCCAATTCCCACAAACAGCAACACCAGTAAAGGCAACAGCCAGGTCCACGGAGTATGGTAGTCGGAGATATACACTCCACGCCCTACATCCGTCAGGGCACAAAGCACCAGAAAGGACGGCACATACACCAGGGCACGTACCCTTCCCTTCAGCCCCAGCAGACTGTTTACCCCCCAGCGCAGCAACAGCAAAATCAGCGTAATGACCAGCGCGCTGGCCATCGGAGCAAAGGTAGTCTTTCCATGTGCCAGCGAGAAATGAAGGGCTTCCAGCACATCGCGCTGGAACACATAAAGATATACAAAACTAAACAGAGAAAAAAGAAGACCGCATACAGCAATCATGATGCGTGCAGTCTTCTTATAAAATGCATTTGTGTAATCACTCATACAATATCAATTCAATCTTTCACTCGTTTTAATACAACTGCAGAACGGGCCGGCACATACAGTTTCAGCCATTCTTTCTTGTCTTTTGCATAAAGCGGGTCGGCACAGGTGAAGTGGCGGAGACTGTCGTCTGAGAAGCCGAATCCACCAAACTGCTTGTTGTCTGTGTTCAGAACCACATCGTAGGCACCTCTCGGTACGAGGAAGCCATAATCGGTAAACGAACGGGTCGGGTTGAAGTTGAACACAAACACCAAATCCTTGCGGCGGTATGCCAGAATCTGGTCACCATCGTTATGCCATACCTCGATGACATCCGATTTCTGGATGTTCTTCACGCTGCGAATCAGCTTGACCATCGCCTCATCGAAGTCGCCCAGGTAATGATAGCACAAATCCGGATTATCAACCAGGTTCCACTGACGGCGTGCATACTTGTATGACCATCCGTTACCTTCGCGCGGGAAGTCAATCCATTCCGGATGACCGAACTCATTACCCATGAAGTTCAGGTAACCTCCGTTGATGGTAGAAGCCGTGAGCAGACGAATCATCTTGTGCAGGGCAATGCCTCGTTCCACCACTCCATTCTCGTCGCCAATCTTGAAGTGCCAATACATGTCGGCATCAATCAGGCGGAAGATGATGGTCTTGTCACCCACCAGTGCCTGGTCATGGCTTTCGCAGTAAGAGATGGTCTTTTCATCCTTGCGGCGATTGGTCACTTCCCAGAACAGGCTGGACGGTTTCCAATCCTCATCGCGACGTTCCTTGATAATCTTAATCCAGTAGTCAGGAATGTTCATGGCCATACGGTAGTCGAAGCCGTAACCTCCGTCTTCGAACGGAGCAGCCAATCCCGGCATACCCGATACTTCCTCAGCAATGGTAATGGCCTTCGGATTCACTTCATGAATCAACCGGTTGGCCAGCGTCAGGTAGCAAATGGCATTGTCATCCTGATGACCGTTGAAGTAGTCACCATAGTTGCAGAAGGCCTCACCCAGTCCGTGGCTGTAATAAAGCATAGAAGTCACCCCATCGAAACGGAAGCCGTCGAAATGGAACTCTTCCAGCCAATACTTACAGTTGGACAACAGGAAGTGAATCACCTCGTTCTTGCCATAGTCAAAGCAAAGCGAATCCCATGCCGGATGTTCACGACGTCCGCCCTGATAGAAATACTGGCAAGGATCACCGGCAAAGTTGCCCAGTCCTTCCACCTCGTTCTTCACGGCGTGTGAGTGTACGATATCCATAATCACGGCAATGTTCATCTGGTGTGCCGTGTCGATAAGCTGTTTCAGTTCTTCCGGTGTACCGAAGCGTGAAGAAGGAGCAAAGAAGCTGGATACGTGATAGCCGAAACTTCCATAATAAGGATGCTCCTGAATGGCCATAATCTGAATACAGTTATATCCGTCTTTCGCAATTCGCGGCAGTACATTCTCACGGAATTCATTGTACGTACCAACCTTTTCCGCATCCTGTCCCATACCGATGTGGCATTCGTAAATCATCAGCGGAGCCACATTAGGCGTAAAGGTCTTTTTCTTGAACTTATACGGTTTCTCCGGATTCCATACCTGCGCACTGAAAATCTTGGTCTGTTCATCCTGCACAACGCGGGTAGCCCATGCCGGAATACGTTCGCCGCATCCGCCTTCCCAGTACACTTTCAGCTTGTACAAGTCGCCGTGCTTCATGGCCTTTTCCGGCAGATTGATTTCCCAGTTACCCGTCTTTCGCACACGCTTCATGCGGAAAGCCGGTTTCTCCTGCCAGTCGTTGAAATCGCCCACCAGGTAGATTTCCGTCGCATTCGGCGCCCATTCACGGAAAGTCCATCCCTTGTCAGTGCGGTGCAGACCAAAATACATGTGTCCGGTAGCAAAATCCGACAACGTCTTCTTTCCTACCAGTTCCTTTTCTTTTTCCACCACATGCTGATGACGGCCGTTGATAGCATCGGCGTATGGTTCCAGCCACGGATCATTCTTTATGATATTCAATACCTTGTCCATAGTATTAGTAATTAGAAATTATTTGACACGTACTTTTACAATCACTTTTCTCACTCCGTCGGGAGTTACGCCCGGTGCATGTGCATCTTCCGGGAAGAAAATAGCAAACATACCCGGCTTTACGGTCAGGTAGTCAGTAGCCAGTCCTTCATAGAAGGTAATATCTTTTTCTGCATTGTAAGCAGCTTCAGGCAAATCCGTACGCGGCATATAGCCCATTACTTCCACCCCCGACAATGGAATCTGGATGTCGATGAAATCATTGTGTGTTTCCAGACGCGCTTCTTCCTTTGTCTTCGGACGTGCATCTGCAAAATTCACCATCAGTTCACTTTCCTTCAGCACTACCTTCCCCACTTCGTGTGCCTGCAAGTCAGTTGCCTTCAAAAAAGCCACAGCCTCTGCAAACAAAGGATTCAGTGACACATATTTTTCCAAATTTTCCAATTTGTCAATAACCATATTCTTTCAGTTTTAAGTCGTTAATATTTTATTCAAACTCATCTATCGTTTCATTTGTAAAATCGGCAAAGCGTTTCAGCTGGCGAAACACGTCGATAATCCGTTCCATAAAGTCCGGACGGGAAAAGAACTCATCTTCCACCCGGCAGGCCACCGTAAAATCCTTGCAACGGATGTACTGCGGATAAGGAAAATCCTTCGGAAATCCCTTGGGCACCGTCTTCAGATGCGACTCGCCTACCACCGGGAAATACTCCTTGAAAGCCGGATCTTCCACAATGGCACGATACTCATCAATGCGGTCGCACACCGACTGACGCACCGCCCGCAACATATCGGCAGACATGCACCAACTTCCTCCGGCCAGCATACAGTTGCCCGGTTCCAGATGAAGATAATAACCACAGTGATTGGATTTCTTTCCCCTTGCATTGATATACCCTCCGATGTGGGTCTTATAAGGAGACTTGTCGGAAGAAAAACGGACATCCCGGTAGATGCGATACGTGCAGTCACGCGGAAGGACGTGCGCCACACTTTCATCCCATGGCGAAAGGCGGGCAATCACCCCTGCCAGCAACTCCTCGAAGTCTGCCTGCACACTCAAATATTCCGCTTTATGTTCCTGAAACCACTCCCGGTTGTTGTTTGCCGCCAGTACTTTCAGGAAATCCAATATGCCCGGTATATCCATATTCTTTACTTTTGAGTCACACAAACTTACGAAATTAATTCTTATCTGTCGAATAAAACGATATTTTTTTACATTATCCCAGCAGATTCAACAAAAAATCGTGCACCTTTCCGTTGGAAGCCACCACTTCGCGGCCGGAATAGCATGAATCACCCCCGGAAAAGTCGGTCACCCTTCCTCCGGCATTCTGTACCAGCAGGATACCTGCCGCCACATCCCACGGACAAGTGAAGGCTTCGGCACGCGCTTCAAAACGCCCGTCGGCCACGTAACACATCTCGGCAGCCGCCGCACCGACCACCCGAATGCCTGCCACATGCCCGTAGCAGCCTTCTATCAGGCGGTTGAATACCGGCTTGTAAGCCTCCGTTTCGTACGGAAGACCGAAAGCCATAAAAACCTCATCGGGTACAGCTACCTGCGACACCCGAATCTGTCGGTCATTACAATAAGCAGGCGCCCCCTTGTAAGTCCAGAAACACTCGTCGCGGCACACTTCATAAACCACTCCCAGCAAGATTTCCTCACGGTTACGCAAGGCAATGCTCACACAATAAGGTGCATGGTTATGAATGAAGTTGGTCGTACCGTCCAGCGGGTCAACCAGCCAGCAATACTCCTCGTCGGTGTGAGTTCCGCTCCCCTCTTCAGCAATAAAACCTGCCTCAGGAAGCAACTCTCGCAGACAGGCTACTATTCTTCGTTCCGATTCCTTGTCGACATACGACACATAATCGTGTGCGTGCTTCTTCTCGATCCGCTCACGGCTGAACTTCTTCCGCTCCTCACGGATAAAAGCCCCCGTGGCTACAGCCAGTTCACGCACCTTCAAAGTCAGTTCGGATAATTCCATCATTATTTTTTCTCCTCCAATAAACGTCCGTATCTGAAAGTCCCTTTCCGGACAATATTTCCGTTGGCATCCATCTCTACGAATGGACCGTCTTTCTTTCCCTGCTTGAAGAAGCCCTCAAAGCGAGTGCCGTCCTTTTCAATCAGCACACCCTTTCCTTCTTCCTTTCCACGTACAAAGGAACCGGTATAGACAGAACCGTCGGCCATGTGAAGCACTCCTTCTCCCTCGGCCATGTTGTTCTTCCACTGACCGTCGTATTCATCACCGTTGGCCCACTTGTATTTTCCGGTACCCGAGCGCTGGTTCTTCGACCACTGCCCGTCGTACACCGCTCCGTTGGCCCAGGTGAACGTACCTTGTCCCTCCTGCTGTCCGTTCAGGAAATGACCTACATATTTGTCACCGTTCGGATACGTATAGATACCCCTTCCCGTGCGTTCGCCGTTGGCATAATCGCCCTCATAGCGTTCGCCGTTCTGGAAATAATAGATACCCTTTCCATCCTGCACATCATCCTTCCAGTCGCCCACGTACTTGTCGCCGTTGGTATAGTAGAAAGTACCCTTTCCGTGACGCATGCCGTCCTTCCAGTCACCTTCATACTTCGACTTATCCTCCCACACCATGGTGCCCTTCCCGTTCTTCAGGTCGTTCTTCCATTCGCCGGTGTAGACCGCTCCGCCTTTCCAGGTATAAGTCCCCTGTCCATTGCGTTTGTCATGATGCCAGGTACCGGTATATAAGTCCCCGTTATAATAGGTCATCGTACCCTCACCCTCCTGGTAGTCAGTGTACCACATCCCGTCGTAACGGTTGTTGTTCATGAAATAATACGTTCCCTTGCCATGCTGCTGGTCTTCGTACCACTCTCCCACGTACTTTTCTCCGTCGCTGAAAGTGTAGGTACCTTCGCCCTGACGTTTCCCCTTCACGTATTCACCTTCGTACACGTCGCCATTGCGGAACACCGTCTTTCCCTTTCCGTTCGGGCGGCGTCCTTTCAGTTCGCCGGTATATTCCGAACCATCCTTAAACTGGTAATATCCCAATGACAACTGGGCCGAAGCCGATACCGAGCTGAATGCCAGCAAGGCAAATAAAAATAATGTATGTTTGTTCTTTCTCACGTTCTTAGTCTCTTTTTTAATTCCGCTCAAAAATAGTCTTTTTACTTTTGCACGAGCCGGAAGGTTTATACTTTTTTACCTGCCACTACCTCTATTAAGTTTTCTTTGCAGAAATAGCGCTGAGCCAACGAAAGCAGATCATCGGATGTCACTTCACGGATGGCAGCCAGCGACGTATCAAAAAAGTCGGGCTTCAATCCAGCCGTTTCGATGAATATCCAGGCATCCGAAAGCGAGAATGCCCCCTCGTACGAACGGCACATATCGCCCAGCATGTAGTTGCGCACCATCTCCAGTTCTTCTGCCGGCACCTTGTCCTGACGCAGACGGTCCATTTCATGATACACTTCCGTGATGACAGACTCCATGTATTCATTGGCCGCCTCCGTACTCACCACCAGCAGACTCGTGCCCGGATAAGACACCAATCCAGCTCCGATGCCGTAGGTATATCCCTTATCCTCACGGATGTTCGACATCAGACGACTGCCGAAATATCCTCCGAACAGCGTAACCAGCACACGCAGTTTCAGGTAATCAGGATGCTTGCGGTCGAGCGAGAAACCACCCATGCGGAGCGAACTCTGCAAGGCATCCTCCTTCTCCACATGAACCCGTTTGCGGGCATCCTTCACAATGTCCCACGTGCGTTCCACCTTCTCTGTCGTACAACTTCCCCAGGGCGCTTCTCCCCAGTGACGTTCGATGCAGCGCACCACCTCGGGCGTTACCTTACCCGACACGTACATGGAGCAGTTGCCCGAATGATAGTGGCGGTGATAGAAATCCTTCAGTGCCTCCACCTGAATGCGTTCATAATCCTCCAGTTCGGCATAGCGTCCCAACGGATGCGAAGTACCGAAAAGCGAACGGTTCAACTGCTTGCGGGCCAGTACATCCACCCGCTGGTTGTTCACCAGGAACTGCTGGCGGTTGATGTCGCAGATAATGCGGAACTGCTCTTCCGGAAACACAGACTCCTTCACCAGTCCGGCCACAATCTCCATGGTGCGGTCAAGGTGTTTCGTCAGTGTATACAACGTCACAAATCCACAGTTCACAGAAGAAGACAGGTCGAGCCACGCCCCGTAATAATCCAGCCGTTCGGCAATCTCGCCCGATGTCATGCGCACCGTTCCCTCACGTAGCATACGGTTGGTAAACACAGCCTGAAGCGGCTGCGACTGGTCGAGCTGTCCGCTCCGCACCAGCAGGTCGAAACGAATCACGTCCTCGTTCCCGGCCGAAAGCACATACAGCGGCATGCCGTTCTTCATACGGTGCAACTCCGGCTGCAAGATGGAAAAATGCTCCAGCTGACGGATGGCAGGCGCCACACTACGGTCGAGCTGCGTCATAGTGCCTCCTGCTGATTACGCAGAAACTCTTCGGCCCGTGCCAGATCCTGCGGTGTGTCAATACCAATGGTCTCCACTTCGCTGATGCCCACCTTGATGGAATAGCCGTTCTCCAGCCAGCGCAACTGCTCCAGCGATTCGGCCAGTTCGAGCGACGACTGCGGAAGAGATGTAATCTCCTTCAGCACCGGAGCACGGTAGGCATAAAGTCCGATATGTTTGTAATACGTATGTCCGGCCAGCCACTCCTTCTTGTCGCGGTTACGCTGGTAAGGAATGATGGAACGGCTGAAATAGAGCGCCTTCATCTCCTTGTTCACCACCACCTTGGGCGAGTTCACGTTTTCCAGCGCATCAAATCCGTCGGCAGGCGTAAACGGTTTCACAAGTGTGGCAATCTGTGTAGACGCATCGTCAAAGCAAACCTTCACGGCTTCCAGCTGCGAACGCTGGATAAACGGTTCGTCACCCTGAATGTTCACCACCACGTCATAGCCGCTGCCTACCTTGCAGTAAGCCTCGTAGCAACGGTCGGTACCGCTCTTATGGTCGACCGACGTCATTACTACCTTTCCACCGAAAGCCTTTACAGCCGCTTCGATGCGTTCGTCGTCGGTAGCCACGTAAGCTTCGTCCAGCACACCGGCCACTTGTTCATAAACTCTTTGTATCACGGGTTTGCCTCCAAGTAGTGCCAAAGGTTTGGCGGGGAAGCGTGTAGATGCATATCTTGCAGGAATAATTCCAATAAATTTCATGGTTATTGTATTTGGGTTATGCTTCGCAAATGTACGAATAAAAAGTGACAAACAGAAGATACATATTGAAATATCTCCACTTACGGAGATAAGGTTCGTTGATTGCGATTGACTTCCCCGTCTGAGTATATTCGATATTGGCAAGGCTATTTACCCCTATTCACTTCCTTTCTGTTTCAGTTCGTCTACCAATTCCTGATAGAGGGCTACAGGCCCATAATGCCACAGCTTAGTGGTTTCGTCACATAGATTGATCTCTTTAGAATTAATCTTTTCGTCTATCTCCTCCATCAGCCATTGATGGCCTTGTGTATGCAGCACCTCGAAATTCTCCTCCAAATAGGGCAACACTTCGTATCGGTCGAACAGAGAGACCACCTCATCCCCACTCAACTGATACTTCTTTCCATACTGCTCGATGCAGAAAGAAAGGAAATAGGCGATATCGAGTTCTTTATCTTTCATGCTTTATGTTTTAGACGTGTTAAAGATACGATTTTTCTTTAAATGGGTAAAAGGAATGGAGTTTTTTACAATTCAGTACAAAGCCAATAATTGCCCAACTTTTAAGGCCAAAGTGGTGTTTCCCGCTGTCCTCCTGTTACAGCCTGAGATTAGAGACTTCGTTTGCCAGAACAGCTGGCATCAAAGTAGCTCGCATGCTCTTTCATCTATTGTATCATATTAAACAGTAAATCAGATCAATAACTGTAGTGTTTTGCAGAAATAAAATCATTTCTCACTCCACAATAGTTGATATAGAATGGTTACTTACCAAACAAATTTATAAACGGACGTAACTTCCGTATTTATTACATATTTTGCTTCGTGTTTATTGATATTATAATTATTATATCTGTATTTATTTGTTACATCTGCTTTTCGAATGCTTACTAACAAAAAGATTATAGTTGCTACGCAATATTACAATGGCAAATTACATAACAACTATATCTTTTTAAATATGTAACTTCAATTAATGCTTACCATTATTCTGGTCTTTTTATTGACAAAAAGACAGAATAATGAATGGCTTTACAATGTGTACTTTATTGAATATTTAATACTAATTCACCAACGTGCATTTTTTAGAAAATTCGTATTTCACATCTCTAATTACGAATGTTCCATCAGATCCAATTACCAATAATTTAGAATCATCACTTGAAAATGCAGCAGCACATGCAGTCGTTTTATTTAACTTCTTTATGCTACTACAACCAAAATCGTCAAAAGGACCTATTTCTAATTGCAAATTATCCGTAAGCATTCTATTTTCCGCCATGACAATTTTATCGGCTGTTTTTCAGCCGATA
>ERZ772901.1395-NODE-1395-length-18875-cov-16.607758_pt1 | contig 18875 bp, 21 predicted proteins | sample MGYA00512123_ERZ772901 | MGnify/ENA primary metagenome ERZ772901 (study PRJEB29015, sample SAMEA2737711) | human gut metagenome | biome: human gut; feature: human-associated habitat; material: faeces | place: China | collected 2012 ...
TTTGAGACCAGGAGAGTTAAAGGAGCTTATAGCTCCTTTTTTTGTAGCTACAAAACTTGTAAAAGTAGATAGTAGGTGGGAGAGAGAAGATATATAAATAAAAGTTTTGTTACATTATTTTATGAAAATGTTGAAGAAGGTAATTTAAGTTATGTATCAAGTATAAATGGATATAATTTTATGAAGCAAAACAAAGAGTATATAGTATTATTAAATAAAGCGAATAATGTAGATTATTCAGATGAATTATATGTTTACCATAATGTATATTTAGGAAAGTTTCCTAAAGCATATAAAGATATATCTTATAAAATATATGATGATATTGATATATATAAAACGATAAATTCGTATGAGCAAGTATTTGATAATATTGAGGCAGTGAACTACTATAAAGACATATATAATCAAATTATATTTGAGTATAAAATAAATTAAAAGGTTTCAAAAATTTTTGAAACCTTTTTTATATTAAATAACTCTATAAGTATATAAGAATTAATAGGAGGATTAAGTTTATGGAGGGAATAATATATCAGTATGACAATATAAAAACTATAAACTTAAATGAATATGACTTAATTGTTAAATCAATTAATAGTGATTATGATTCATTTGCAAATTTAATGAAACTTCATAAAAGGCATTTATATCAAATGGCATATATCCATACACGTGACAAAGATATGGCATTAGATATAATTCAGGAGACTACAATTGTTGCATTTAAAAATATAAAATCATTAAAAGAACCATTAGCATTCAAAAAGTGGATAACTAGAATATTGGTTAATATTACTATTAGTGAGTTAAAAAAAAGAAAAAAAGTAATACATATAGATAATTATGATGTTATCAATAATGATGATATATTTATTAATAATAAATCGATAAACATTGATGAGAAACTTGATTTATATAATGCGGTTGATTTACTGAAAAATAATTATAAAACAATAATTATAATGAAATACTTTAATGATTTAACAATTAAAGAAATAGGATATACATTAAATTTATCAGAGAATACTGTAAAAACAAATCTAAAGAGAGCAAAAGAAGCTTTATTCAAAATTTTAAAGGAGGGATATTTAAATGATTAATAGAGATTTAGATAAAATAGAGATTCCTGATAATATAGATGAATTTATAGATAAAGGTATAAATAAATTAAAAAGGGAGAAGGAGAAAAAGGTGAAGAAGCATTATTTAAAAGTTTGTAGTATGATTGCAATACTATCTATATTTATAATAGGAGCATTTTTTAATTCTAATTTAGCGAGTGCAAGTGAAGGAAATGCATTTGAAAGTATATTTAAGTATTTTGAAACTAAGTTATTATCGAATTCAAAAATATCTGATATTGAAACAAACGTAAATCAAACTATTAATTCTAATAATATAAACATTACTATTGAAAGTGTGGCTTGTGATGATAATTATATAAGTATTTCATATAAAGTTTTAAATAAGGATACATTTAACATAAAAGAAAGTGATATTCATAAAGTATCATTACAGGGTCAGATAAAATATACGGATTCAGAAAGCAGTATTTCCACTTTTACGGATAATTTTTCATTTATTGATGAAAATACTTTGCTTATAGTGGAAAAATATAGAATAAGTGATTTGTTTAATGGTGCAATACCAGTTGATGAATTTAATTTAGAAGTAAAATTAAACTCTATTGAAATAATTATGGTTGATGAAATAGATTCAACTAATAAAACAAAAGAATATAATGGAAGCTGGGAGTTTGAAGTTCCCGTAAAGAAGGATTTATCAGAAAGTAAAAATATAGATATAAAAAATATAATAACAGATGGTACATCAATAGAAGATATAGAACTTACACCATATGAATTAAAAATTACAGTAAAACGTGATAAAAATCTTCCAAAAGCAATAGTCACTTTTAAAGATAATAATGGAAATGAAATAGAAAACATATCAGGACATAGAATAAATGATGAAACTATAATACAAACATTAAATCTTCCTAATGTTAATGCAGAATATTTAGTAGGTTATATTAAGTATGTTGATGAAATTCATAATGATACTTGTATTAGTTGTAATGATGATAATACACATTCTCATGAGATAGAAATGGAAGAAAAAATATATTTAAATAACTGATAATAGCAATATTTTTATGTAGTAGTTTATGTGTGGGGGTAATGCTACAAGTTATAAGAGAGTTGAATATTTAACTCTCTTTTTTATTTTATATGATATTAAATTTTATTATAAATTTAATATACAGTATTAAAAGTCAGAATAGAAATTAACACTAATTAAATTGTTTTTTACTTGAGCATTATATAAATAGAGAGAATTTCTAAATATATTTTAATTATTTATTTTTGGATATAAATTTTTTAAGCTAAGTTTTGGATTTATCATTAGCTTCAAAGTAGGATTTGAACTTATTGGTCAATTCTACATTATCAATACCTATATTTTCAATAATAGCGCATATTTGAATTAATCTTCTAGTAAGAGCTTTTCTTTATCCTTTTTTCACGAGCTAGGATTATTTGTTTTTGTAATTTTAATTTATTAATTTTATGTTCAATTTTATTTATTTTTTCTTTATGTTGTATTAAAAAATCAACTATAAATAATAGTATATTGTAAGTCGAAAGGTATAGCAAAAATGTATTATAAACTATGGAAATTATAAAGGGATAATTCTAAAAGCAAGTTGTAAACAATAGCTCATAATACTACAATAAAGTGATAAAATAAAGCCAGTAGTATTAATACATAGAGAGTCTGAACAACAAAAAGAATTAAGTAAATTGAGAAAAAAACGAGATATAGAGGAATTTAGAGATAAGTAAAATATGAGTATAAGTAAGTAAATTCAAGCGTTGACAACAAGGTACAACAAAAAAAAATCTTGCTTTATGCAGAAAAACAGGGTAAAATTAACTTAAATTTGGAATTAAACTTAAATAAAAAAAGCTCTTATTCAACTCTCATATATTAGTCTGCAAACTAACATATGAGCCGAACTTTACAAGGTACTGCAATACCTAGAAAGCTGTTAGAAAAGAACTTCATTTAGTTAGTAACTACGTTCAAGGTTATATCTCACACATAAAACCAAGCACGAAAGCTACTTTATAAAATATATTTTATTCAATATTATGAATAAAGTATAACTGATTAAAGAAGAATTTTCAAGCCTTTTAGTATGGTAAAACCTTACTAAAAGGCTTTTTTATTTAACTAAATAAAAATTAAGACAAGTTTTTCATAAATTAAATACTGAAAAATCCTGTATGGTAAGTGGTTAAGGAATAACACTATAAAAAACTACTCGGCTCACCACCGAGGATAGCGCCGTTAGATGGGGAGGTGCTATTTTTAGACAAACTATTAAAGTTAGTTTTTAGTAGTGGAGTGCCTGTCCTGGTGGAGTTTGCATTAGCTCCTAGGGGTGTGTAGAAAGTTACATGGTAGTATGCTCGATAATACCAGACCTAAACGAGATTGATTTACATAGTGGTTGGAAGCCACGGGATAAATGCGACACGGATACCTCAATGGCTCCAAGCCATAATATCATGCTTGCTTATCCCCTTTGCAATTAGTATTTTTATGTTATATTAATTGCAAGGGGGGGAGCGAGCCGTTTCCTAATTCACCAAACCATAATTGATGTTGACTTAAAAGTCAACTAAGAAATATGAAAATTTAGTGCGAGCGATGGGGGTTATAAGAATATGAGTAAAAAGAAAAAACAAAAGTATTATGCTATTAAAGAAGGTAAAGGTGTTAAAAATAAGATAGTTAGAACATGGACAGAGTGCAAAGAACTTGTATTAGGTTATCCTAGTATATATAAGTCTTTTAGTACAGAAGAAGAAGCTAGAAAATATTTAAATGGTATTAAAGATAAAGATATACCAGTAATTCAAGACAAAGTAAAAATTAATATACAGTCTAGTAAGAAAAGAAGATCTTCAACAAAAGCAATAAGTTTTAGAGTTCCTAATGAGATTTATAATGAGTTTATTAAGAAGGTAGATGAAACTGGATTAGATAAAGATAAAATATTATTAGAAATGATTAAAGAATGGATTGAATAATTATAATATATAAAGTATAAAAGTAGTGTTGATCTTAATGTTAGTAAAAAATTAGGTGATATAGTAAATAGGAGTTTCAGTTAAATATGAGAATATTTAAAAAGATAAATAAATCTAACATAAAAAATAAATTAAAGACAAACGACAAAAATATAAAGATAATTAAGTTTCTATTACTAATTGGAAAGATACATTGCTTAGTATCTTTGCCACATGTAACATTTCTTATATTCTTTAACGAAAGCAGAGTTGTTAATGTATTTGCATTTATATGTTTAATTCTAAATACTATAATTGCAATAGATATACACAATATGGAATTAGATATAGCAGAATATAAAAAAGAACGTAATATGATATAATTAATTATAATTATTAAAGGAGTGTTGAAGATGGATAAGGAATTATTAGAAGCATTAAGCCAAATGCTTGATGAAAAGTTAGATAATAAGCTAGATGAAAAATTAAACCCAATAAAAAAGGAACTGAATGAAATTAATAAAAAGCTAGATGGAATAACAGAGCAAACGGCTGATTTAGTAGAGTTTAGAAATGAAATATTAAATAAAATTGATGGAATAAGAGAAGATCTATCTACTGTTGAATTAGTTACGGCTAATAATTATAAAGATATCGCAAAATTAAAAGCAGTAAAATAGAAACATAGGGATACTGAAAAGTATCTCTTTTTTTGATTTAATTTTATAATATAAAAAAATAGTATGATCCAGGACAAATAAATATATACACATACCTATAAGTTCATATATATGTGAACTTGATTTAAGTTAGATTATTGAAAGGGAAATTTGTAAAATAAAAATGATTATAAATAAATGAATTAAAAATCATTTATTTATATAATAAAAACATATTCATATATGAATGAACGGAGGGAATTTCGTGAAAAAAGAGAAAATATATTCTTTAACTGTAAAGGGGGATAATACATTAAAAACATTCTTTGAAAGATTTTATGTTTTACCAAAGGAAGGGAAAGAATGGGGAGAAGCTGAAAAAGTTAATTAACAATAACAATTATACATATTAAAAAGAGAAGTGGTATTTTGTAAATAAATATAGCAAAGAGTAGTATAAAAGATAATTAATAATAGGAGTAGTTATAATACTACTCTTGTTTTATTTTATATTGGGTATTAAAAATTATAGCTTTAACACACATTAGAATCAGCACAAGCTATCAGAATGCTATATAAGACTATTTAAGATAGTTTGTAGTATATTTGTTAGTTAAGTTGTAAAACGTATTAAATTGGCTTGTAGAGAGTTTTAAAGCTATATGCAAATAGAATGTGATGGATAATGGAATATAATGTTGAATTAATGTGATGGACAATATAAATGAGGTGGATAATGATAATGGAATATAGTGATATGATGGAATGTAATGTGTGTTGATGTGGAATGTAATATTTGTTGAGATACGGTTAAACACAGTATACCTACAATCAAAATAAGCAATGTTGTTGATGTGGAGTAATAATATGATAAACACAAAAATTACACTTTTAATTCTCCCGACCCGACCACCTCTTCAGACTAGCTCTAAACATTAATAAAAGTCGAGAAAATTGGTGTTTAGTCGAGATTTAGAAAATTAGTGAAAAGGTGTAAAAAATGAAGATAAGCACAGTAAAAGCGATATTCTCCCGACCAGCTTTCCGACTAAGAATTGAATGCGAATGATAATGTTAAATTAATAAAAATAATTCGTGTTTATAGATGTTAATACATAACACTATATGTAGTTATTAAAACTACTTGTTATACAAATATTGTAAATCAAAAATGAGAAAAAAATAAGGTTTTAGGACGACTATGTATGTAAAATTTTGAGAAAAGTTGAAAAGTGTTGATATGACTAGCTTGTAGCGTTCGTTAACATCAATTATCATAATTTTTAAAAAAATATCATAATGAAATCAACTTCGACATAGCATGAATTATTTCGCTAAATTTTCATTTAACGAAATAAATCTAAATATTTTAAGTTGTGTTGAATTTTAAAATTTTAGAATTACACAAAAGTATAAATACTAAGTTGTAAAAAAACTTTAATTTAAAATTTTGTAGAAATAGAAGTGATTAATTAATTTTGAAGAGGGGGGTATATAAATATTTAAAAAATGATAGTGAGGATATTTTATTACCTATCCTGCTTACAATATCAATCACTAAGTTTTTTAGATCCAAGAAAGTTTTTAGACCCATTTTTAGTTTTAGTACCATTTTTAGAACCATTTTTAGTTTTAGTACCATTTTTAGAACCAATTTTAGTTTTAGTACCAAATTAAAATTAAGATGAAAATGTACACTCTCATCTTAATTTTTTGAACCTTAAAGATACCAACAAACGGCACAACCATGCGTTTTCTGTGAATTTGTAGTGATAAAAAAATGGTTCTAAATCTTTATATAATTAGTACCAAATTTAGAACTAAAAAAAACTAAAGTTTTAGAACTAAATCAAACTAAAGTTTCAATCTTAGAACTAAAATATGATAGGGGGGTATATTTTACTTAGATATGAAATTCGCAGAAAACTTAATCCCAATAAAAAATTCTGCATTTAATAAAAAAATGCGACATCAAATACGACATCATAAGAACTATTAATGATTCATGAGATTTAATTTTATAAAATAATTATTAATACTATAAAATATTGATTTTAAAAGATTTGATTAATAGAGTATGGTACTACTAGAGGTATTACAACTGAAATGCCTCATAGATAATTAAATCTTCTTGAAGTGGCTTGTAGAAAGGTATACAAGGATATAAAGTAGAATACTATAATTTTTATTTTAGAAATAGCAGTATACAATAAACTTTCCCAGAAAATAAGGCTTTAGAGATGTTTTGTAAAATTTATACATTTACCTAAAAAATAATATAACTTGCTTTTTGCTTCTTTTTGGCAAGAGGTTTTTTAATTTAGTGAAACAGAGTGAAGCTAAATTGAAAAAGATGGTCATCAAAAAGAAGAATATATCTAAATAAAATTTAAATTATTACTAACGCCCTTCGGTTGTTTTTACTTTTTGTACTGAACCGTTTGATTTATTCGGCACAAGGCACTCATAAATCTGCACTACTGCCAGCAAAAAGTAAAACAAAAACTGGCTTATTGTGAATTTAAAATTTATAACCCCATTTCAAAAAGTATATATAAATAATTAAATAATAAATATAATAGTATTTCTGAAATGGGGTTTTTACTAATAATCAAATAAACTATAATAGGAGGTACTAATGAGTACAAAGACAAATGCCAATGCTCATGCAATAATCAGTAACATGAACAAGTTTAAAATTGGAGATGGATATACATATAAGGATATATGTATGATATGCAAAATTAAAGAATATAAGAGTGGTAGCAACTCTAGGAATAAACAAATGGGTACATTTAATGAGTTATTCAATATTGAAGAAAGTAAGAGAGGTAAAGCAGTTATATATACAATAATATCTAAAAAAGAAATTACAGATAATAAATTAGATGTTTTAGTATCAGAGAGTCGAGGAAGATCAGAAGGATCTAGAAATAATTACGATGGAATATTTAAAGATAATTTGGTTAATTCTTTTATATACTTCTGTTTTAAATTAGCAGAACAACGAGGAATATTTAAAGATGAAAATGTAGATGATTTCTGTATAACAACAAGTAAACATAATATGATGTGTGAAATTGGAATAAGAAATAGATATAATACATATATTGCAGTAAATCAACCGTATAATTTCTGTAATCAATTAGGGGTTGAAAGAATTATATTTAATTTTGCTATGACAAAGATTAATAATAATACAAGTAAGGCATTTGATAGGGTTATTTCAAGTGCAGTAAAGTTAGGATTAGTTATTCAAGAGAATAACATGAGTGTTGTTAGATACAAGCCTTTAGAGGTTAAAGATGATATAGTAGTGGATTGGATTAAAACAAAAACGATAAAAGACTTTGCTAAGAAGAATGAAAGAATAGACATAGAATTGATGAGACAAAAATTCGCAAAAGATATGAATTTTAAAACAGTTGGAGCCTTATATTCAACAAATGATAAAGAATTAATATCAAAATTTCATTCAAGGATTAATGAGTACACTGTTGCAAAATATGGAATACTAGAAAGTTATCGAGTGATGGAGCTGCATATGAAGAAAAGTGTTGTAAGTAATTATCTTCAAAAATTTGATAATATAACACTTCAAGAATTAATTGAAGTAGGAAATCAGAAATTTATTGAGAAGCAATATAAGAACTTTAAAAATATGTATGAGAACTATTTTAAAAAAGGTTATAATACTAAAAATGCTTGTGTACAAGGAATGAAAAACTATTTAGAACAAGCAGATAAAATAATATATTATTTGTTGGATATAAATTCAAATAAACTTGACTTTATAATAGGTGGAGATTTAACAGTAGACATGGTAAGTGGAGAAATAATTGAAAGAGAAGAAGAAGGGTCTTTTGAAAATTTTAAACTTGAGCTTAAAGAAAATTCTTATGTGGAGGCAAAAGTAAACTAAATAATTTATATAACTGAATAGAATTTTATTGATACAGATATGAAAAAAATTATTTTTTATAAATTTTTGATATAAAATTACAAAAAACACTTTACATATTTTTATTTGTTATATAAAATTAATTCATAAAAATAAATAAAAAAAGCCCACAACTCTTATATATCAGCCTAGGAAACTGATGTATAAGCCAAACTTATGATGTGCTAGGAACACAAGATAAGCCGTTAGTGAACTTTATTCATATCATTTTTGATATGGTTATTATAATAAGTATTTAAAAAAAATGCAATAGTAAATTTTAGATGTTTATATATAAATAAGTTTTTAACAGTCTAGTGTTTAAGCACTAGGCTTTTTTTGTTGTTTAAAAATTAAATACTGAAAAATCCTGTATGGTAAGTGGTTAAGGAATAACACTATAAAAAACTACTCGGCTCACCACCGAGGATAGCGCCGTTAGATGGGGAGGTGCTATTTTTAGACAAACTATTAAAGTTAGTTTTTAGTAGTGGAGTGCCTGTCCTGGTGGAGTTTGCATTAGCTCCTAGGGGTGTGTAGAAAGTTACATGGTAGTATGCTCGATAATACCAGACCTAAACGAGATTGATTTACATAGTGGTTGGAAGCCACGGGATAAATGCGACACGGATACCTCAATGGCTCCAAGCCATAATATCATGCTTGCTTATCCCCTTTGCAATTAGTATTTTATATCATATTAGTTGCAAGGGGGGGAGCGAGCCGTTTCCTAACTCACCTTAGCCATAAATGATGTTAACTTAAAAGTAAAGCATAAATTAAAAAAAATAATTTGTGAGCGATGGGGAGATAAGATTATTAGTAAAAATAAAAAACAAAAGTATTATGCTATTAAAGAAGGTAAAGGTGTTAAAAATAAAATAGTTAGGACTTGGAGTGAGTGTAAGGAACTTGTATTAGGTTATCCTAGTATATATAAGTCTTTTTATACAGAAGAAGATCTTCAACAAAAACAATAAATTTTAGAATTCCTAATGATGTTTATAATGATTTTATTAAGAAGGTAGATGAAACTGGATTGGATATAGATAAAATATTATTAGAAATGATTAAAGAATGGATTGAGTAGTAATAGTTAAATTAAAGATGGTTAGATAATATTTTAGGGCATATGCCCTTTTTTTTATTTCTTTAAAGGAGAATAAATATATAGTGAAGAAAATAATAGTGTATAGAAAGTTGTATTATTGTAGTATTACAAATGGGGGGTAAGATGGAGGTACAAGATCTATTAGAATATGTTAATTCTGAATTAGCAAATGGTAGTAATTTAACTAAATTTGCTAAAGGTTTAGGTAAAAATGAAAGCACAATAAGAAAAAAATTAAATAAGGCAGGGTACAAAAGAGTTGGGAATAAATTCGTACTAAATGTAGATACTACAAGAAGTACTACTAGATATGAAGAAAATAAATTAGGGCATATGCCCCATAATAACATATATAGTATGAAAGCTGATATAAGCAAAATAGAAGCTAATATTGATATAGAAAAGTTAAGATTGCTGGTAGAAAATATTGATAATTTATTACGGTTAATTCCGAATACTACAAGTAGTATTACAAGTATTTCAATTAATACAGAAAAAACTAAAGTAACGTCATTAAGAATTAATGAAGATATATATAATTTAATAAAAGAAAGAGCTGTGAGAGATAAATGTAGTATAAGTGATATAGTTAATAAAAGTTTGATGGATTATTTAAATAATTATCTGTAATTAATTAGGGCATATGCCCTAAAAGTAATTTAAAGGGTGAGAATGTGAATAGGAATAATGAGTCATTTGAAAAAGATTTTAAAGCTGCTTCAGGTAATATGATCCATGAGGGTATGAAGTGTAATGATGAAGAAAAGGAATTAATAAGATTAAAGTATTTAGGTAAAATTACTGAAGAAGAATTTATAAAGAGAGTTTTAGATTTAGCAATGAAATAACTATTAAAGAGATTTATTTATTTTTATTTACTTTCAATAAAAATAAATAAAAAACTAGGTTTTATTTAAAATTCATAAAAAATAATATAATAATATATAGTACAATATTATATATTATTATATTGTTTTTTTTATTAGGGTAGTATCCAAAGAATGAGGATTTTACACCTTTAAGAGTAGTTTCTAGGATTATATCTAATTTTAAAAATTATCAAATTAACATTAGAATTATGTTTACAAATTGAGATTAAAAATACTTTTTATATTTTAGGGGGATTATTTTATGGAGCATTAGCTCCATTTTTTTTATAAAAAATAAAGAAACTTGAAGAAAAGAAACAAGATTATTGATAAAAAAATAATGTCGTGGTATGGGAGTTTATATGGCGCTTATATGGCGTTAATATGTCGTGATATGGGAGATTTGGAAAAGGTTTTGATATCATGGAAACACTAGGCTTTGCCTAGTCTATCAAAGATTTTGATTGCAGTTTCTCTTTATGCTCTTATAAAATATCTACAGGTATAATTTCCAGTTAAGATATTTTATAATTCATATTTAGATTTTGATTAAACTTTTTAAAAGTTTAATAGAATGTTATTTATAAAAATGATATACTTATATAAGTTTTAGTTTGCAAATTTTCCATAGAAGATTTGCTCCGTAAAGGACATCTTTAAAGGTGTCCTTTTATGATATAATGATTAAGTAAACTAAAACTTAAATACATTTAAAGGAGAAATAGTATATGGAAAAAGAAATATTAGAAATTTTGAAGTCTATTCAATTAGATATTAAAGGGTTAAAAGATGAAGTTAAAGACTTAAAAGAGGGTCAAAAAATAATTGAAAAGAAACTCGATGGAGTTGTAGAGCAGACAGCAGAGCTATTAGAATTTAGAACAACTGTAAAAACAAAACTTGATGAATTAAAAGAAGTTGAAGAAGTAACTAAAGTTAATTGTTATGATATTGCAAAATTAAAAGCAGTTAAATAGATTTGAGACCAGGAGAGTTAAAGGAGCTTATAGCTCCTTTTTTTGTAGCTACAAAAGATAGTAGGTGGGAGAGAGAAGATATATAAATAAAAGCCGTGTTAATAAATTAATTATTGAACAATAATATAAGTAATTCTATTATTAAGTTAATAAATTAATTAACTAACTAACTAACGGAGTGATTATAGTGGCAAGAAAAACTATTAAAGGCTTAGAAGTAATAATTACAGATTTAGAAAAGCGTTTAAATGAACAGAATAAAATTAATGTTGAATTACATAATAAAATATCACAAATGCAACCCGACGATAAATTTGAAAATAGTCCAATATATCATCAAATGGTCAAGGAAATTGAAAAATTAAAGGCTATTATAAGATTAAATGAAATAAACACTAAATCTAAAGATGATACTATTAAAAGGGATAGAGATACCATACAAAAATTGCTGAAGGAAATTAAAGAATTAAAAAGCAACAATGTTGTTAATAAATTAAAAAATGAACGTGGTGCTGGAAGAAAAGAAATGTTTACTGAAGAACAAAAAGCTAGAGTAAAAATGTTAAGATTACAAGATAAAAGTTACAGAGCTATTGCTAAAGATATGAATTGTAGTGTTGCTACTGTTCATAAAATAATTAACGAACAATAATGTTAATAAATTAATTAGCAAACAAAGTGTTATTTAATTAATTTATTAACATAAATACAAATAATTAAAGTGTTAAAAATACGATTTTACGTTAAAGTTTACTTGAGCTAAACTTAGAGTGGTGTTTTTACCCCTTACAAATGGCTTAAAACCGTAAATTTTAAAATATAAAAATGAAAAAACTGCGTAGAAAAATAATTCTGCGCAGTTTTTTTGTTAAATTGAAATAAATCATTATAGATGGTAAAATTAGCTATGATATTAATAAATAGGTAACATATGAAAAATAAATAGGGGAGGAAGGCATTATGTTAATAAAATATATAAATACTAAAGAAGATTATTGTGATGTTTTAGAATATTTTGGTATAAAAAAGTTAAAAGTTCTTAATTTTATAGCGTTTTGCTTGAGTATAGTAGTGGCTATTTGTATATATGTATTATTATATAAATTTGATAATATATATAGAGTAATAATTTCACTTTTAATTAGTATATTGATTTGTGTATTTGCAATAAAGAGAAATCGAGAGAGTTTTTATGATGTGGCAAATAAATTAGTAAGTAATGAGATGTTAGAATTAACAATAAATAAAAATAAAAATTATAATTTATTAAATATAAATAATAAATGGGTATTAATAGATGGAAATAAAAGTGTAGTTTTCATTGTTCCGAATAATACTTTTAAATCAAAAAACGAAGAAGAAATTTTTATTAATTTAATAGAAAAACAAATTTAAAATATTAAGGGGGAGCTATGGAAATTAGATATAAAAATAATAAAAAAGATATATATACATATTCTGAATATGTGTTTAAAAATTCAGTATTTAGTAAAAAAAAGTTTATATATTACAATTTATTTTTCTTTTTTTTTACAATAATAATCATAAATTTATATTTTTCAAATAATAAAAGTGAAAATGAATATAAATTATTTTGGATTTTATTAATATTAGGCATTATTGTAATAATACAGGTTGTTGCATGTAAAAGATACATATATAGTTTGATGAAATCATTATTTACAAATGAATTTTATAACAAAGAAGTTTATATAAATATTGAAAATGGAAATATAATAAGTATTTTTAGTAATACAGTAAAAATAAAAACTAAATTAGGTTTAAATAGTAAATTGATCAATTATAAAAATATATTTATTTTCATAATTGATTTAAGAACAGTTTTAGTAATTCCAAATAGAGTTTTAGAAAATTTACAAGATAAAGAGCAATTTTTTAAAGTGTTAAATAACTCTTAAAAAAATTGGATAAGAGAGGAGAAGCTATGTATATCAGATATAATAATACGAGAAATGAATGTAATCAGGTATATAGATACTTATATAAGAAAAAAATATCTTTGCTAAAATTGAGAGTCGTAGTATATAGCATATTGGGGGGAGTTGGTATGTATATGGCAATGTATACATTGGTAGATTATATATATAAAATATTTTTTTCAATTTTATTTACTACAATACTTTTTATAGCAGGTTTAAAGCAAATGACTAAGCAAATAAATAAAGAAGTAGATACTATTATAAACGATGAATTAATAGAATTAGTAGTTGAAAAAAACTTTATAAAAATAAAATCAAAAGAAAAAGAGTATAGTTTATTAATAAATAAAGAAGAAAATTATAGATTCTTAGAAATTTGTAGGAATATTGTATTGGTAAATAAAAATAGTAAAATAGTTTTTATTATTCCAGAAAGAGCTTTTAAGGATATAACTGAAAAAGAACAATTTTTAAATGAAATTAAACTAAAAATTGAAATATGACAAAAAAGAAATCTCTTTAAATTGAGATTTCTTTTTTGTGTATTTGAGATAGTTTAAAATAAATAATTTATTTTAAATATTTTTAATTATTAATTTTATATATTATTGGTATGAATAAAACTGAAGCTGCAACACCGATAGGGCCTAAAGCTGCAGGAAGTAAATATTTTGAAGCTGCAAGTGCTGCTAATAATACGCCAGGAACTATTATAATAAGTGGATGAATACCAGTATTAGTTGATGGTGAAGTTGTTGTTTCAGCAAGGGCAAATGAAAATGATGATACAGATGGATTATTATAATCTTTTACAGAAATAGTTATAGCATGGTAAAATGTTAAATTATCTATAGTTATAGGATATTCTATTTTAAATATAGCCCCTAATCCACTAGTGTATGCTTGAACATTAAAAATACCACTTGGTATTACAACCCCTATTTTTTCAATAGATTTCGCTAAGTTATCTTTATTTTTTTGACTAAAATCAATACGGTTTTCACCTAATTTATTTATAAATTGAGCTGATAATCCATTAGAATCAACAGCAAAATTCATAACAGTTGAATTTAAAGAATTAAGTTTTCTAGTAATTGCAACTGAAGCAGACATTGTAATAGTTGGAAATACAGAAACTACTTTTATAGGAGTTTCTGCCTCAAGTAAAGCAAACTCTAATGAAGTTCCTTTTAATAATCCAATATTTTTAGCTTGAGAAAGAACATAACTTATATCAATTGTTTTTTTGCTAAAATAAGATAATATACTATTTGCTATAGTAACTGAAAAATCAGCTTGTCTAGTATTTAAAAGGTTAGCATCACTAGAGTTACTAATAAAGGCAGTTTCAACTAAAATAGAAGGCATATTAGAAAGTCTTAAAACAGCGAAATTAGCTTCTTTATGCCCCCTATTAGATATACCAAATTTATTAGCTATTGCTCTAGATACATTTCCAGATAAAGTTTTAGTTGCTGTATTTGCAGTAGGATGAGTATAGCATTCGGTACCTCTAACTGATGAAGTAGCAGAATTAGCATGTATTGATACGAATAAGTCAGCTCCCCAAGCATTAGCAAGTCTAGCTCTTTCCTCTAAGCTTAAATAAGTATCAGTAGTTCTAGAATATTTTATTGATATTCCACGTCCGTTAAGTAAAGCACCTAATTTTGTAGCTATACTAAGAACAATATCTTTTTCTTTTAATCCATTTCCTACAGCACCAGGATCAGAACCTCCATGGCCAGCATCAATAAATACTTTTATTGAACCACCAGGTAATGTTCCACCGCCTGAAGATGAAGAAGAATTAAATAAAGCACTCCAAGTAGCAGGTCCTACTTCACCATCAGCAGTAAGCCCCTTAGCAGATTGAAAGCTGATAACAGCAGATTTAGTAGCATTACCATAATAACCATCAGCAGTACCACAGTTGTAGCCTAAAGAGTTTAATTTATTTTGAACCGCTCTAACATCATCACCATACATTAAAGGGGAAGTAACTTTTAATATTCTACTATATCCGCCATTATTAGAAGCAGAACTGTTAAATAAAAGCTTCCAAGTAGTAGGACCAACAACACCATCAGTGTCAATTCCTTTAGCAGACTGAAAACTAATAACAGCATTTTTTGTAGCATTCCCGTAGTAGCCATCAGCAGTACCACAGTTGAATCCTAAAGAGTTTAATTTGTTTTGAACAGCTTTAACATCATCACCGTACATTAAAGGTGAAGTAACCTTTAATAATCTAGTATAGCTACTCCCAGTAGAAGTTGAAGAAGAGCTAAATAAAGCATTCCAAGTAGCAGGACCAACTTCACCATCAGCAGTAAGCCCTTTAGCAGATTGGAAGCTGATAACAGCAGTTCTAGTAGCATTTCCGTAGTAGCCATCAGCAGTACCACAATTATAACCTAAAGAGTTTAATTTATTTTGAACAGCTTTAACATCATCACCTTGCATTAAAGGTGAAGTAACTTTTAATATTCTAGTATGAGTAGTTCCACCAGATACAGTGTCAAATAAAATATCCCAAGTTGCAGTACCAACTTGTCCATCAGCAGTTAAACCATTTTTATTTTGGAATGAAATAACAGCATTATAGGTAGTAGGACCCGCTATACCATCAACAGTACCAACGCTACAACCTTTTTTATTTAATTGAGCTTGAATTGTAGCAATTTCATTTTTTAAAGTATTCCAAGTAACATCACCTACTATTCCATCACTAACTAATCCATATTTAGATTGGAATTTCTTTACGGCAGTAAGTGTGCCATTTCCAAATTTCACCATCAAAACCATTTGGTGAACAACATAAAATGTGTAATCCATATTGAAGATATTTAACATTATCTCCTTTATCTCCTAATTGTAATAACATAATTAATTTCTCCTTTTTAATAAAAATATTTATTTCAAAAGTTAACTTCTGTTTAATTTAAAATTCATTTAATTGACCAGTCATATATTTAAGAGTAAAAAAACGTTCAATTTGTAAACATGAAAAAAATAATTTTTTTATGTTTACAAATCGAACGTTTGTTTGCTTTTATATAAGTAGGGGGTGTTTATTTATGGGAAACACAATTTATAAAAATATAAAAGAATATAAAAAAGGCAATAAAGAAATATTTAGAGAGATTATAAATGTATTTAACCCTTTAATAAATAAACTTTCAAAATCAGTGAATGGAGAAGATACTAGACAAGATCTATTAGTACATTTACTAGAAATAATAAATAAATTGCCAGAAGAAAACAAATTTGAGGATGATAGAATAATATTTGCTTATATATCTAAAGCATTAAAGTATGAGTATATAAAATTATCTAAAAAAAATGATAAGATAAAAAATAGTGAAGTAGAATTAAATTTAGAAATTGAAATAGGGTATGAAGAGTTTGATTCAGAAGTTGAAGTTTTAAATTTATTTGAAGTATTGACAGAAAAAGAAGAATACATAATGAAATTAATATATATAAATTATTTATCCATAAGTGAAGTGGCAGATTATATGGGGGTATCAAGACAGGCAATAAATCAAGCTAAGAATAGAGCAATAAGTAAATTGAAAAAGGTGTACTTAACATAATAAAAAGCAGATATTAATTTTTTAATATCTGCTTTTTTATGTCTTCTAAATCATTTTTTATAGTTGGAAGAACTTCATTTAATTGTTGAATTATTTTTTGATAGTTTTCTTCTCGAATTTGATTTTGTTTTAAAATATATAGCAATAAATATCCAAATAACAAAGCAAAAATACCTTGAGTTGTTAGAAAATTAAATAATTCTGAATCCATAAAAATACACCTCCTTATATAAAATATAGAGCAAATAAATAGGGAAATAGTAAACATTAAAATTTGAAATAAATAAAAAAAATGATTTAATATAAAATAAAAAATAAATATATGGAGGGAGAATATGGACGAAAAAAAGTTATGGATGAAAATAAGTGGAAGTATAAATCATTATTTAAGATATTATGATAAAAGAATGTCAGATGAAGAATTGTTGGAGGATTATGTAGAATATGTTTTAGGAGGGGAAAATGGGAGTTATGAATATTTAGATAAGCAAACATTTGAGTACATAGAGTTAAGTGATGAAATTGTAGAAAGAGCAATAAATGCGTTTAAAGAGCGATTAAAAAAGAAAAGAGAAAAGGAAAAAATTAATGGAATAGGAGAAAATTTTAGTAGAAATAAAGAAATTAAAAATGAAATGGGGAAAGTTATAGATTTTAGTAAATATAGAAAAGTATGATATAATTAGGTGTCGAATAAAGGAGGTGAAGTGATGGGACAGGCAGCACGACAAACAGAGATATATACCAAATCAGAGATACAAGAGTGTTCAGAGATATTGCAATATATTTATTTTAATAATGATGAATGTTTTGTAAGAGTTTTAAATAAGATAACTGGTAAAAATAAATCATATCCAATAAATTCATTAAAAGACCCAATAAAATTAAATAAAGTAGTTAATTCATTTGGGAAAGAAGATATATTATTTAGTTTAAATCCATTTAGAACTATGGATAAAGCAACTAGAAGTAATTTATTTTGTATTAATGCAATTCCAGTTGATATTGATTATAAAAATATTAAAGAGCTTAAAGAGCTAGATCCATATCAAGTGATTAAATTGTTAGAAATGGACTTTTTTGAAAGAAGAGTACCAACGCCTAATTTTGTAGAGTATGGTAATCAATTAAGACTTATATATAGCATTGAAACGTGCTATGTACCTAAGTTTAGAGATAATGTAGTAACCCTTGCTAGAAGAATATCAGAAGTATTTGCACAAGAATTAAAAGAGCTTGGAGCTGAAAAGCAGAATTTAGAAAGTTATTTTAGGATACCAGGAAGTATAAATACTAAAAATGGAGTAAAAGTGAAAATATATTCTTATGATGAATCAGTAAGATATACTTTAAGTGAACTACAAGAGTTATGGCTAGATGAATTACCAAAGTGGTATAAGAAACGTAAAGGGCGTGTACAAGCTCCTAAAAAGGTTGTTAAGCTACATAATGTTTATGCTTTCAATTGCAACAGGTTAAGGGATTTAGAAAAAATACAGAGTTATTTAAATAGTATGGGGATAATAGAGCTTAGAGCAAGATTATGCTTTCAGTATAGGAATTACACATTAATAAAATTAAAATATCAAAATGGAGAGCTTAAAGCAGAAGATTACGAGTTTGCAAGAGAAGAAATGTTAAAGTTGTAAATGTCAATATATTTTTGTATAAAAAGTGGAAAATAATTATGTACAATAA
>ERZ772901.1396-NODE-1396-length-18866-cov-5.983839_pt1 | contig 18866 bp, 20 predicted proteins | sample MGYA00512123_ERZ772901 | MGnify/ENA primary metagenome ERZ772901 (study PRJEB29015, sample SAMEA2737711) | human gut metagenome | biome: human gut; feature: human-associated habitat; material: faeces | place: China | collected 2012 ...
AGGGCAACCCGGTGTTCATCTATCTGGACGCCTTCTGCCGCCCGGAGCACTTTGCCGAGTTCTGGCCGGAGTACCAGAATCTGGACGAGGTGAAGGCGCACTATCAGCGCGGCGGTCTGGGCGATATGAAGGTGAAAAAGTTCCTGAACAGCGTCATGCAGGCTGAGCTGGAGCCCATCCGCACCCGCCGCAAGGAGTGGGAGCAGCGTCTGCCCGAGGTGGTGGAGATCCTGAAGGAGGGCAGCGCCTACGCCGAAAAGACCGCTGCCGCCACGCTGGACGAGGTGCGCAAGGCCATGCGCATCGACTACTTCGAGAACGATAACCTGCTGAAATAAGATCTATGAGAGAGCCCGAAACGCCGCAGGCGTTTCGGGTTCTCTTTTGCATCGTTTACGAAAATTGCATAGAAAGCACGGGCAAACTATGCTAAAATAAGGGCAACAAGTACAGAAAGCCCCGTTTCGGGGGCAAGAAGAAAAAAGGAGAACCACCATGCAAAAGACCATCTGGATCACCGGAGCAAGTTCCGGCATCGGCCGGGAGTTCGCCCGCCGGTATGCCGCCATGGGCTGTCGGCTCATCCTGACCGCCCGCCGCGCCGACCGTTTGCAGACCCTTGCCAAGGAGCTGCACGCAGCCCACGGCACCGACTGCCGCATCGAGACCGCCGACCTCTCCCGCGCCGAGGAGTGCAGCCGCCTGTGCGAAGTACTGGCCGATGAGCACATCGACATCTTCATCAACAACGCCGGTTTCGGCGTCTGCGGCAGCATTCTGGAAACGGAGGAAGCCCGCGAGGAAGAGATGATCCAAGTGAATGTTGCCGCCATGGCGCGGCTGTTCCGCGCCGTGGTGCGCAAGATGCACGCGCAGGGCGGCGGCACCATCCTGAATGTGGCGTCCTCTGCGGGGCTGCTGCCCGGCGGGCCTTATATGGCGGGCTACTACGCCAGCAAAGCCTATGTGGTCAGTATGACCCGCGGCGTGGCTGAGGAGCTGCGGGAGATGCACAGCCCGGTCTACGTCTGCGCCCTCTGCCCCGGCCCGGTGGACACCGAGTTCAACGACCGTGCCGGGGTGGTGTTTGCCCTGCATGGCATTACCCCCGAGCTGTGCGTAGAGGAGGCCCTGCTGGGCATGATGCACCGCAAGACCATCATTGTGCCCTCTGCCTTTATGCGGCTGTGCACCAGTGCCCAGCGCCTTGTACCCATCCCCCTGCTGATGCCCATCGTGGCGCGCCAGCAGAAGAAAAAGCTGGGGTAAAAGACAAAGGTCGTCCAAACTTGTCAACAAGCCCAAATTAAGCCGGGATATCTTGTGCACCGTGACAAGGTGCGTCAGCCCGCACAAACTATCGCGCTGAAAAGCGACGTTTTTTCGCGCTGTTTTTCGGCAGAAAAGCGAAAATCTAAAGAAAGTACAATAAAACTTCACAAGAATGTGCCTTGACACTTCCTGCAAAGGATGCTAGACTGGTATACAAGTAAGAGCGCGCTCCGGCACGGCCGGATACGACGCGCTTTGCAAAGCAGCACGGCTGCAATTTGCGCCGTGTAGAATACGATTTTTGACAGGAGGACTTTATTATGGCACAGTGCACTCCCAAATCTTTTGACCTGACCGGCAAGGTGGCGCTGATCACCGGCGCATCCTACGGCATCGGCATGGCAATTGCAAAGGCTATGGCAGCCAACGGCGCTACCATCGTGTTCAATGATATCAAGCAGGAGCTGGTAGACAAGGGACTTGCAGCTTATGAGGAAAAAGGAATCAAAGCACACGGTTATGTCTGCGATGTAACAGATGAGGAGCAGGTAAATGAACTTGTTGCCAAAATTGAGAAGGAAGTAGGCGTGATAGATATTCTTGTGAACAATGCCGGAATTATCAAACGTATTCCAATGTGTGAGATGAAAGCATCTGAATTCAGACAGGTCATCGATGTGGATCTGAATGCTCCGTTTATTGTATCCAAAGCAGTGATTCCATCCATGATCAAAAAAGGACATGGAAAAATTATCAACATCTGCTCTATGATGTCAGAACTTGGCCGTGAGACAGTATCTGCATACGCAGCTGCAAAGGGCGGTTTGAAAATGCTTACAAAAAATATTGCATCTGAGTATGGCGAATACAACATCCAGTGTAACGGTATCGGACCTGGTTACATTGCAACACCTCAGACGGCTCCACTGCGTGAGGTCCAGCCGGATGGAAGCAGACATCCGTTTGACCAGTTTATTATTGCAAAGACTCCTGCAGCGAGATGGGGACAGGCAGAGGATCTGCAGGGACCGGCAGTTTTCCTGGCTTCTGACGCATCTGATTTTGTGAATGGTCATGTTGTATATGTCGATGGCGGAATTCTTGCCTACATTGGTAAACAGCCATAAAAGCATATTTTCTGGTCAATTCTGCGCGTTATTAAAATGCACAAAAAAATGAAAAAAATATGAAAAAAGTAGTGCATTTTTTAAAAGACTATGCTATAATACAAAATGTAAGCACTTACATAATAGCGATATGACAAAGAAACAAACTGGGAAGGAAAAAGAATTGTCATATCGACTAATATAAGAATAAAGGAGAAGAAAACTATGAAAAAGGAATTTATGAAACGAGTAATGGCAGCTGGAATGGTAGCAGCTATGGCCCTTACAACAGTAGCTTGTGGAGGTTCCACAGACAACAGCGCAAGCACAGACAAAGCAGAGGCACCAGCCGAGGATGCAGCACCTGCAACAGAAGCAGCAGCTGCCGAAGATGATGGCTCTTATGATGAATGTACATTAACAATTTCCTGGTGGGGTGGTGATTCAAGACATACAGCTACACAGGCAGCAGTTGACGCATTTATGAAAGCGTATCCAGGAATCACAGTTGAGACAACCTATTCCGCATGGGATGGATGGGAAGAGAAAATGGCAACTGCTTTTGCAGCAGGAACCGCACAGGATGTAAACCAGATCAACTGGAACTGGATCACACAGTATGATTCTGATGGAACAACATTCTTAAACTTAAATGACTATGCAAGCGTGATCGATCTTTCACAGGTAGATGAGAAATATCTTTCCATGTGTGAAGCATCTGACGGATCTTTAGCAGGACTTCCAATTTCCATGACAGGTAGAATTTTCTACTGGGACAAAACAACATTTGATGAAGTTGGATGCGAGATTCCTACAACACTTGCTGCATTAAAAGACTGTGGAGAGAAATTCAAAGCTTACGGTGATGACTATTATCCATTAGCTTTAGGCGAATACGACAGAATGATCCTTATGGTTTACTATCTTGAATCCGTATATGGAACAGACTGGGTAACAGGAGATACATTAAACTATACAAAAGATCAGATCGTAGAAGGTCTTGAGTTCATTCAGTCTTTAGAGGATGCACATGTAATTCCTTCTATCGCAACAATCGCCGGTGACGGAGCAGCTTCTCTTGACCAGAACCAGAACTGGATCGATGGACATTATGCAGGTATCTTCGAGTGGGATTCTTCTGCAAGCAAATTCGGTGCAGCATTAGAAGAAGGACGTGAACTTGTTGTTGGTGACTATTTAACAGACCTTGGTGATAACAAAGGTGGTTATGCTAAAGTTTCCATGTGCTGGGCAATCAACGCACAGACCGCTCATCCAAAGGAAGCAGCTATGCTTGTAAATTATCTTGCAAACAATGAAGAAGCAGCACAGATCTTAGCATCTGAAAGAGGTATTCCGGTTTCTAAATCCGCTCTTACAGCAGCAAATGACGCCGGATTATTAAATGAGACAGTTGTAGAAGCAAACGGAAAAGTTCTTGCATGGGTAAGCAACAGCCTGGATCCATACTTTGAGGATTCCCAGTTAAAAGGTTCTGATGGTGTTTACTATGATGCAATGGCAGGATTAAGCTATGGTGATTACACAGCTGATGAAGCAGCAGATGTATTGATCGATGGTATTACAGGAGTTATTGCACAGTAATTAAAAGAGATATAGATTCTTCTGGGGCTGCTGCAAAGACAGCAGCCCTGTTTTAAAAATGGTGTTAATATGGATTTTGATAAAACGATCGGTGGATATCTGGAAAATACCGAATGGAAGGGAAGAACAGATATCGGCTGCCTGTTAAATGGGTGCAGACAGATGTATGCAGCCACACAGGATGAAAGGTATCAGAAGTTTATTCTGCAATATGTAGAAAAAATGACAGAGGAATGGGAGAACGCATTTTCAAAGACAGATGTGACAAAGAAAATAAACGCCGGATCTGCATGGATTTTTGCATATGAAAAGACCGGTGAGGAGAAGTACAAAGAGTATATTGAAAGAATGAAAGACGATCTGATGGGATTGTCAAGGACTGCAGAAGGCAGCCTGTGTGAAGAAGGGGATCATAAAAAGCTCATGACAGGACAGCATTTGTATGAAGTGCTTCCGTTTTACATGGAATATGAGACCAGATACCATAATAAGGCAGGATACAATGATATTGTAAACCAGCTTACAGAGATGAGAAGTGGGAAAGACGCAATCTGGTATGTGATGGCTCTGATCGATGTATTGGATCACATGAGTATAGAGATATTTGAACATTACAAATCTCTGCAGGAGATTTTTAAAAAGACCATCAAGTGCATTCCACTGGGTGGAGATGCAAAGATGCAGAAAGTATGCATGGGATATGCAATTTTAAAGGCATGCAATATAGGGATATTAAATCCTGAAAAGTATTTGGAAACAGGACGAACACTTATTGATGGTGCAATAGATGAACCATTTGATCAAAAGGATGATGTGTCTATGGGTATCATGATGATGGCATATGCACAGTTTATCCGGGTTATGTAATCACAGTTAACAGGAGGTATGAGAGGTGGCTAAGAAAACAACTGCGGGGGCAGGTAAAATACCACAGAAAAAAAAGTCATTCAAAGATGTCTGTAAAGAGAATATAGGATTTTTCTTTATTCTTCCATGGCTATTCGGATTTTTGGCATTCAAATTTTATCCGATGGCATCATCTTTATTCTATAGTTTTACAGATTATAACCTGTTCAAGGGATTCCATGAAATTGGAACACTCCAGAACTATATTGATGTATTCACAACAAGAAAGATCGTGACGGCATTAAAGGTAACATTTAAATATGCATTTATCACAGTTCCATTAAAGTTAGTATTTGCGTTATTTATTGCCTACATTTTGAACTTTAAGATCAAAGGTGTCAATTTCTTCCGTACGGCATATTATATTCCATCTATTTTAGGTGGTTCAGTAGCAATCGCAGTATTATGGAAAGCAGTATTCCGTGATGACGGTTTGTTAAACACATTCATGGGATTCTTCGGAATCACAGGACCAAGCTGGCTGAGTGATCCAAAATATTCCCTGATCGTTATCTGCTTACTTCGTGTATGGCAGTTCGGTTCAGCAATGGTGATCTTCCTTGCTGCTTTAAAAGGAGTACCACAGGATCTTTACGAGGCAGCAGCTATAGATGGAGCGGGTAAATGGCGTCAGTTCTTCTCTGTAACAGTACCAATTATCACACCGGTTATTTTCTATAACCTTGTAACACAGCTCTGTCAGGCATTCCAGGAGTTCAACGGACCATATATCATCACAAAAGGTGGACCAAGAAACTCTACAACATTAGTATCACTGCTGATTTATAACAGCGCATTCCAGCAGTATGACATGGGTATGGCAAGTGCAATGGCATGGGTATTATTCGTGATCTTAATGATCTTTACGATCATTGCATTCTTAAGTCAGAAATACTGGGTATTCTATTCAGATGAGGAGGGTAAATAAATGGCTGCTGAGAGCAAGGCAAAACATATTATTAATTTGATCTTAAGATATACCGTCCTGATCCTGGTTGGATTTGTAATGGTTTACCCTTTACTTTGGATGGTTGGAGCAACTTTTAAATCCAACGCAGAGATTTTCTCAAGTATCGGACTTTTTACCGCACATCCGAGCTTAGATGGATATAAAGCAGCAATGCAGAATTATGGTGGTACGATCAACGTATGGAAAGCGATGCTTAACACATTCTCCTATGTAATACCAAAAGTTGTATTCACCATGATCTCAGCTACAATCACTGCATATGGTTTTGGGCGTTTTGAATTTAAGGGAAGAGGATTTCTGTTTGCGGTTATGATGGCAACCTTATTCCTTCCACAGGTAGTATTAAATGTTCCACAGTTTATCCTGTTTTCCAAATTAGGATGGGTTGATTCCAAATTGTATCTCCCGATCATTGTTCCTACTTTGTTTGCGACAGATACATACTTCGTGTTCATGTTAGTACAGTTCCTGCGCAACGTACCAAAAGAGCTGGATGAAGCTGCCAAAATTGACGGATGTAACTCCGTACAGACATTGATCAAAGTCATCGTTCCGATGTTGTCTCCGGCGATCACATCCTGTGCATTATTCCAGTTTATGTGGTCATCCAATGACTTTATGGGACCTTTGCTTTATGTAAATACTCCTGCAAAATATCCACTTGCTATTTTCGTAAAAATGTCGATGGATGCAGATGCAGGATTCCAGTGGAACCGAATTTTAGCATTATCACTGATCTCCATCATTCCTTCCCTGATCGTATTCTTTATGGCTCAGGACAAATTCGTAGATGGTATTTCAGCCGGTGGTGTAAAAGGTTAAATTAAGGTATAATAAAAGGGTGGCAGCATTTGCAGCCATCCTTTTTTCTAACAGAAAAAGTACTGAGGAAATAATAGAAAAGAATAAAGATGAGGATTGCAAAGATGCAGATAAGTCTTGTGATGAAAACCGCACGGAGTGCGACCTTTTTGTTAGATGATGGTGGAATATATCACACAAAAAAAGAATATAAAATCCTTTTAAATAATAAGGAGATAAAGACGACAGATACCGTTGTGACATCTGTGTTTGATTTAAAGCCGGATACAGATTATGAGATAAAAGTTACTCATGCAGAGGAAGTAGTCGCAGCCGCAGAGTTTACGACGGATTATGAATATGTCACGTTGGATGTGAAAAAGTTCGGCGCTAAAGGAGATGGAATATCGGATGATACCGGTTTCATTCAGGCGGCGATCATGGCATGTCCGCCAAAGAGCCGTGTCCTGATCCCAAAGGGCGTTTATAGGATCACAAGTATCTTTTTAAAGAGTGGTTTGAACCTGGAGATTGCCAAAGGTGCTGAGTTAAAGGCAGAGACAGACCGTGACCGTTTTGCAAAATTTCCGGGACTCATTGAAAGTTATGATGAGATGGAGGAATATAACCTTGGAACATGGGAGGGAAATCCACTTCCGATGTTCGCAGGAATTATCACAGGGATCGGCGTAAGGGATATCAATCTCTATGGAGAGGGCAGTATCAATGGCTGTGCAAACCACGAGAACTGGTGGAAGAATGAGAAAGTGATGGTGGGTGCATTCCGTCCAAGAATGCTGTTTTTAAATCACTGTGAAAATGTAAATGTGCAGGGACTGTATTTCCATGACAGCCCGGCGTGGGTGATCCATCCGTATTTCAGTGATCAGTTGAGATTCTGTGACCTTCTGGTGGAGAATCCAAAACAGTCTCCAAACACAGACGGATTAGACCCGGAATCCTGCAAAAATGTAGAGATCTTAGGTGTGCATTTTTCGCTTGGAGATGACTGCATTGCGGTGAAATCAGGAAAAATCTATATGGGACGGAAGTACAAAACACCGGCGGAGAACACACACATCTGCCATTGCCTTATGGAAAACGGACATGGAGCGGTCACAGTGGGAAGCGAGATTGGAGCCGGTGTGAAAAACATGCTGGTGGAAAAATGCTGCTTTTCACACACAGACCGTGGACTCCGCATCAAGACAAGACGGGGCAGGGGCAAAGATTCGGTGCTGGACGGAATCACATTCCGGGATATTGAAATGGATCATGTGATGACACCGTTTACCGCCAATGCATTTTATTTCTGCGATCCAGATGGAAGAACTGAGTATGTGCAGTCGAGAGCGTGCTATCCGGTGGATGAGCGGACACCGGAAATGCGGAAATTCTGCTTTGAAAATATTAAGGCAGAGAATTGTCATGTCGCAGCGGCTTATTTTGATGGACTGCCGGAGAGCAAGATTGAGAGCATTACCATGAAGAATGTAGAGATTTCTTTTGCGAAAGAGGCAAAGACGGGTGTTCCAATCATGTCAAACGGCGTGGAACCATGCAGTAAAAAAGGTATTTATGTACACAATGTGGAAAAATTGGTTTTAGATCACGTGCAGGTGACTGGGGCAGACGGAGCGCCGGTGGAAGCAGTTGATGTGGATGAAATGATACAGAAATAAAAGAAGGATAAATGTTTGAAAAATCAGAGAGGAAGAGGATATGCAGATAGGAATCCGTTTACATGATACAAAAAAAGGGACATTGGAAGAACGTGTGGCGATCGCAGAGGAACAGGGATTTTCCTGTGCGCATCTTGCTTTGAAAAAAGTAATCTCGGAGTACTCTGTGGCAGACAGTGCGCTGACACCCGGTTTTTCGTGTTATCTGAAAAACCTTTTTGCGGCACATCATTTGGATATTGCGGTACTTGGATGCTATTTGAATCTTGCGACACCGGATCAGGCAGTTTTGGAAAAGAACGTACACCGCTATATGGCGCATATCCGTATGGCATCGCTTCTGGGAGCCGGTGTTGTGGGAACTGAGACAGGTGCTGTGAATGAATCTTACAGTTTTGAGGAACGGAATCACTCGGAAGAGGCATTGGATATTTTTATCAAAAATGTCAGACCGGTCGTGCAGTATGCGGAAAAAATGGGTGTGATCTTAGCAATTGAACCGGTGTATAAGCATATTGTATGCAATCCGAAGAGAGCAAGAAAAGTGCTGGATGAAATTGGCTCTCCGAATCTGCAGATTATTTTTGATCCAGTCAATCTTTTGGACATCAGTAATTACAAAGAGCGCGAATCCATTATCGCGGAGGCGATTGAGGTGCTTGGGGAGGATATCGCAGTGATCCATATCAAAGATTTTATCGTAAAAGATGGAGCACTGGTTTCGGTGGCTGCGGGAACCGGGGAGATGGATTATACGCAGATTATTCGTTTTATCAAAGAGAAAAAGCCTTATATCCATACAACTTTAGAAAATACGACGCCGGAAAATGCAGTGCAGGCAAAAGCGTATATTCAGAAGCTGTATGACACTTGTCAGATAAAATAAATGCGTGTAGACTAATAGAAGAAAAGTCTGGAAAGGTACGTTTTAATTATGTGGAATCGAATTTTTGATGTGGATAATGCTGTTTTTCGTGCAATCGATACGATTGGAAAGATTTTTATTCTCAATTTATACTGGGTGATCTGTTCACTGCCGATTTTTACGATTGGCGCATCGACGAGCGCATTGCTTTATGCGAGCATGAAATTGCATGATAAGGAGGGGTATGTCACCTCTAATTTCTTTTCATCCTTTAAAGAAAATTATAAACAGGCAACGGAAATCTGGTTAATCTATCTTGTAATTGGAATTCTCTTAGGATTTGATTTTATGATGGGGAATCAGGCAAAAGATACACTTGGTGTGTGTATGCAGGGTGCGGCAATGATCCTTGCTATTCCGTATTTTTTATCACTGCTTTATGTGTTTGGTGTCCAGTCAAGATTCGTGAATCCGGTGAAAGATACGATCCGTTATTCCTTTTTTATGGCACTGCGCAATATGAAGTGTACCATTCAGATGGCAATTTTGATGATTTTACTCGTCTGGGCAAATACGACGGTACTGCTTGTTAATTTCTTAACATTAGTCTATGGCTTCGGACTGATGGGATACTTCTTTGCAGCTTATTATAAGAAGGCATTTGGTAAATATCTGAATCCGGAAGAAAATTCATAAAACAGATGCATCAGAAAAATTACATAATATGAAACAGCAAAAGACATACTATTCCAAAAAGCAGTTCAAGCAAGGAGGAAAGTATGTCTTTATTTATTAAAATCATTGATGTTCATGCAAGGGAAATTTTAGATTCCAGGGGAAATCCGACGGTCGAAGTGGAAGTGACCGCCGAGACAGAGACAACCGGAAAAAAGATCACGGCGCGCGAGTCTGTTCCGTCTGGCGCAAGCACCGGGCGCTTTGAGGCGATCGAGCTTCGGGATGGAGAAGAACGGTATTTTGGGTTGGGTGTCCGGAAAGTAGTGGATCACGTCAACCAGAAGATCAGGGAAAAACTCATTGGCTTTAATGTGCTCGATCAAGCAGGAATCGACCGCATCATGGTGGAAGAGGATGGCACGGATAATAAGGGGAATCTTGGTGCAAATGCAATTCTTGGTGTTTCCATGGCGTGTGCCAAAACCGCGGCAAAAGCATTAGAACAGCCGTTGTACCGTTATCTTGGAGGCACGATGGCACACATTCTTCCGGTTCCAATGATGAATGTCATCAACGGTGGAGTGCATGCAAAAAATTCCATTGATTTTCAGGAGTTTATGATTATGCCGGTGGGAGCACTCGATTTTCATGACGGACTCCGTATGGGAGCAGAAATCTATCATTTCCTACGTCAGATCTTAAACGAGGAGGGATTAAGCACTGCAGTCGGGGACGAGGGCGGATTTGCGCCGGATGTCAAGGACACCAGGGAAGTATTCTGCTATTTACAGAAGGCAGTGGAAAAGGCAGGCTATCACGTAGGTGATGACGTGGTGTTTGCCATGGATGCAGCGGCAAGCGAACTGTATGACGAGGAGGCTGGGGTATACATTTTCCCGGGAGAATCCAGAGCGGCAGGAAAAGAGCCGGAAGAGGGAGCCGGAGAAGGCTCTGCAAAGGACTATTGTAAAGACAGTGTGAAGCGGAGTGCGGATGAAATGATTGCTCTGTATGAAGAACTGATCGAAGAATTTCCAATCGTGTCGATCGAGGATGGTTTATTTGAGGATGACTGGGAAGGCTGGCAGAAAATAACAAAACGCATTGGTGGCAGAGTCCAGCTTGTAGGGGATGACCTTTTTGTGACAAATCCAAAGCGGATTAAATGCGGAATTGATTTAAACGTCGCAAATGCAGTTCTCATTAAAGTAAATCAGATCGGAACCGTCACAGAAGCGATGGAGGCGATCGAGATGGCAAAATGTGCTGGTTATCAGGCAGTGATCTCCCATCGCTCCGGGGAGACCGAGGATGCCTTTATCGCAGATCTTGCGGTGGCAGTGAATGCCGGACAGATCAAGACCGGTGCACCGTGCAGAGGAGAACGAACCGCCAAATACAATCAGTTACTCCGTATTGAGGAAGAGTTAAAAGAATCTGCAAGATATGGGAAAGCCGAGATAATCCGAAAGAAATAGGAGCCTAAATGGCTCCTATTTTCTTGCTCATCATTTCCGGGTTGGAAGCATTTGCAAGAGCAGTTTTTTTATCGATGATGCCTTTTTGATAAAGGCGGAAAATACTGGTATCCATCGCTAACATATTCTCGTTCGTGGAGGTGTAGATCATGCCGTCAATCTGATGTGTTTTACCTTCACGGATGATGTTACGGATGGCGGGCGTTAACACCATGATTTCAAAAGCCGGAACCATTTTTCCATCCGTGGTCGGGAGCAGACGCTGGGATACGACTGCGTGTAATACCATAGAGAGCTGTACCGCTACCTGATGCTGCTGAGCAGCTGGAAATGCATCGATGATTCGATCGATGGTATTGGCAGCCCCGATGGTGTGAAGCGTTGAAAAAATCAAATGTCCGGTTTCGGCAGCAGTCATGGCTGTATTGATCGTCTCATAATCACGCATCTCACCGAGCAGGATCACGTCCGGGCTCTGACGAAGGGAAGCGCGCAGAGCTGTGAGATAATTTTCAGTGTCGGTGCATATCTCACGCTGGCTTACGATACTTTTTTTATGGGTGTGCAAGTATTCTAATGGATCTTCCAATGTGATGATATGGGCTTCCTGCTCGGTGTTGATCTTGTCGATCAGGCAGGCTAATGTCGTTGATTTTCCACCACCAGCAGGACCGGTGACGAGCACCATTCCCTTGTTGGTGTTGGCAAGTTCCATCACAGCATCCGGGATCATCAGTTCACTTGGCTGTGGCAAAGTGAATGTGATGATTCGGATGACGGCGGAGTAAGAGCCACGCTGTTTATAAGTGCTGACACGGAATCTTGACACTCCCACAATGGCAAAAGAAAAGTCGTCGTCACCGGTTGTCTCAAATTGGGAAATATCGCGGTGGTCAGCAAGTTCATAAATCGCTGTGACAAAGTCGCGGCACATATCCGGTTTCATGCGTTCTTCCTGATAAGTATGCATTTTTCCATTGACTTTGTAGGTCAGTGGGCGGCCTGCAACAACAAAGATATCGGATGCATGCTCTTTTGTGATTTTTTCTAAAATTTCTCTGACGTTCATATTCATAACCAAACCTTTCTTATCATTCATTTCCCTGATAAAGATGCAGAGTGTCATCTTCCATCGCAGGTTCATTGTTCGTGACGGTCTGCCACTGTGTGACTTTATAAAATTCATCTCCGGGATGTTCCGGATAAAGAAGTTTTAATGTGACATAAAGTTTCTGCACATCGTTGATCGTAACCTGAAATGTGCAGGTTGGACAATTACCTACAAGCGTAGGCGATTCCGCGGTCAACGTATCTTCTGTTTTCAGTTCCGGTATCAGATCAGCAGCCTTTTCAAAAAAAGTCTGACTGTCATCACAGTTTGCGTAAAGGTCTGCGAGTGCCAGATCTAATTGCATCAGATACTCTCTTGCGGCAGTATCCGCTTTATAATAGGCGGTTGTTTTTTCTGCAACTTTAAGGCTTAGCCGGTAATCCGAATTTGCAGTGATCAGAGAGAGCGTCGCAAAAGTCACCAGACATAACATGGTAAAAACCATCAGGATAGAGGAAAAACCGATATGGATCATACCTTTTTTTTGCTTATTCATACTGCATACCTCCTGTTGTGCTTAGGGAAATCGGCTGATAGCAGGAGACCGGAAGTTCATAAATTGTTTCAGCTGTTTCCATATCCAGAAAGGAGATGTGGATGGTAGAAAGCTGGTCCGGTAAAAAATCTACCGTTGCCCGGTAAACAGCGTTTTGTTTTCCACAGGCAAGAAAATCCCTGTCATAGTAGATCAAAATCGTTGCGTCCAGACTCATGGATTCCGGATAGATGGAACTTAAGGCTTCTTTCGGGGAATCCGTGCTCTGGCAGATCTCTGCGATCGATACACAGGCAGTCACCGCCTGATGTAGCTTTTTTGTATTTTCCGAGAGCTGGTATCCTTTGAAAAATATCTGGACACAAAATGTTGCAAGAATCGAAAAAAATAAAATATTTAAAATAATCTCCATCAAAAAGAGACTGGATTTTGAGTGACGGTATTGATTCATGGAAACTCCTTTTGCAGATCACGGTTGTTTTGCATTCAGTGAGATATAAAGCGGATAGGTGTATCCGGTCGTATCCGTAATGGTAAAGCAGTAAAGATTTGAGCTGACCATATCAATGGCAAGTGCCTTGGTTTCAATGATTTTCTGCCCATCTCCCGGTAAAACAGTTGTTCCATCGGAAACTGTGATCTCGCGGAGATATCCGTCGTAACAGTAGATATAGGTTGTGTAAATCGTGTCATTCACAGTCTCAGATAAGGCGATGGCAGGAAAGGCACCGATGGATGTGACTGCGACAGAACCCGCCACATCATTTTGATTCATTTTTTCTTCCAGATAAGAGGATACGGTACGGGTCTCATAATTTGCGGTCATGCTGTCTGCAATCGAATGGTATTGTTTTGCTCCGATGGAGACAACTAAAAATGCAGTGGCGGCAAAAAGCGCCAGCAGTGCAAGCAGGAAGACACGGTCGATCGTATGCTCCGGTGTTTTCTTTAATTCAAGCATAAAATCAGTTCCTTTTAATAATAGTGACATCCGGTCTTAAATTTGAGCCGATGTACTGATAGTCGATCAGATACTGGTCAGGATCATAGGTCAGACCATAATGTGTGGTGAGATAAGCAATGTCAGGTGGATAACTGCCCTCTAAAGCATAGCATTGTGTGATCGTCCGGGTGACTGCTTTTTCTAAAATGGTTGTCTGCTCGGATTCATTGGAAAGGCGGATGCGGTCAGCTGCAAAACCAAATACAAAAAGTGTCAAAGCAAGAAGAACGACAGAACACAATAGCTGTTTATATTTTTTTTTCTTTTTTTGTTTCAATCGTATCATAAAAGAACCTCGCTGTTCCTATTACTTTTAGCCGATACTTGACATAATGCCAATGAGAGGCAGAAGGAAGGAAATTAAAATGAGTCCTATGAAAATGGACAGGATAATGACTAAGGTTGGCTCTAATACAGAGATAAACTTTGCAATCTGTTTGTCTGTTTCTTCCTCATATTCCTCAGAAATCTGGTGCATGACTTCGTCCATGGAACCGGTGCGGAAACCGATCGTGATCATGGAAGTATAGATCTTACTGAAAATACCGGACGTTAAGACCGCCTCGGCAAATCCCCTGCCGGAAGCAGTCAGGTCGCGGCACTTCTTGATGCGGGAAGCCATGTAAGGATTGTCTACAAGCTGTTCTGCGAGCATAAGTCCCTGATCCGTATCGAGTCCGCTGCTTAATGCAAGTGCCATGCAGTTTGCAAAGCGGCTGGCAGCGGTGCTTAATGCAAGGGGTCTTTTCTTGAAGAATTTTTGCCCTGCGTCAGATTTTGAAATAAGAAAAATGCCTGCGGCAGCTGCGATCAGAACGATCACAATGACAAACAGATACTGGTTCAATGCATCTGAAAATCTCATCATCGCTCCGGCAAATCCGGTCAGGTCACTTCCTAATTCCATATAGATCTGATGAAAAACAGGAAGTACTTTGGCAATCAGCACCAGAATGACGGCAAGCATCATGGCAATCATGAGCAGCGGATATGTGACGGCATTTTTAATGCTGTTTTGGATGCTTTCTTCCCTTTTATAATATCCGGTCAGTGCATTTAATACCTCTTCGAGTTTGCCCGCAAGTTCACCGATCCCGATCATATCCAGAACATATTTGGGAAATACATTTGTTTCCCTTAAGGCATCACAGAAAGAACTTCCATGATCGAGGGAATTGCTGATAACAGATAAAATTTCGGCAGTTTCTTCTTCCGGTGCGTCCTCCTGCAGAATGGAGATTCCTTCATAGATGGGAATCCCGGCAGAAACGATCATGGAAAGCTGGTCACAGAATGCTGCGATCTCAAGGTTGCCCAGCATCTGCTGTTTCTTTTTCTTCATAAGAGAAAAACCTCCTGTTAATAGACATACTTTGTAATGTATTCATCTGTCTGGGTAAGAAAATCTTTTGGATCGGAACTTGTGGAAGCAAAAGTCGGATCCATTAGTTTCCAATCATTTCCATCGAATTCAATAATTCCGTTTACCCAGCCTTTATCTTTGATATAAGTACTGATCCATGCGTGGTAGACATCACCCATATAACCTACTTCAAGGCGGGTGGGAATCCGCTCACACCGGAGCATGGAAGCCATGACAGCGGCGTAATCAAAACAGATCCCGGTCTGACTGGCAAGGACATCATCCACATCAGGCAGATAGCCGCTCTGCACAGATGCAGCTTTGTCATAATCATAAGTAAAATTCGTGATAATATAATTATAGACATTTTCAATTACTTCCAGATCATCATTGGCAGATGCAGAAAGTTCCATGGCTTTGGAGATGACTTTGGAGTCTGCTGAAAAGTTTACATACTGGTTTGCGTACAGATATGGACCAAATTCATCCTGGATCGTCACATCAATTGCCTGCGTAAAAAGGGTGGAATAACTGGTTCCCTCAATATTTTCAAATACGCCGACGGTGTAGGAACCGCTTCCGGAAGTGAGGGGAAAGGTTTCATAACCATCATGTAAATTATATGTGTAAGTGATCTCATCAGAACCTGTGATCTGCAATTTGACTTTGGAGTTGGAACCGGAGTAGGAAACCATAAGATAGCCTTCTTCCGTATGGGAGGCATCCACTGTAACGGAATCATTCCCATAGGTAACGGTGCCGTCTGCACTGCCTGTCAGTACAACAGGAGTATTGTCCCGGGATCCGGCAGCAGCTGTGGTGGCCGGAGAGGAATCCTTCGCCACAGTATCGGAGGATGCTGCAGAAGGTTTTTCGGCACTTTCGTTACTGCCACAGGAACAAAGGGTAAGGCAGACACACAGGAGCATTGGAAGTAATATGAAACGTCCCTTTGTTCTGGGGGTCATATTGTTTCTCCTTAAATATTCTTTCTCGGTGTAGCGCGGGCCACTAAGATATACCTCGGACTGCATGCAGGCATGCATCGATGATACCGTTTGACCCTTTGATCATATTATAGTGTATGAAAGATAAAAAGAAAATGATAAAAATACGAAAATCGGGAAAAATGTCAAAAAAAGTAAAAGGATTTCTTTTCATGAAATGGAAGAATATGGTATGATATTACAGATGAACTGGAAAAAAATGACAGATAACGGAGGTTCATATGAAAAAATCCGTTTTAAAAGTACAGATGTTTGGAACTTATTCGATCGAATATGAGGGAAATCCGGTTTCATTTGAGCGGAATACCACAACAAAGACAAACCAGTTAATGCAGATTTTATTGCAGGCGGGAGAGAAGGGCGTTACAAGAGCAAAACTTTTGTCAGACCTTTTTGGCGATGAAGAGATGTCGAACCCGGCAAACAGTCTCCGGGCAACTGTATTTCGCCTGCGCAGACTTTTGGCGGCAGCCGGACTGCCGGAAGATGAGTATGTGACGATCAAAGGGGGAAGCTATTACTGGACTTCCGGGATCCCTTATGAACTGGATGCACATCAATTTGAGGAGTTACTGAAGAAGGCTGAGAAAGAAAATGACCCGGAGAAGAAAAAGTCTTATATAGAAGAAGCATGTGAACTGTATCGCGGGGAATTTCTGCCGCAGCTTGGTGCAGAAGGATGGGCAGTTGTTTTAAATGTCTATTATAAAAATCTTTTTTCAAATGCCATGCGCACATTATGCCAGGTTTTAAAGGATGAAAAAGATTATAAAAAACTTTATCACTGTGCAGAAAAGGCAGCGGTCATCTATCCATTGGAGGATTGGCAGATCTGGCAGATGGACAGTCTTATTGCGATGGACAGGCAGGATGAAGCCATGGTGCTGTATGAGATGACAACGGAACTTTTATATAAGGAACTTGGACTTACACCGTCTGATCAGATGAAGGAACGCTTCCGGCAGTTAGAAGTGTACCAGCATGATAAAGCGGATCATGTGAATGAGATCCAGGAGGGATTAAACCAGAGAGAAAAAGACGATGGAGCTTTTTTCTGCAGTTATCTTTCTTTTATGGAAGGATACCGGTATGTGCGGAGAGTGATCGAGCGTTCAGGGCAGTCTGCCTATCTTCTTTTGTGTACCATGACGGATGGAAAAGGAGTTCCGTTGGAGAAAGGAGAACGTCTTGGCAAAGTTGCAGAGGAACTAGAACAGGCAATCCGTAATTCTCTCCGGCGCGGGGATATGTTTACCAGATACAGTGATAATCAGTTCCTGATGCTGCTTTTAGGAATCAGGCAGGAGGATTGTGCCATTGTTGTGGAAAGAATTAATGGATATTTTGAGAAAGCATCCAGAAAGAATTATTTAAAATATAGCACAGCGCCAATCTCGGAGATCAGGGAGGCAGATGACTGTGCGCATTTTCACAATATGGATTCCATGTGGGGAGAGTAAGGAGCAGATTCATTTATGACAATTGAAAAATCATTTCCGAATATGGTTATGGTATGTGTGGATGGTGTGGAAAATGGAGACATCTATGGACGATATTTTCACCGGTATAAAAAAGAAGAAACATTTTTTCCGGATTCTGCCACGCTGATTATAGAAATGGAACGATTTTACGACGCCATCGGTTATCCGCAGGCAGCCATAAAAACGAGAAAATTTATTGAACGCAAAGGCGGGAGGATCCCTGCAAAAGAGCACATGGCTGTCATTTCCGACAGTCAGACATTGATGCAGTTCCGTGGAAAGCTGGCAACATTTCTTGTTGGTGTAACTTCCAGACAGAATGCAAGCTGGCAGGGACAGGTGGTCTGGATGGAGCAGCAGATCCGAAAGCATTTTTGCAGCGACATGGATCTGATGGTATTTGTGGATGAAGCAGTAAAAAAAATCGGAATGTAACGCTTTATTTAACGCAGTCTGTGATAATCTATACAAAAGAGAAAAAGGTGGCAATTATGGCTGAAAATCAAAAGGGAACATTTATTGTTAAAATCAATCATACAGATAATGCAAGCTGGCAGGGACAGGTGACCTGGGCAGATAAGAATATCACGAAAAATTTTCGCAGTACACTGGAGCTGATCAAGCTGATGGATGGCGCGATCACATCAGAGGAGACAAAAAACAGTTGAAAATATGGCAGGTATGTGTTATACTGCTTTAAGTTGTGAGTTTATAATCGTAGGAGGAAGATAAAGTGGCAGTTTTAAAAATAATCTTAACAGTTATTTTTATTATAATCAGTATTGCATTGACAGTTATCATTTTAATGCAGGAAGGTAAGTCAGCAGGACTTGGAGCGATCGCCGGAGCAGCTGATACTTACTGGGGCAAGAACAAAGGACGTTCCATGGAGGGCGGTCTTGTTAAGGCAACTACAGTTATGGGAGTTTTGTTCTTTGTACTGGCAGTTGTATTGAACCTGAATTTCTAAGAATAAACTGGGAAACACTCTTGTTGATCTGATCGCAAGGGTGTTTTTTATGTAAGCGGAAAATCCTGCTTT
>ERZ772901.1397-NODE-1397-length-18863-cov-13.091504_pt1 | contig 18863 bp, 9 predicted proteins | sample MGYA00512123_ERZ772901 | MGnify/ENA primary metagenome ERZ772901 (study PRJEB29015, sample SAMEA2737711) | human gut metagenome | biome: human gut; feature: human-associated habitat; material: faeces | place: China | collected 2012 ...
GCCGCAGGCGTTGCCGGTGCTTTGATGTACGAAAAGCTGACCGATGGCCTGTTCTTTGAGGTGGGCGGTACCTCTACCGACATCTCCTGTGTCAAGGACGGCAAGGTGATGATCAAGTACGCCGAGGTGGGCGGCCACAAGACCTACCTGAACAGTCTGGACGTGCGCACCGTCGGCATCGGCGGCGGCAGCATGGTGGAGGTGAAGGACGGCAAGGCCTGCGATACCGGCCCCCGCAGCGCCCACATCGCCGGTCTGGACTATGAGGTGTTCACCGATGCCGACAAGATCCAGAACCCCCGTCTGGTGCCCGTGAGCCCCATGCCCGGCGACCCGGAGTACGCCAGCATCGAGTGCGACAACGGCGTCAGGGTCTGCCTTACCATGTCCGGCGCTGCCAACATTGCGGGCTACGTCAAGCCCGGCGATTATGCCTATGGCAATGTGGAAGCCGCCCGCAAGGCGTGGAAGCCGCTGGCAGACAACATGGGCTGCACCGTGGAAGAAGCTGCCCGTAAGGTGCTGGGCTTTGCCGCCGCCAAAAACAGCAGGGTAGCTGCCCAGCTGATGAAGGACTACCACATGGACCCCCAGCACACCGTGTTCGTGGGCGGCGGCGGTGGCGCTGCCAGTGTGGTGCCGCATCTGGCCGAGACCATGCATCACAAGAGCCGTCTGGCAAAGAACGGCCCGGTCATTTCCACCATCGGCGTGGCATTGGCCATGGTGCGTGATATGGTGGAGCGCAGCGTTTCCAACCCCACCGACAATGACATCATCAGTGTGCGCCGGGAGGCCGAGCAGAAGGCCATCCGGAACGGAGCCGCGCCCGGTTCTGTGGAAGTGACCGTGGAGGTGGATACCCAGCGCAACGTGATCCGCGCCATCGCCGTGGGTGCTACCGAGCTGCGCAGCAAGAACCGCAGCGCCGAAAAACTGACCGAGGACAAGCTGCTGGAACTGGCGGCAGAGAACCTGAGCATGGACCCCAAGGCCCTGCATATCGCAGCCAGAAGCGAGAACATGTGTGCGGTGACGGCGGATAAGGTAGAGAAAAAGCTGTTCGGCCTGATGAAAAAGACCTCTCATCCGCTGCGCCTGATCGACGAAGAGGGGGTCATCCGCCTGCAGAAGGCCAACGCCACGGTGCGTCAGGCCGATATCAGCAGCTGGCGTGATGCGGTCGCCTATATGCTGGAAGAGCTGACCGTTTACAACGATGGCGGCACCAACTACCCCAATGTGTACATCGTGCTGGGCAAGCGCATCATCGACCTGTCCGGCATGTCCAGCGAGGAGCAGATCTACAGCCTTGCCAATGTGGAGCTGAACGGCTACGATGCCAAAACTCCGGTCATTGTGGCTGCGACCCTGCGCATCGATTCCTGACCGACCAAAGGAGGCTGCCATGTCGTCTTATGCACTGCCTTTTCCCGGCCGTGATCTGGCGGAAAAAGAGCTTTCCTACGACCCGTGCTGCCCCCGCATCCCGGAGGCAGACCGCGCCCGCATCGTGGATGCCGCATGGGAAAAAGGCTGCGCCGCGGCAAGGGATGTCTTTGCACAAAGCGGCGGCAGTGCAGACTTTTTTGCCATCTGCAAGGCAAACGGGCTGACGGTGGTGGAGCGGGACATCGACTTTGTTTCCGGCAACCAGCGCTATTTCAGCGACTATGTGGCGGGCAAAAACTGCGTCACCCTCTATCTCAGATCGGTGGACCTGTGGGCGCAGCAGAACAAAATGACCCGCATGGAAGCGGAAAACCTGATCCTCAGCCATGAATATTATCACTTTCTGGAGTGGAACAAGCTGGGCCTGACCAGCCGGGACTATCAGGTGCCCATGATCAGCATCGGCCCGCTCCGTCTGGGCAAGACCGGCATCCGTGCCCTTTCCGAGATCGGCGCACACGGCTTTGCCCATACCTATCATCAATTGTTGGAGGCGCAACATGGAAAGCATTGAATATCTGGGCAGGCAGCTGCCCCTTCTGGGCCACTATGATACTGTTGTGGTGGGCGGCGGTGCTGCCGGTGCCGCAGCCGGCATCCGCTGCGCCATCGACGGGCAGAAGGTCCTGCTGGTGGAAAAGGGGGCGTTTCTGGGCGGCACGGCTTCCCGTGCGCTGGTGTGCCCCATGATGCCCACCTATGTGGAACATCTGGAGGTGCTGCACAGGGTAGAGGAGACCCTGAACAGGCACGGTGTCACCACCCGTGACGGCATTACCACAATGATCTGGTTTGCACCGGATCAGCTCAGCGATGCTTTTGAGGAATTGTATGTCAGCAACGGCGGCAGGCTGCTGTATGACGCCACACTGGTGGATGCTGTGTGCGAGGACAAGCACATCCGGTACATCGTGGTGATGACCGTGAACGGTCTGCAGGCCATTGCAGCCGGAAACTTTGTGGATGCTACCGGTGATGCTGTGCTCACCCGCATGGCTGGCGTGCCCACCAGCTCCGGCGATGAGAACGGGGACAATCAGGTCAGCAGTCTGCGCTTTATCATGGGCGGCATCGACGTGGAAAAATACCGCGAATATGTGCTGTCTCTGCACGACGAATTTTCTCCCCTCAAGACCGGCTATTTCTTCGAGTCTGCCATGGTGGCAGGCCGCAGCTTCAAGCTGGAGCCCATCTTCCGCGAGGGTGTAGCCGAGGGCCTGCTCACCGAGGAGGACCTGCGCTATTACCAGTGCTTCAGCCTGCCCAATAAGCCCGGCTGCATGGCCTTCAACTGCCCGCATCTCCCCAGCCTGAAGCAGAACACCGATGCACTGGCCCGCTCTGCCGCCATTGCAGAGGGACACGAGAAGATCGGCCGTCTGGTGCGTTTTCTGCAGGCAAAGATGCCGGGCTTTGCGCACAGCTATCTGCTGCAGACAGCGGACATGCTGGGCGTGCGCGAGAGCTGGCGGCTCAAGGGCAACTACCTGCTGACCGAGGAGGACTACACCCGGCAGGCGCGCTTCCCGGATGGTCTGGTCAAGGGGGACTGGTACATTGATGTGCACTCCAACAAAAAGGGACTGTTCCACCAGAACACCTACCAGCACGGGGATTACTACGAGATCCCTTACCGCAGCATGGTCACAGACGAAGCCGAGAACCTGATCGTGGCGGGCCGCTGCATTTCCACCACCTTCCTGATGCAGGCCAGTGTCCGCATCCTGCCCACGGTCATTGACATGGGCGATGTGGCGGGTAGCGCCTGCACGCTGGCACACGCCACCGGTCAGCCGCTGTGCAGACTGGATGGCAGCAAGCTGCGCCGGTTTGAACCGACCCCATTGCCGCAAAAGTGAAAGCGCCGGGTGTGCCCGTCTTTGCCGAAGGGCTGAAAGTGCGTGCCGTGCAGCTGCACAATGACATAAAAATCCCACCAGATGACGATCTTCGCCGTTTCTGGTGGGATTTTCTTGTGGGGAGCTGCTGTGCCGACAGAGACGAACCTGCCAATCTGTCGCACTTTCCGGGCGTTTCACAACGCATAGAAAAGCAAAAATCCCACGATACACGCCGCCGTTCTGACGGTATATCGCAGGATTTTTCTTGGAGCTGGTGACAGGAGTTGAACCTGCAACCCACTGATTACAAATCAGTTGCGCTGCCATTGCGCCACACCAGCGAGTATCGTTTGCACAGGGTACTCTAGTAGAATACCAGAAACCTCCCCGCTTGTCAATATCTTTGTCCGGCCCGCTGTCGGCCCATGCAGCGCTGTTTCAGGGCGTTTCGAGACATCCGCGAGGCGATTCACGCAGATACGGCCACATTATGGCCGGAATGTGATAGAATAAAACAAGCTTAATATTTATGCTTCTTTCACAAGTTCCTGCCGCTTCGTCTTGAACTTCTGTGCAAAACTCACATTTTTCAGAGGAGGTTTCTATGATCTCTTATCGCAAGCTTGCAATGCGCGTTCTGGGGCATCCGCTGCGGGTGCCGTCCCCCCGGCCTGCGTCCCACCGGGTGACGGCGCTGGCGCTGACAGCCGCAATGGTGGCCGGCATGGCCGCACCGGCGTATGCGGATACCTATTACATAGGCGATGGTGACATCACAGTCACCAAAGACAAAAGCGGCACCTATGTCAAGCACTCGGGAAATCCTACTGCTACAAAGGACAGCGACGGCAATATCATCATCAAGGGCGGCAAGCGCTCAGAGGATACCACCGCCTCCGGCGGCAGCTCTTCTGAAGGCGGCACCTCCGCAGCCTCTCCCGCCCAACCCAAGTTGGCCACGCCCCCATCAGAAGACAGCGACAGCGAAAACGAAGACATTGTCTACCTCGGCGCCCCCAAGGGCAACGTGTCTTCTGACGACGGCAACGAGGAAAACGAAAACCAGACCGGCGACACCACCGGCGGCGAGGAAAACAAGAACCAGCCTGACGACACTACCGGCGGCGAAGAAAGCAAGAACCAGCCTGACGACACTACCGGCGGCGAGGAAAACGAGACTGATCCCACGAAAAAGGACCAGACCGGCGGCAAGAACACCGGCGCGGGAAGCTCTGACCCTGAGAGCAAAGGCTCTGAGAGCGGCACCTCCGGCTCGGCGGGCGGCACTCCCACCACCGGCAGCGAGACCCCTGCCGAAGGCACGGAAGGCACGGAAAGCACGGAGAGCAGCCTCTCTACACCCAAAAGCCAGTTCACGTACACCGGTGCATCCCTCAAGGTCGCCGACGCCAATGACGACGAAGAGACCCGGAACGAATCGACTACGGTCTTGGAACGCGCGGCGGAAAACTTCAGGAGCACAGCCGAAAACGTCACCAACTATGTCATCCGCATCATCAACAAGGCCAAAGGCAATGACAACACCCTCAACGTGACGCTGGACAATGTCAACATTAAGGCCAAAAATGACGCCGCCCTCAGCGTCGAGGGCGCGGGCAACACGACGATCACGCTCAAGGGCGACAATACCCTCACCAGCGACGGCCAACATGCCGGCCTCGAGCACAACGAAAAGGACTATTATGGCAGAGAAGACACCGGCAAACTGACCATCACATCCGGAAATGAAAATGGCCGCAACACCGGCAGCCTGACCGCCACAGGCAGCGGTGCCTCTGCTGGCATCGGCAGCGTCTGGAACACCGGCAAAGTAAGCAACAGTGGTGCCGGCACCATTGAGATAACAGGCGGCGACATCACCGCCATCGGTGCCTCCGATGGTGCCGGCATTGGCAGCGGTACATGGGCTACCGGCGAAACCAATATCACCATCAGCGGCACTGCCAAAATCAATGCGCGGACCGATCAGGGTGGTGCCGGCATCGGCAGTGGGTCGGACGCTACAGGCAACACCAATATCACCATCTCCGGCGGCACCATCGAAAACGCGCAGGGCGGCTCCGGTGGTGCCGGCATCGGCAGCGGTGACGGAAGCACCGGCCAGACCACAGTCACCATCAAGAGCGGCACCATCAAGAACGCCACCGGTGGCAACACCGGCGACGGCATCGGCGGAGGTTGCGATAGCAAGAATATTACCGTCAAGATCGAGGGCGGCACCATCGAAAAAGCGAAGGGCGGCGACGGCTATGGTTCCCACGACGCCGGCGACGGCATCCACAGCGACGGCGAGCTCACCATTCCTGACAAAGCCACCATTGTCAGCGCCATCGGCGGCAACGGCGACAGCAGAAACAGCAGCAGTAACGCCGGCCACGGCATCTACAGCAAAGGCGACCTCAACATCTCCGACAACGCCACCATCACGAACGCTACCGGCGGCGCTTCTACCGATGGCTACGCCGGCGACGGCATCCACAGCGACGGCAAGCTCACCATCTCCGGCGGCACCATCGGAACCGCACAGGGCGGCAACTGCACAATTTCCGGCGGCAGCGGCATCCTTGGCAATACCATGGAAATCCTTGCCGGTACCATTCAAAAAGCCATCGGCGGCAACTCCACCGGCACCGGCGAGAACGACACCGGCGGCGACGGCATCAGCGCCCGTGAGTTCAACATCTCCGGCGGCGAGATACAGCAGGCCACCGGCGGCGCTTCTACCAACGGCAGCGGCGGCAGCGGCATCTACAGCAGTACGCTCACCATCTCCGGCAACGCCACCATCGGAAACGCGCAGGGCGGCGACGGCAATGCCTCCGGCGGCAGCGGCATCCTTGGCAAGACCATGGAAATCCTTGCCGGTACCATTCAAAAAGCCATCGGCGGCAATGCCAGCAACGGCACCGGCGGCAGCGGCATCCGCAGCAACGGTAACGGTACACTCACCATCAAGGGCGGCAAGATAGAGCAGGCCACCGGCGGCGATTCCGAGAAGTACGGCGGCAGCGGCATCTACAGCAGCAGTAAGCTCACCATCTCCGACAGCGCCACCATCGGAAACGCGCAGGGCGGCGACGGCAAAGGCAAGAGCGGCGGCAGCGGCATCTACAGTTACGGCGACCTCACCATCTCCGGCGGCAAGATACAGAAGGCCACCGGCGGCGCTTCTACCGATGGCAACGGCGGCAGCGGCATCTTCAGCGGCAGTAATCTCACCATCTCCAGCGGCACCATCGAAACCGCGCAGGGCGGCGACAGCAATGCCTCCGGCGGCATGGGCATCCGCAGCGGCGGTACGCTCACCATCTCCGACAACGCCACCATCGGAACCGCGAAGGGCGGCGACGGCACGGCGGACGACGGCACCGGCGGCACTGGCATCTACAGCGCCGGTAGGCTCTTCATCTCCGGCGGCGAGATACAGAACGCTACCGGCGGCAACGGAGGCAGCGGCGGCAGCGGCATCCGCGGCGATTACGTTGTGAATATTTCGGGCGGTATCATTAAAAATGCCGAGGGTACGGGCGGCGGCGCAGGCATCGGCGGCGGCGCGAACTCCTTCCAGGATACCACCATCAACATCTCCGGCGGCACCATTGAAAAGGCCACGGGCGGCGTCGGCGGTGGTGCAGGCATCGGCAGTGGCAAAGGCTCTACCGGCGAGACCAAAATCGACATCACCCAGGATGCGCTCGTGTACGCGTATGGCAGCGGCGGCGCAGCCATCGGTTCGGGCGAATCCTCCACCGGCAAGACGACCGTCAACATCCACGATACAACTGCCGGAAAGGGTGTCAAACATGCTTTTGCCTACGACGGTGCAGGCATCGGCAGCGGTCATTACGCCTCCGGCCAAACTTACATCACCATCCGCAACGCGTCTGTGAGCTCTCTGGAGTCCTCCGCTGATTCCACTAATAACCCGGGCGCTGGCATTGGCAGCGGCAAAGGCGCCAAGGGCAACACCGCCATCACGATAGAAGGCAGCACGGTAAAGGCCGTCGGCGGCAACGGCGCAGCCATCGGCAGCGGCAGTGAAGGAGACTTCTACAGTCCTCCTACGGGTACGCCGAACGCCCTCAAGACCATTATCCATATCACTGACAGCAACGTCACAGCCTCCAGCGACTCCAGTGCAGCCATCGGCAGCGGCAGCTATTTTACCAACGCCACGGACATCGAGATCACCGGCGGCACCATCAATGCTTCGAGTTATGATGGTTCCGGCATCGGCAGCGGCGATAGCGCCAAGGGCGACACCGACATCAAGATCAAAAACAGCAATGTCACAGCCAAGGGCTTTATCGACGTCAGGTATGTAAGCCACGGCACAGGCATCGGTTCCGGTCTCTCTTCTTCCGGAAAGACTACCATTGATATTTCTGGCGGCACTGTTAAGGCCACGGGCAGCGGCGACGGCTACAAGGGCAGCGCGGGCATCGGTTCGGGCAGCTACTCCACCGGCGACACCAGCATCACTCTCCGCGACGGCGTGACCGTTACGGCCACCGGCGGCGGTAATTCCTCCCTTGGCGGCGGCGGCGGCGCAGGCATCGGCAGCGGCAGCGACGCCAATGGCAACACCACCATCCTCATCGAGGGTGCAACAAAAGTTACCGCCACCGGCGGCTCCACCGCTGCGGGCATCGGCTCCGGCCATTATGTCGGTGACATCAACGATCCCTCTGTGGGCAGCACCACCATCACCATCCGCAACAGCGACGACGGCACCGTCATCCCCATCATTGAGGCCAAGGGCGGCGGCAATGAGAACAGATGCTGCTGGGCTTCCGGTGCCGGCATCGGCTCCGGCGGCAACACCCTTAATAAGACCACCATCAACATCGAGGGCGGCACTATCACGGCCACGGGCGGTGTCAGCTCTGCCTCTGACCCTTCCTATCATGACTCACGGCTCAGCGGCGCAGGCATCGGCTCCGGCTCCAACGTCTCCGGCGAGACTGAGATCAATATCAAGGGCGGCACCATCACCAAGGCCACGGGCGGAAAATACGGCGGCGCGGGCATCGGCAGTGACACCAAAGACGACAGCAAGAAGGGCGCTGTCACCATCAACATCACCGGCGGCACCATCACCGCCACCGGCACCAGCGACGCCCCTGCCATCGGCGGCGGCAGCGTCTCCATCAGCAATACCGACTCCGCGCTGGACATCACCGCAACCGCCCCCGACGCCGACAATGCTATCCAAAGCAGCGACGGCAAGAAGCTGGACAAAGTCATCCAGCTCGCGGAAAACGGCAAGAAGGGCCTCGTGAAGCTCGTAAAGAGCGGCACCACCAGCATCTCGCGGCTCTTCCACAACGGTGTCTACGCGGCCAGCCAGCCATCCCACAGCGGCAGCGTAAAGGCCGAGATGAGCGAGGCAGAAAAGGCCAAGTACGGCGACATCTCTTCCGTCCACAACTGGACCGTCAGCGGCCGTCAGGAGCCGGACTGCGGCAACCCCGGCTACATCGAATACACCTGCATGGTGGACCACTGCGGCACCACGTTCCGCCACACTCTCCCCGCCGCCGGTGAGCACACCTGGAACGAGGGCGTCGTCACGAAGAAGCCCACCTGCACTGCCGACGGCGTGCGCACCTTCACCTGTACCGTCTGCCACAATACCCGGACTGAGGCCATTGAGGCCCTCGACCACGAGTACGGCGAGTGGGTCATCGACCGGGACGCTACCTGTGTCGAGGAAGGCTCCAAGCACCGTGACTGCATCCGCGGCGACGATACCCAGACCGAGAGCATCCCCGCCACCGGCCAGCATCAGTGGAAAGTCCTCTCCACGACAGCGGCTACCTGCGGCCAGGACGGCACCGTCACCTACCAGTGCGAGGTCTGCGGCGATACGAAGACCGAAACGCTCAACGCCACCGGCCAGCACAGCTACGGCGCGGGCGTCGCGACCAAGGCCGCGACCTGCACCGAGACGGGCATCATGACCTATACCTGCGTCGTCTGCGGCGACAGCTACACCGAGAGCATCCCGGTGGATAAGACCGCCCACAAGTGGGATGCAGGCGTCGTCACGAAGGAGGCCACCTGCACTGCCGACGGCGTGCGCACCTTCACCTGTTCTGCCTGCGGCGATACCCGGACTGAGGCCATTGAGGCCCTCGGCCACGAGTACGGCGAGTGGGTCATCGACAGGGACGCTACCTGTGTCGAGCAAGGCTCCAAGCACCGTGACTGCATCCGTGGCGACGATACCCAGACCGAGGCCATCCCCGTCAGCAAGACCCACACCTTCGGCGAGTGGGTCATCACCAAAGAGCCTACCTGCACCGAGAAGGGCGAGAAACAGCGCAGCTGCACGGTCAGCGGCTGTGTCGTCACTGAGACGCAGGAGCTGCCCGCCCTCGGCCATCAGTGGAGCAGCTGGACGCCTGTCGAAGGCGACAGCAGCCGCGAGTACCGCATCTGCGAGGTCTGCAATGAGGTGGAGTACCGCGATGTCTCCCACAACAGCGACAGCAGCATCTCCACCGGTCTGCGTGTCCTTGACCCGTCTCAGGCCGACATCCTCCAGAACGTCCAGCTGGTCCAGCTGAGCCAGATCGGTAATGTTCTCCACATTGATGTCGCTCAGGAGACGGCATCCCTGCATGGCGTCCTTTCCGATTTGACCGACCTCCACTCTGAGCGCATCGAGACGGTTGTCTTCTCCACCGAACGCTGCACTTCCACCCTCTCCCTCTCCGATGTTGCAGCCCTCGGTGCGGGCGATACGCCTTTCACCCTCAGCCACAGCGGCTCCACCGCCAGCTTCATCGTGGGCGGCGCAGACCACACCGCACTGCTGAGGTAAGCACATTGCCATTCTCTATTCCTTCCACATAACGACCAAGGCCCTCGCAGTTCTGTTCCAAACTGCGAGGGCCTTGGCGTTTTATTATGATAAGATCTTACTTCAGCTCCCGCTGTACGGCAGCGAAGTCCTCGAGGGTCAGGGCCTCGGGGCGGATGCGGGCGTCGAAGCCCGCCGCCTCGATGGCCGCGATGACCTTATCTTTCGGCAGGCCGAGGCCGCTGGCGATAGCGTTGGCGGCGGTCTTACGGCGCTGGCCGAAAGCGGCACGGATGAGGGCGAAGTAGCCGTCCTCGTCCTCCACCTGTACGGCGGGAGTGGGGCGGATGTCCATCCGCACAACGGCGCTGGTAACCTTCGGGGCCGGGTAGAAGCTGCCTGGCGCGGCGGTGAACATCAGCTTTGAGGTGGCGTAGTAGCTCACGGCGCAGCTGATGGCGCTGGACGCCCGGGTGCCGGGGGCAGCGGCCAGACGGTCGGCGGCCTCCTTCTGCACCATGACGGTGAGGTTCTGGATGGGCAGGCGGTCGCCCAGCAGCTTCATGACGATGGGGCTGGTGATGTAGTAGGGCAGGTTGGCGCAGACAGCCACCGGCATCCCGGGGAACTCCTCTTCGATGAGGGCGCGGAGGTCTACTTTCAGAACATCCTGCAATACCAGCTTGAAGTTATCCACGCCCGCCATGGTCTCGGCCAGCAGGGGCGGCAGGCGCTCGTCCACCTCGATGGACACCACCTTGGCGGCGCGCTGGGCCAGCTCTTTGGTCAGCACGCCGATGCCGGGGCCGATCTCCAGCACGCCCCAGCTCTTATCGACGCCGCTGGCGTCCACGATCTTGGGCGGCAGGCCGGGATTGATGATGAAGTTCTGTCCAAAGCCCTTGGAGAGCGCGAAATCGTATTTTTCGCACAGGGTGCGGATAACGGAGAGGTCGGTCAGCTCCGGCATAGTGGTTTTCCTTTCTGTTTCTTGCTAAAACAGCAAAACCTCTCCGTCACGCCTGCAGCGTGCCACCTCCCCTATCGAGGGGAGGCCTTGGCATTCCGCAAAGCTTACTCTCTTCGCCAGAGGCTCCCCTCGGTAGGGGAGCTGTCTGCGAAGCAGACTGAGAGGTTGAATCCCAGAGCGTCGGTTTTAGCAGAAAAACTGCTGATTCTGGCGCTTTTTTGCATCAGGAGGATAAAATGAGAAGTGACAATGTGACCAAAGGCTCGGAGCGCGCGCCCAACCGAAGCCTGTTTTACGCCCTGGGCTACACCCCGGAAGAGCTGGACCGCCCCCTCATCGGTGTGGTGAGTGCCTACAGTGAGATCGTCCCCGGCCACATGAATCTGGATAAGATCGCCGACGCCGTCAAGGCAGGCGTCCAGATGGCAGGCGGCACCCCCATCCTCATCCCGGCCATCGGCGTCTGCGACGGCATCGCCATGGGCCATGTGGGCATGAAATACAGCCTCGCTTCCCGCGAGCTCATCTGCGACAGCGTGGAGACCATGCTGATGGCTCATCAGCTGGACGGTCTGGTGCTGGTGCCTAACTGCGATAAGATCGTTCCCGGCATGGTCATGGCCGCTGTCCGCATGGATGTGCCTGCCGTGGTCTGCTCCGGCGGCCCCATGCTGGCCGGCACCTACGGCGGCGAGGAAGTCAGCCTTTCCAAGATGTTCGAGGCCGTGGGCGCTTATAAGGCCGGTATGATCACCGACGAGCAGCTGGAAGACTGCACCTGCAACTGCTGCCCCAGCTGCGGCAGCTGCTCCGGCATGTACACCGCCAACAGCATGAACTGCCTGTGCGAGGCCATCGGCATCGCACTGCCCGGCAACGGCACCATCCCCGCCGTCTACTCCAAGCGGCTGCAGCTGGCAAAGCACGCCGGTATGGCCGTCATGGATATGGTGAAGAAGGGTATCACCGCCCGCCAGATCATCAACGAGCGCTCCATCCGCAATGCGCTGACCTGCGATATGGCGCTGGGCTGCTCCACCAACACCGTCCTCCACCTGCTGGCCATCGCCTACGAGGCCGGTGTGCCGATCGATCTGAAGCTTTTCAATGAGATAAGCGCCAAGACCCCGAACCTCTGCCATCTGGCCCCCGCAGGCCCCACCCACATGCCCGACCTCTACGCCGCCGGCGGCATCCCCGCCGTGCAGGCAGAGCTGGCCAAGAAGGGCCTGCTGGACCTCGATGTCCCCACCGTCACCGGCAAGACCCTCGGCGAGAACATCAAGGGCGCTCACATCCTGAACGACAAGGCCATCCGTCCCATCGATGATCCCTATTCTCAGACCGGTGGTCTGCAGATTTTGTGGGGCAACATCGCCCCCGATGGCTGCGTCGTCAAGCGCAGCGCCGTGGCCCCCGAGATGCAGGAGCACTCCGGCCCGGCCCGCGTCTTCAACAGCGAGGAAACGGCCATCGCCGCCATCTATGCGGGCAAGATCGTCCCGGGCGACGTGGTGGTCATCCGCTACGAAGGCCCCAAGGGTGGCCCCGGTATGCGTGAGATGCTCAACCCCACCTCTGCTCTGGCCGGCATGAAGCTGGACAAGACCGTGGCCCTCATCACCGATGGCCGCTTCTCCGGCGCTTCCCGCGGCGCTGCCATTGGCCACGTCAGCCCGGAGGCTGCTTCCGGCGGCCCCATTGGCCTTGTTGAGGAAGGCGATACCATTCACATCGACATCCCCAACGCCAGCATCACGCTGGAAGTTTCGGATGAGGTGCTGGCGGAGCGCAAGGCAAAGTATGTCGCTCCCGAGCCCAACATCAAGACCGGCTGGTTGAGCCGCTACGCCCGCATGGTCACCAGCGCAAACCTCGGCGCAGTGTTGAAGTAAGATAATATAAAGAACAGGAGCTGCATCCTTTCGGGACGCAGCTCCTGTTCTTTTTGGTGAGTCCAAATGGAATCTTTGCATTTCCACTTTCAGTATATGCGAAATTCAAAAAAAGTCAAGCTTACCGCAAGAAAATTACATTTTACGCCCCAAGCTGAAACTCAAATGTATACCCATCCTCGCCGTAGTGCTCATTGCCTACCCAGAGAACAGACTTATCAGTCAGATCGTAGACCACGCTGTGGACGGTGTTGCTGTTGGAGTCGTCGTTGTTCCAGGTGCGGCGGCCCACCGAAGCCAGCAGGTCCATGGCAGCGTTCTTGTCAGCCACGACGCCGTTGGTCTGGCGCAGGGCAGCCGCAAGGTGCTCGTAGCGGTCAAGGCCCTTCATCTCGACGGTAGTGCCGTCGTAGTAGCCGGGGGTCTTGATGAAGTTGGTCACCACCTGCCAGTCGGAGGAATCAGAGAGGGCGTCGGTGTCGTTCCAGAGGACGTTCAGCTGACGCTGAGAGCCGTCGGCGTCGTGGTCGGCATCAGCACCTACCCACTCGAGGACGGCGCTGCGGCCGGTGGAGTCGGCCACCATGTAGTGGAAGCAGCTGCTTGCCGAGTCGTGAAGGTCGTACTGCTGGGCCAGCGCCACGGCGTCCTCCACCGAGTCGGCGTAGTCGAGGATGAGCCGGAGCAGGGTGGTGGAGGTGAGGTCGGGCCTGTCGGTCTGGGTGTCGGTGGGGGTGCCTTTTCCCTCGCCCTGATAGGACATGAAGATGCCGCAGGCCACACCGGCGTCGTTGACGCCGTCCAGCGGCACATAGGGGGCCGCGAGGGTCAGGATCTTCTGGCCGAGGCTCTCTACATCCTTGTCCTTGTCGAGGCCGAGGAAGCTCAGGTCGATGGTGGAGTAGGAGGCGTGACGACCCTTACCGGGGTTCGTGTAGACGATGGCGGTGTTGGTGGCCGAGAAGTCGTAATTGCGGCCAAAGACCCGGTCGCCGCTCTGGGTGTCTGCGGTAAAGGCCGAGCAGGCAATGGTGCTGGTCTTGATGTTCATGGGGATGATGCCCTTGGTGATGCTCTGGGTGATGAAGGAGATGAGCTCAGAGTCAGTGGATGCGCCGCCCTGGGCCAGAAAATCGTCGAAGTAGTAGCCGCCCGAGACGTTGAGCTGGTAGACTGCACCGTCGCGGTGGGCTTCGTCGCGGTCGGAGAGCTTTTTGAGGGACGAGAGAGTGGCCAGCTCGTTGTGCCAGAGGGCGAACACGGCAACGGCCAGTACGATGACCAGCGCCGCCAGCACGCAGGCGAGACGCTTGAGGACTTTGGAGAGAGATTGATGCTTCATGGGACCTCCTGAAAAAGTCAAAAGAATATAGATAAAATACTTGAATATTCTATCACGACTTCTGTCGTGTTGCAAGACTTTTGGAGATCTGGCCGGAAAACAAAAACAGGCGCTGAACGACAGCGCCTGTTCTGAGAGAGACTTAACCAAACAGTTTTTTCGTATTGTGCATATACACCGACAGCACCAGCCCCACGCAGATATACAGCATAAGCACCGAGCTGCCGCCCGCCGAGTAGAAGGGCAGGGTGACGCCGATGACCGGCAGGAGGCGGAGGTTCATGCCGACGTTGACGAATATCTGGGCCATGAACGCGCCGCCGATGCCTGCGCAGATGAAGGAGCCCAGCATATCCTCGCTGTGTGCTCCGGTGGCGAAGGTCTTGATGATGATGGCCAGCAGCACACCCAGTACCACGCAGCAGCCCACGAAGCCTGCCGCGTTGCCGATCCAGCTGAAGATGAAGTCATTGTGGGCGTTGGGGACGCTGTAGTAGCGGCCATCGAAGAAGCCGTTGCCGAAGATGCCGCCCGAGCCGATGGCAATCTCGCCCCGCTGCTGCTGGTAGATGATGTTCTTCCAGACCGTCTCGCTGGGCGCCCAGCCCGTCTCGTTGTTGGGGTCGATGACCGCAAGGATGCGGTACCACTGGTAGCCCTTGCCAATCTTGTCGCTGAAGAAGGCGAAGGCCGCCGCTGCCGCCGCTGCGAGGGCAGCGAAGGCCCCGATGATATACTTCCAGCTCAGCCCGGCGGCAAAGAGCATACAGCAGCCGATGATGCCGTAGATGATGGCCGTACCGTCGTCACCCTGGATGTGGATGATGCCGATCGGCACGAAGAGATGGAGCAGCAGCTTGCCCAGCTCTTTCGGCTCGTTGAGGCGGCTGCGGACATTGTTCAGATGCATGGCGAAGGTAAGGATGAAGCTTATCTTTGCCAGCTCGGTAGGCTGGAAAGTGAAGCCGCCCAGTTTGTACCAGGAATAGTTGTCGGTGTCGCCCGCGTTGTAGCCAATGGTCAGCGGGCCGATGGTCACATTGCGGATGACCAGCGTGGGCAGCACGAGGCCCCATGTGAGCACCACATGGACAGGCCAGACATTGACGAGGCTGCGGTAGTCGATGTTGGACAGAAGGATGGCCACCAGGATGCCGATGGCCGCTGCACCCGCCTGCACCACGGCCCGGCGGTAGTCGCCGATGCCGGTGATCTGGCCGGTGAGCTCATCCACGGCAAAGCCGCTGCCCTGCTTCGCCGCCCACGACGACAGCGCCAGTACCGCCATCGCGCTGCTGAACAGGCAGAGCAGCAGGTACATCTTGTCTGTCCGTTTCCAATATCGCTGAATGCTTTCCAAAAAAGCACCACCTTTCTGTATGCTTAGGAAGCCGTTTTCTGAGCGTTGCACTCCGCTTACGAAAACAGCTTCCTCAAAACCCCGCCTCACAGCCGGGCATGATCCCCCAATATACCTTATTATACAGCAGGGGAGAGAGGCGCGCAAGATGGCCGGTTGTGACAGCTTTGCAAAATCGGCGCAGAACGCTTGACAAAGGCCGATATGCCCTCTAAAATGAAACGTACCGGGGCGGTAAATGGCCGGTTCCCGGCGTTCTTGGAGGAACAGTTTTTACATGAAGGAACAACGCCATCGAATTTTGTGCGCGGTCTGCGCACTGGCACTGGTGCTGACGGCTGTGCTGGCTCCCGCCGCATGGGCGGCAGACGGAGCGGGCGAGGTGCAGGATACGGCAAAGTCTACCCTCACCACGGACGATGCCGCCGAGATGCAGCAGGCGGACGCCGCTGTGACGGCCCTGACCGGCAGCGACGAATACGAGCAGATGTCCCGGGAAGAACGGCTCACCTCGGCCCTTGCGGAGCTGGATGAACTGGCCCGGAAGGGGCTGGTGCGCCGGGACTCCATCCGCACCGACGAGGAAAACGGGATAGTCAGCTTTACCTACCGCTGCGGCGTACTGGGCGGCATCCTGTTCACTCTGCCCGACGAGCTGGACGAGATGACCTTTGACGCCGGAGACAACGGCCTGCGCGCCCCGAGGGACATTGCTCAGCGAGCTCCCTGCACCGAGATGCCCCTGACCGACGATGTCCGGCAGGCTGTGGAGGCCCGGCAGTACCGGGAGAACGCTCTGCCTGAGGCGATCGGCCGTGCCGCCATTTATTATGCCTTCGATAATACGGTGAACAGCTCCCGCTTTCCGTATTATTCCTATATGCAGGGCTTCTGGGAAGGCATGGGCCTTCGCACGACGATGAACACCCGGGTGACCCTGTCGGACCTGCGCCGGATGAACAAATATGATCTGTGCATCCTGAGCGCCCACGGTGCCTACTATACTTACAGCTACGGTACTTTCCGGAAGCACACCCGGACCGAACCCATCATCCTGCTGACAGAAGCGTCCACGCTGTATAAAGACATCATCTACGGCTTTGACCTGCTGGCTCACCGCATCATCAAGCTCAACGGCCTTTACTGCGTCACAGCGGATTTCTTCCGCAATGCGTACCGCTCGGGCCAGCTCAGCAATACCATCATCTACTCCGAGACCTGTGAGTTCCTGGGCGTCACGAACAGCGTGGATGAGTCGATGGCCGAAGCGCTGCTGGCGGGCGGCGCACGGACTGTGCTGGGCTATGTGAACAACGTCTACACGGTCTATTCCCGCAGTATGCTCTGGGATACCGTCAACCATCTTGCGATGGGACAGACCATCGGCAGGGCGCTGGCCCACGCGAAGGATACCTACGGCGAGAACGACATCATCTGGTATACGGAGCAGGGCGGACGCCGCCCCCACGCCGCAGCAGCGTATCTGGTGCTCTACGGAGACGAGGACGCCCGACTGAATGTGCCGGAAAACTTCTCGCTCGAGGAACGCGCGGAGGCCGCGGAAGATATGCTGGCCGATGTGCTCGAAAGCGCGGCCTGAGCGTTGCACTTTTGACAGAAATAGTTTATACTAAGGGACGGCAGAACAGGACGGCAGGACTCTGCCGTCCCTTTTTTATAGAAACGCATATGAGGTAGGATACCCATGTCTGAATTTATCACCCACTCCCGTGAGGAGACGGTGGCACTGGGGGCGCAGGTGGCGCAGCATCTTGCGCCCGGGGCGCTCATCGCCTTTACCGGCGGGCTTGGCGCGGGCAAGACGGCCTTCTGCGAGGGCATTGCCAGAGGTCTCGGCTGCACCGACCCGGTCAGCAGCCCGACGTTTGCCATCGTGAACTATTACCGCGGGCCGCGGCCCTTCGCGCACTTTGATCTATACCGTATCTCCACAGAGAACGATTTGTGCGCGGCAGGGTTCTACGACTATCTGGATGAGGGCGCTGTGGTGGCGGCAGAGTGGAGCGAGAACTTCGCCGACCTGCTGGCGCTGGAAGACCCCATCCACATCAACATCGAGAGGGTGGACGACACCACCCGCCGCATCACTATCAAGGGGGTGGAAGTATGAACATCTTAGCCGTGGATACAGCGGGCAAGACCGTGGGCGTGGCCCTGCTGCAGGACGACCACCTGCTCTACGAGTGCTATCTCGACGCGGGCATGACCCACAGCGAGACCCTGATGCCCCTCATCGACAACTGTCTCAAGCTCTGCGGCATGGGCTGCAAGGACATCGACCTCTACGGCGTCAATGCCGGCCCCGGCAGCTTTACCGGCCTGCGCATCGGGCTGGCGGCGGTGAAGGGTCTGGCCTTCCCCCGGGAGACGCTCTGCGCCCCGGTGTCCACGCTGGAAGCGCTGGCGGCGGCCCACACCGGCTGCGGCACCGTGCTCTGTGCGCTGGATGCCCGCCGTGCGCAGGTGTACAGCGCGGCTTTCGACCTTGAGACCCACGAGCGTCTGATGGAAGACGATGCCCGTGCCGTGGCCGACCTGGCCGAGTTTGTAGAAAATTGCAAAAAGCCTCTGTTTTTTGTTGGTGATGGCGCGGCTCTGTGCTATAATAAATATGACAATGTCCCGGGCGTGCTCTGTGTACCGCCGGCTCTCCGCAATGGCCGTGCCGCTGCGGTGGCCTATGTGGCAGAGCAGATGGCCCAGCGGGGCGAAGCCGTTCTGCCCGAGGCTCTGCTGCCGGATTATCACCGGTTGAGCCAGGCCGAGCGGGAGCGGGCCGAGCGTTTGGCCGCAGAAGCTGCCCGTACCGAAATACCGGAAGATACTGCAAAGGGAAAGGATCAACACCAATGACGAAACCCATCGCACTTGCCGCCGACCACGGCGGATTTGAACTGAAAGAGGCCGTTAAGGCTCATCTGGACGAGCTGGGGTTGGAGTACATCGACTTCGGCACCCACAGCACCGCCAGCGTGGACTACCCTGACATGGCTCTGCCTGCCTGCGACGCCGTGGTGAGCGGCCAGTGCAGCAAGGCGCTGCTGTTCTGCGGCACCGGTGTGGGCATCAGCATGGCTGCAAACAAGGTCAAGGGCATCCGTGCCTGCTGCTGCTCTGACAGCTTCAGCTGCGAGTATACCCGCCGCCACAACG
>ERZ772901.1421-NODE-1421-length-18587-cov-3.451597_pt1 | contig 18587 bp, 18 predicted proteins | sample MGYA00512123_ERZ772901 | MGnify/ENA primary metagenome ERZ772901 (study PRJEB29015, sample SAMEA2737711) | human gut metagenome | biome: human gut; feature: human-associated habitat; material: faeces | place: China | collected 2012 ...
TAACGGTATCATACGGAATTTTCAGTTCAGAAAATTCCTACCCATGAAAAGTAACAAAGGGGTTACTGTATTGTACGGAATTTTCGATTCAGAAAAGCTTTTGGTACGACGCGGCGATTTGATGCAGTGACATAGGTAAAAAAATACGAACGTAAAAATTTGTGTATAATGTTGTGAAATAGAAGAAGAAATAATCGCGCAAGAGGTTAAAACAATAAAAAAATATAGAAAACTTTGTGAAAATTGTACAAAATATATATTTTATCGTGAAATGGTTGATAATAATTATGCAATGTGCTATGATTGGATTAACTTAAAAAAGAAGCCGTGATAGGAGAGCAAAATGTAATCAGCTAACGATTAGCTGTTGCTTGGTGCGCTCCTTTTCTTTTTGAGAAATGGAGAAAAGTTTAGTGAAGCATTATTTTTATCATGCATTGGAAGAAAACCCGATCATCGCAGCGATCAAAAACATGGATGATCTGGAGCTTTGCTGTTCGCTGGAAGAGATCCGCGTGGTATTTGTCCTGTTCGGCGATATCTGTACGATCCGGACGATCGTAAAACGTTTAAAGGACGCCGGGAAGATCGTGATCGTGCATGTAGACCTGATCGTGGGTTTAAGCAGCAAGGAGATCGTGGTGGATTTCATTAAAATGTCGACGGAGGCAGATGGGATCATTAGTACAAAGGTCCCGCTGATCAGGAGGGGAAATGAACTGGATTTCATAACGGTTCAGAGGTGCTTTTTGCTGGATTCCATGGCGTATGAAAATTTAAGACAGCAGCAGCATCAGGTAAAGCCGGATTATATCGAGGTTCTTCCGGGAATCATGCCGCAGGTCATTTCAAAGATGTGTAAGGTGTCGAAAGCGCCGATCATCGCGGGTGGACTGATCTCCGAGAAAGAATCCGTTATGAGCGCCCTCTCAGCAGGAGCGATGGCAGTTTCATCTACGAATCATGAAGTCTGGAAGCTGTGAATAGAATGATAACACAAGCTGTTTCAATGCCGGGAAAAGGGCAGTTGAGATAAAGCATGGGAAAAACTATATTGAAGGAGGAATTGGTATGGCAAAGTATGTAATGGCACTCGACGCGGGGACAACCAGCAACAGGTGTATCCTGTTCAACGAAAAAGGTGAGATGTGCAGTGTAGCGCAGAGAGAGTTTACCCAGTACTTCCCGAAGCCGGGCTGGGTAGAGCACGATGCAGACGAGATCTGGGCAAGTATGCTGGGGGTTGCTGTAGAGGCGATGAACATGATCGGTGCCACCGCAGAGGACATCGCGGCGATCGGTATCACAAACCAGCGTGAGACAACGATCGTCTGGGATAAGAATACCGGAGAGCCGATCCATCACGCGATCGTCTGGCAGTGCCGCAGAACATCGGAATACTGCGACACCTTAAAAGAAAAAGGCCTGACCGACAAGTTCAGAGAGAAAACAGGCCTCGTGATCGATGCATACTTCTCAGGCACAAAGGTAAAATGGCTGCTTGACAATGTACCGGGCGCGAGAGAAAGAGCGGAGAAGGGCGAGCTGTTATTCGGTACGGTTGAGACATGGCTGATCTGGAAACTTACAAAGGGCGCGGTTCATGTTACAGACTATTCCAACGCGTCCCGTACAATGCTCTTCAATATCAATACTTTACAGTGGGATGATGAGATCCTGGCGGAACTCGATATCCCGAAGTGTATTCTTCCGGAGCCGAAGCCGTCAAGCTGCATTTACGGCGAGACAGATCCGTCTTACCTCGGCGGACCGATCCCAATCGGAGGAGCTGCTGGTGACCAGCAGTCCGCACTGTTCGGACAGACCTGCTTCAATCCTGGCGAGGCAAAGAATACATACGGAACCGGCTGCTTCATGTTAATGAACACCGGTGAGAAGCCGATCTTCTCAAAGAATGGTCTTGTTACAACAATTGCATGGGGCTTAGACGGAAAAGTCAACTACGCTCTTGAGGGCTCTATCTTCGTTGCAGGCGCTGCGATCCAGTGGCTTCGCGATGAGTTAAGAATTATCGATTCCGCACCGGATTCCGAGTACATGGCAAAGAAAGTAAAGGATACGAACGGCTGCTATGTTGTACCGGCATTCACAGGTCTCGGAGCTCCGCACTGGGATCAGTACGCGCGCGGAACGATCGTAGGAATCACCCGTGGTGTCAATAAGTACCACATTATCCGCGCGACTCTGGAATCCCTCGCATATCAGGTAAACGATGTTCTGGAAGCGATGAAGGCGGATTCCGGTATCGAGCTTGCGGCTCTTAAGGTTGACGGCGGCGCAAGTGCCAACGACTTCTTAATGCAGACACAGGCCGATATCATCAACGCACCGGTGAACCGTCCGCAGTGTGTAGAGACAACCGCTATGGGTGCCGCTTATCTTGCAGGTCTCGCGGTTGGTTACTGGAGCAGCAAGGAAGACGTTATCAAGAACTGGGCGATCGATAAGACCTTTGAGCCGAAGATCGAGGCTGCTGAGAGAGAGAAAAGGATCAAGGGATGGAATAAGGCTGTGAAATACGCTTACGGCTGGGCAAAAGAAGATTAAACCAGATATTAAATGAGGAAAAGGTTTTGGGTAAGACGTACGGCTTGTAAAAAATGGACTTGAATGGGAATCATTATCCGAAGTTACAGGAACAAATCAGAAAGTTTTGAAAAAACAGAAAACTGTCTCCGGCTTTTGAGGGGAACGAAAGCCGGAGATGCCTAAAACAACAAAAAGGGGGATTTTCTATGCTGCCTTATATTGCAGAGTTTCTTGGAACCATGATGCTTATCATCCTCGGTGATGGTGTTGTTGCAAACGTAAACCTTAACAAGTCCGGAATGAAAGGTGCAGGAGCTGTCCAGATCACACTGGCATGGGGCCTTGCGGTTCTGGTACCGGCATTTATCTTCGGAGAAGCTTCCGGCGCGTCCTTCAATCCGGCGCTCACGATCGCTCTCGCGGTTGACGGAAGTTTCGCGTGGTCCATGGTGCCTGGCTATGTGATCGCACAGCTGGCAGGTGCATTTGTCGGCGCATCGATCGTCTACCTGCTCTTCAAGGGACAGTTTGACGCTACAGAAGATCCGGGAACAAAGCTTGGCGTATTCTGTACAGGTCCATCGATCCCGAACACTGGATTAAACATTTTAAGCGAAGCAGTCGGTACTTTTATCCTTGTTTTCGCGATCAAGGGAATCGGCAATGTAACAGGACTTTCCACAGGTGTTGACAAACTCTTCGTATTTGGAATCATCGTTTCTGTAGGTATGTCCCTCGGCGGACTTACCGGTTACGCGATCAACCCGGCAAGAGACTTAGGACCTCGTCTTGCACATGCAGTCCTTCCAATCAAGGACAAAGGCGATTCCAACTTCTCTTACGGTCTCGTAGTTCCGATCGTTGGACCGATCATCGGCGCGATCGTGGCGGTTCTCCTTTATGGAGCGATCCCGTGGTAGGATAAAAAACAGAGGGCTGTGCCCGGTGCAGTACAGCTTAACAATCGGATAATTATGGCATGAGATGAGAGAGCCTGACAGGATAACCGCATAAGGGTATGCGTTTACTTGGCGGGCTCTTTTTTCTCAAGGACGGATGCCGCCGGATCCCCAAGGTTGTGGGATATGGCGGAAAACTTCTAAAAGAGACAGGATGTAAAGGAGTGAACGGTAAATGTATGATGTGATCATAATCGGAGCAGGTGTAGCCGGATCGGCATCTGCGAGGGAATTGTCGCGGTATCAGGCAAAGATCTGCGTGCTGGAGAAAGAGGAGGATGTCTGCTGCGGTACTTCCAAGGCAAACAGCGCCATCGTCCATGCGGGCTATGACGCGGCGGAAGGTTCCCTGATGGCGAGACTCAACGTGCGCGGAAATGAGATGATGGAACAACTGTCGAAGGATCTGGATTTTCCGTTTAAGAGAAATGGTTCACTGGTAGTCTGCCTGCATGAAGACGAGATGCCGGGGCTTGAAGCTCTTTATAAAAGAGGAATCGCAAACGGAGTTCCGGGCCTCAGGATTTTAAACCGGGAAAAACTCCGGGCGATGGAGCCGAATATTTCCGATGAGGCATGTGCAGCTCTCTACGCACCCACGGGCGGAATCGTATGTCCGTTTAACTTAAATATCGCCATGGCGGAGAATGCCAACGCGAACGGCGTGGAATTCCATTTTGATACGGAGGTCACCGACTTAAGACCGGTGGAAGACGGCTGGGAGATCCGGACAAGCAAGGGCACGTATAAGACGCGGTATGTCGTGAACGCGGCGGGTGTCTACGCAGACAAATTCCACAATATGGTAAGCAACAAGAAGATCCATATCACCCCAAGACGTGGAGATTACTGTCTGCTCGATAAAACTGCCGGAAATCATGTGAGCCATACGGTGTTTGCTCTTCCCGGAAAATACGGAAAAGGCGTTCTCGTGACTCCGACGGTCCACGGAAATCTGTTGGTGGGACCGACAGCAATCGATATTGAGAATAAAGAGGGAACCAATACGACGAGAGAGGGCTTAAATGAGGTTATCACAAAGGCAGAGATGAATGTGAAGAACATCCCGATGCGTCAGGTGATCACTTCCTTCGCAGGACTCCGTGCCCATGAGGATGGACATGAATTCCTGATTGGTGAGCTGGAGGACGCGAAAGGCTTTATCGACTGTGCAGGAATCGAGTCTCCGGGCCTGACAAGCTCCCCTGCGATCGGCGAGATGGTGGCGGATATCCTGAAAGAGAAGATGGATCTCAGGGAAAAAGAGAACTTTATAGCGACGAGAAAAGGCGTTCTGAACCCGAATACTTTAAGCAAGGAAGAACGGATCCAGTTAATCAAGGAAAAACCGGAGTACGGAAATATTATCTGCCGATGCGAGATGATCACGGAAGGTGAGATCATTGATGCGATCCGAAGACCTTTAGGCGCAAAATCCTTAGACGGAGTAAAACGCAGAACGAGAGCCGGAATGGGGCGTTGCCAGGCAGGATTCTGTTCCCCGAGAACTATGGAGATCCTTGCAAGAGAATGCCATAAGAGCATGTTTGAGATCACAAAATCCGGCGGAAACTCGCAGATCGTCAAGGGAATCAATAAGGATTCGTTATAAAAGGGAGGTGTCAGAGCATGAAATCGTATGATATTGTGATCATCGGAGGCGGACCGGCGGGTCTTGCCGCTGCAGTTTCCGCGAAGAAAAACGGAATCGAGAGTATTCTGATCCTGGAACGTGACAGGGAGTTAGGCGGAATCTTAAACCAGTGCATTCATAACGGCTTTGGACTCCACACCTTCAAGGAAGAACTCACGGGTCCGGAGTACGCGGGACGGTTTATTAAACAGGCAGAAGAATTAAATATCGAGTATAAACTGAATACCATGGTCATGGATATCAGTGAGCAGAAGATCGTGACGGCCATGAACCGGGAGGAAGGTCTCTTTGAGATCCGGGCGAAGGCAGTGATCCTCGCAATGGGATGCAGAGAGCGTTCAAGAGGCGCTTTAAACATTCCCGGATACCGTCCGGCGGGAATCTTCTCCGCAGGTACGGCCCAGAGGCTTGTAAACATTGAGGGATATATGCCGGGACGCGAAGTTGTGATCTTAGGTTCCGGAGATATCGGACTTATCATGGCGAGACGGATGACGCTTGAGGGCGCGAAGGTTAAAGTCGTTGCGGAGCTGATGCCGTATTCCGGCGGATTAAAGAGAAATATCGTCCAGTGTCTCGATGATTATGGAATCCCGTTAAAGTTGAGCCATACGGTGGTGGACATCAAGGGAAAAGAGAGGCTGGAAGGAATTACACTGGCCCAGGTAGACGGAAAAGGAAAGCCGATTCCCGGAACGGAAGAGGAATACAGCTGTGATACGCTGCTTCTCTCCGTCGGATTGATCCCGGAGAATGAGATATCCAGAGGAATGGGTGTCGACATGAACCCGGTAACATCAGGCCCGAAGGTCAATGAAAGTCTTGAGACGAATATTGAGGGAGTTTTCGCCTGCGGAAATGTGCTTCATGTCCATGATCTCGTGGATTTTGTATCTGAGGAGGCGGCGATTGCCGGAAAGAATGCGGCGGCCTATGTGAAACAGGGCGAGAACCGTCCGTCCGGCGGACATGAGATCGTCTTAAATCCGATCGAAGGTGTGCGCTACACAGTTCCGGGAACCATCGATCCGGCGAGAATGGACGAGGAGCTGACCGTTCGTTTCCGCGTGGGTGGTGTTTATAAGAACTGCTATGTGAGCGCGTATTTCGGTGACGAGCGTGTGATCCACAGAAAACGTCCGGTCGTGGCACCGGGGGAGATGGAGGAACTGAAACTCAAAAAGGCAGACCTTTTGAAATATCCGGATCTTGAGATGATCACGGTCAAAATCGAGGAGGCATAGACGATGGAGGAAAGAAGATTAACATGTATCGGCTGTCCGATGGGCTGTCCTCTTGTCGTAACGATGGACGGCGGTGATGTCGTAAGCGTGACGGGAAATACCTGCAAGCGCGGCGAGATCTATGGACGGAAAGAAGTGACAAACCCGACAAGGATCGTGACTTCCACAGTGCGGGTATCCGGCGGAAGTATCGACATGGTGTCGGTGAAGACGAAGGAAGATATTCCGAAGGGAAAGATCTTTGACTGTGTGAAAGCGTTAAAGACAGTCGAGGTTGCTGCCCCGGTGCATATCGGGGATGTGATCATGAAGGACGTTGCCGGAACGGGAGTTGATGTTGTGGCGACGAAGAACGTGGAGTAAGAGTAAGTAAGGTCAATAAATGCAAGAAATATAGGTGATGATTGAGGTGCTGTCCGCTTACCGTTTTCTGAGGAGAATGGAAGTCGGGCAGTTCCTTTTTATGTGGGAAATTGCAACAAAGCTGCATGTGTCAGAATTTCCTGAAAATATGTATCTGGGTGTGCTGTTTGTGAAAATCAGAACATCCGTCCTGAACCTGTTTTTAGTGGATTCAGGACGGATGTGTTACTTGCAAAATATATATTTTTAGTTGAACTTAAAGATTGCAGTCCCGTACGCCGGCAGCGGATACGCAAAGGAGTATGGCTGGCCATCGCACTCGCGCTTCTTGGAGCGGGCGGAGAATGCATGCTCGCCGCGCTTGTAGAGCCCATGCTCGGAATCCAGGATCAGGGAGTAGGTTCCGGACTTCGGAACGCCTACCCGGTAATCGTCGCGTGCAACCGGTGTAAAGTTAATGACGAATAAGAGATTCTTCTTGCCCGTCTCATCACGGCGGATAAAAGCTGAAGATGCTGCGGTCACCGTCGTTGGCGTTGATCCACTGGAAACCGTTCCAGTCGGAATCCAGCTGCCACAGTGCCGGATATTTCTGGTATACATGCAGCAGGTCGCTGTAATATTTCTGCAGGTCTTTGTGAAGCGGCTCGTCGGCGAGATACCAGTCGAGGGAAACCTTCTCATCCCACTCATGATACTGACCGAAATCCTGGCCCATAAACAGGAGCTTCTTTCCCGGATGCCCCATCATGAAGGTGTATCCTGCTTTCAGATTCGCAAACTTGTCACCATTTAAGCCCGGCATCTTGTTGATCATGGAACACTTCAGGTGAACGACCTCGTCGTGGGACAGCGTCAGGATATAATTCTCACTGGTGGCGTAGGTGATGCCGAATGTCATCTTATTGTGGTTGAATTTTCTGAAATATGGATCCAGTTTCATGTACTCCAGAAAATCATGCATCCAGCCCATGTTCCACTTGAAGGTGAAGCCGAGACCTCCCTCTTCCGGCGGTTTTGTGACACCCGGCCATGCGGTGGACTCCTCAGCGATCATCATGGCACCGGTGAGATGTCCGGTGAGGACACTGTTCAAATGGCGGAAGAACTCGATGGCTTCGAGGTTCTTGTTCTCGCCGTACTTATTCGGAACCCAGTTTCCATCGCTGCGGCCGTAATCCAGGTACAGCATGGACGCGACGGCATCTACGCGGAGACCGTCAACATGGAAGTTCTCTACCCAGTAGAGGGCGTTAGCGATCAAGAAGTTTTTGACCTCATTTTTGCTGTAATCGAAGACCTTTGTGCCCCAGTCCGGGTGCTCGCCCTTTCGCGGATCTGCGTATTCATAGAGCGGCTGACCGTCGAAGTCGGCAAGTCCGTGGGCATCCTTCGGGAAGTGGGCCGGAACCCAGTCAAGGATGATACCGATCCCTTTTTTGTGGAGGTAGTTCACAAAGTACATGAACTCTTTTGGAGTGCCGTAACGGGAAGTCGGCGCGTAGTAGCCGGTAACCTGATAGCCCCAGGAACCGTCGTATGGATGTTCCGCAATTCCCATGAGTTCTACGTGGGTGTAGCCCATCTTCTTTACATAATCAGCCAGCTCGTGGGCAGCTTCCATATATGTATAGTAACCTTCCTTCTGTGGACGGTCTTTCTTGCGCCAGGAACCGAGATGGACCTCGTAGATTGCCATCGGGGATTTCACAGGATCAGCTTTTTTTCTTGTCTCCATCCAGGCTGCGTCATCCCATTTGAAGCCGTTAATGTCTTCTGTGATAGAAGCGGTTCCCGGACGGAATTCCGCATGGACCGCATACGGGTCAGCCTTGAACAGGATCATTCCCTCCTGTGTGGTGATCGCGAATTTATAGAGTTCTCCGAGACCGACGCCGGGAATAAACGCCTCGTAGATTCCGGAGTCAGCTAACGGGGACATCGGTGCGGCGTCCGGATCCCAGCCGTTGAAATCGCCCACAACACCGACGGCCTTTGCGTGGGGAGCCCAGACGGCAAAATACATTCCGGCTTTCCCCTTATAAGTCTTTGGATGTGCACCAAGTTTTTCGAAGATTTTATAATGGGTCCCCTGTCCGAAGAGATACCGGTCCAGTTCGGTGATGAAACCGAGACCGATCTCCTTTGTTTTGGCAGGAGCTGTGGTTTTCTTTGTTCTTGTCATCACTTAAACCTCCTGAAGTTTAAAGATCGCGCCGCCGTTTGCCGGGAGCGTGACGGAAAGTCTGCCGTTTTCGAGGGAGAATGGGATCTCTCCGGGCAGCAGGGATACAACATCTGAGGCTGCGCATGGCAGCGGGATCGAGATGGATGCCGGCTGTTCATCATTATTGACAGCGGAGATCACGGTTCCATGTTCCCCGGACCGGCTGAAAGCATACTGGCGGTTCGTGAGGAGAAGTTCCTTGTAGGAGCCGTTGTGGAACGCGTCATTTTCTGTGTGGATTTTTCCGAGTGCCGCGATGTGGGACGCGAGCTCCGGAGCTTTTCCAAGCATGTCAGACAGGTTGAGTGCCGGGCGAAGGACCTCATCGGATGTTCTGGAGCGCTTTCCTTCAATTCCCCACTCACTTCCATAATAGACAGAAGGAATTCCGGGGAGAGTGAAGAGAAGCTGGTACACCGGAAACAGGTTTGCCAGGTTGTTTAATTTACTTGCGATCCGGTCTTCGTCGTGGTTGTCCACAAAGGTGTAAAGCGATCTTCCCACCGCCTCCAGACGTCGCACATTGTGGGCAATCTCAAAGTAGTTGTGGTCATTGTGACCGGAGTAGAGCGCCTTGTGAAGCTCATAGTTTGTCACGGAATGCAGCATTTCCGGGTTCACCCAGCGGTTATATTCGCCGTGGATCACCTCGCCCATGAGCCAGAAATCAGGTTTCATGGCGGAGGTCTTTTCCCGGAGCTCTTTCATGAACCCGAAATCCAGGACGTTCGCGCAGTCCAGGCGGATCCCGTCGATATTGAAGTTGTCGACCCAGAACTGGATCGAGTCAAACAGATACTGGCGGACCTCCGGGTTCCAGAGATTTAAGCAGGGGAGCTCGAAATGTCCCTGCCAGGCCTCGTAGCCGAATGGGTCACCCAAAGGGCTTCCCCAGCCGAAGTTTACGCCGCGGTACCAGTCCTTATACGGGGAAGCTTCCCGCTTTTCGCGGATATCCTGGAAAGCGAAAAACTCACGTCCGGTATGGTTGAAGACGCCGTCCACCACAACGCGGATTCCGTTTTCATGGCAGAGGCGCACAAAACGGGCAAAATCTTCGTTGGAACCAAGTCTACGGTCCACGAGACGGAAATCTTTTGTATCGTAGCCGTGGGTGCAGGACTCAAAGAGCGGTCCGATGTAGATCGCGGAGCCATTTAAGTCGCTGATATGCGGGATCCAGGACTCAAGCTCCGTGAGCCGGTGGGCGGTCTCTGTGAGCGTGTTTGTTTTTTCTGCCCCCAAAAGTCCAAGGGGATAAATATGGTAAAAGACAGCCTGTTCGTACCAGGTATGCATGGTTATCAGACCTCCTGAAGCTCCCGTTTTTTCAGGCGGCGGAGAAGAAACTGATACCGGAGCTGCGCGGCGTTCAGCTCATAGATATAGCAGTCGACTAAGGTCGGGTCAACGACCTGTTCGAACTGGTTCTGGGCGGATAAGATCGCCGTTTTGCTGAGCTCGATCTGGCGCTTCAGTTCATTTGTTTCCCGGCGGTAAGCCTGTTTGGAAGCATTTTTTTTCGAAAAAAACATAAATATCATACCCCAATTCCTTTACGGATAGTGCCAACAGCAGTCTGTTTCAGGCGGCCGAAGGCTGTTTTGCCGAATTTTGTTCACAGATAGGCTTTGCCGGATCGCGGCGCGTCTGTCTGTGGAGAAAACCAGAAGTTTCTGTAATTGGTAGTATGAGGATCATTCACCCGGAATATTCAGGATTCCGGATATTTTTCAAGCTCTTCTTTCAGACGACCGAGCTTGTCGATGGCGCTTTTGTTTGTGAGATAATAATAATTGCACACGCCTTTTCTTAAAACATCGATCAGGCCGGTATCTTTTAAAATCTTTAAATGGTGAGAAACAGCTGGACGGGAGAGACTTGTCCGGTCCGTGATCTCGTTGACATTTAAGCCGGGGATCCGTCCTTCACCAGTGGTCTGTGTCTCAAAGAGACACTGCAGGATCGTCAGTCTTGTTCGGTCACCGAGCGCAATAAATAAAGGAATGCACTCTTCAAAGATATCGCCCAGAAGATTTTCTGAGATCATGAATTCTCTCCTTTCCGGAATGTTTTGGTTTAAAAATTTAAACTTAATTGCATTTTACCATTTTTCCTGAATTGCGTCAATGAATTGTTCAACATTTCTGGAAAATGATGGGTGACATAATATTTTTTGGTAAAATTTGACGAAAAATGGCACCTTGATTTTACGAAACTGAAATTGACTTTCGGCCAAAATTCAGAGATAATAGGGGCACATTCAGAAATGAGTTCTTCATTTCTAGATAGCAGATGTATGACCGGCAGCTTCGCCGGATGCCCGGATTCAGGGCATGAAATCCGTTTAACGTATTGATTTTTGAATTGCAGTAACTGGGAAAAGGCTCTTTTTTGATCCTTTCGGGAGAATTCTGTTCTCCGGGGAAGGTGATTGGAAAAGATGGCTGTGCGGGAGGTGATCTTATCGTGGTATTGTTTGCAGTTTTGCTGTCCGCAGCGGTGACAGACTGAAAGAAAGGAAAGATCTTTCACATTCAGATCATAGCAGGGATCGCGGCTGGAATAGTCCTTGCTTTTGTAGAAAGCAACAAGTCGTCGGGGGCGCAGCCTTTGGTGACTCTGGCGTTTATCGAGGTTGGATCATTTATCCTGCGGTTTGTGGGGACATGCGCGGTCTTTTACCCGTTTTTCCTGTGCCGGACCATCGGCGCGGGGGATATCAAGCTTATGGGAGTAGTCACTGGATTTCTGGGAGTCTGGGATGGCGTGCTTGTAATTGGTCTTGGAATGGTCTTTGCTGCCGCAGCGGCGTCTTACCGGATGATCAAGCAGGGAACTGTCTGGTTCCGCCTGGAGCGGGCCGCCAGATTTGCGGTGGAGACGGGAATGAAAGGGCGGCTTACGGAATATCCGGGGTATTTTGAAAAAGAAAGTCTTTTACGGCTGGGGCCGTATCTGTTTGCGGGGTACTGTCTGTTTTTACTGATCCAGTAAAGAGACGGGAACGCATATCTTACAGGACTGCTTAGCGGTCTGATTGAACGTATGCCGGAGTCTGATTCCGGCGGGGGAAAGGAAATGAGAAGACATGAAAAAGCTGATAGCGGTTTATGACGCGGATACCAGGTATGCGGAACGGTTGTCTGATTATGTAAACCGAAAGGAAAAGGGAGTTTTTACCGCCCAGGCCTTTACTTCAAAGGAAAAGCTGGCGGAGTACGCGAAAAAGCATGAGATCGACGTTCTGCTCTCGGGGGAACGGACGGATTCCGGGGATATTTCCGGAATCCCGTCGGCCCAGAAGATCTATATGTCTGAGGAGACAGAGAAGCAGATGGATTCTGGAAAGGAGATCTATAAGTTCCAATCCGGGGACGATATTATCCGGGAGGTGATGGCTGCCTACAGTGAGATTCCGGGGATCAGGCCCAATACTGCTGGAGCTATGGGGCAGTCCAGGCGGATCATCGGAGTCTACTCGCCCATCGGAAGATGCGGGAAGACATGCCTGGCGTTAGCAATCGGACAGATCCTTGCTAAGGAGGAGAAGGTCCTGTTTGTGACACTGGATACCTTTACGGGGTTTACAGGACTCTTAAATGAGCGGTGGAAACGTGATCTTTCTGACCTCATCTACTACTATAAACAGGATCGTTTTCATGTGATCCGGCTGAATTCTATCGTCTATTATCTGGGGGACATGGCGTGGATCCCGCCGATCCGCATTCCACAGGACTATACGCAGCTGTCGGTGCAGGAGATGGCGGATCTTTTGGAACGGATCCTGCAGGAAGGAAATTATACGACGCTGGTTCTCGATGTGGGGGATTACGGGCGGGATGCGCTGCCGTTACTGGAAAAATGCCAGGTGATCTACACGCCGATCCGGGAGGACCCGTTTTCTGCAGAAAAAATGCGGGAGTTTGAGGAATACCTGGAGGCAGTGGGAAACGGCGCGGTCATGGAAAAGATCCAGAAGATCCATGTGCCGATGGTGACCGGCGGGAGAAGAATGGAGCATTTTCCCCAGGAACTTCTGTGGGGGGATATGGGTGATTTTGTGAGGAGTCTGCTGAAAGGACAGAGGAACTTATGGGACAGCTGAAACAGATGCTGCGGGCGCAGATCCTGGCAGAGATGACATATGACCGGCAGATGTCGGACGAGGAGATCGCGGAGCTTATCGATCGGAGGATGGATGTCTGTATGGAGGAACAGCCGGAGGAATTCCCGCAGACACTTGGGGAGCGCCTAAAGCTTCACCGGGAACTCTTTGATTCGTTCAGACGTCTGGATATCCTGCAGGAGCTGGTGGACGATCCGAGGGTGACGGAGATCATGGTGAACGGGCCGGACCAGGTATTCGTAGAGACAGGGGGAAAGATCGGGCGGTGGGAAAAGTCTTTCGAATCCAGGGAGCAGTTGGAAGATCTGATCCAGCAGATCGTCAGCAGTGTGAACCGTATCGTCAACACGTCGATGCCGCTGGCGGACGCCAGGCTTTCAGACGGATCCCGAGTTCATGTGGTGTTGGAGCCGATAGCGTTAAACGGTCCGATTTTGACGATCCGGAAATTTCCGGAGCCAATGACGATGGAACGCCTTTTGGATTATGGAAGTATTTCCCCGGAAGCCGCGGACCTCTTAAAAACACTTGTAGCTGCGCGGTACAACATTTTCGTCAGCGGCGGAACCGGAGCGGGAAAAACGACCTTTTTGAATGCACTCTCAGAGTTTATCCCGCCCGGTGAGCGCGTGATCACGATCGAGGACGCAGCGGAGCTGCAGTTAAACCACATCGAAAACCTGGTGCGGATGGAGACGAGGGAAGCCAATGCGGAAGGTGCCGGGGCTATTGGGATCGGGGAGCTGATCCGGGCGGCCCTTCGTATGCGGCCGGACAGGTTGATTATCGGTGAAGTACGTGGAAAAGAGGCGCTGGACCTTTTACAGAGCCTCAACACAGGACATGACGGCGGCTTTTCCAGCGGACATGCCAACAGTGTGAAGGATATGCTGTCCAGGCTTGAGACTATGGTGCTGATGGCAGCTGATCTGCCGCTGGCGGCGATCCGGAGCCAGATCGCGTCGGCGGTGGACATTATGGTCCATGTGTCAAGAATGCGGGACAAGACGAGAAAAGTAACGGCGATCGAGGAGGTGGACAGATTTGAAAACGGCGAGATCATCCTCAATCCCCTGTTTACCTTCCGTGAAGCGGAAAAAGCAGGAGACGGTTTCGGAAATACAGGGAAAGTGGAAGGAAGTCTTGAGCAGATCGGAACGCTTAAGCACCGGGAAAAACTCAGACTTGCAGGGTATCGAGTATGAGACGTATACGCTGAGCCGAAGGGAGTGGGTGCTTTACGGGGCAGAAGGAATTCTTTTGGCAGCGGTGCTGGACTATGTGTTTTACCGGAGTTTCCTTTTGATTTTGCTTATTTTTCCGGCGGGGATCCTGTTTCCGCTGGCCTTAAAGAAAAAGCTGAAGCAGAGGCGGATGGAAAAACTGCGGGGAGAGTTTAAGGACGCGATCCTCGCAGTGGCATCAGGGCTGAATGCGGGGTATTCGGTGGAGAATGCGTTTGCGGTGAGCTTAAAGGAGATGGAGGAGATCCACGGGAGCGATTCCATGATCGCGAAGGAGATCCGGCTGATCCTGCGAAAGGTCCGGATGAATCTGACATTTGAGGATGCTTTGGGGGACTTTGCGGCGAGAAGCGGCCTGGACGATGTGAAAAATTTTGCGGACGTGTTTCTTGCGGCGAGAAAAAGCGGCGGAGAACTGATGCGGATCATCACCAGGACCGCAGAGATCATCGGGGAAAAGATCCGGATCCAGGAGGAGATCCTGACGGCAACGGCATCAAAACGCATGGAGCAAAGGATCATGAGTGGGATTCCCGTCTTGATCGTAATCTACATTGAGCTGACGTCACCGGGGTTCTTTGGGATTCTGTATACAACGCTGATCGGACGGATGCTGATGACGGTCTGCCTTGCAGTCTATCTCGCTTCATGCTGGCTGGCTGATTATTTCCTGGAGATCGAAGTATGAGAGAAAAAACGCGAAGAGGCAGGTTGAACGAGTACGGAAACGAGTATGGAAAGTATGCGGCATGTGTGCTCTCTGGTTTTGTGCTTTACGGGTTATCGGAGGCGGTAGGAGAAATAGGGGATCCTGTCCGTGACGGGGTTCTCGCCCGAAATGAGTATGGCGGCGGGGATCGGCAGTATGAGCTTCTGGTGGAAGGCCTGGAAAACGGGGAGGAACAGGTGAAAGTCACGGTTCCTGAGAGGAAAATGTCAGACGCGGAGGTTCAGAAAGAACTTCCGGGGATCATGGAGTACCTGAAGGGGGAGATATTAGGGGGAAATTCGTCTCTTTCGAAGGTACAGAGTGACCTGAACCTTACCAGGACCCTCGTAAAGTATGGACTTTCTGTTGAATGGGAGTCCGGGGACCCCGAGACCGTGAGCGATATGGGACTGATCGGATCTGAGATGCCTGAGAGCGGGAAAACGGTGACTCTGCGGGCAGGACTTATGAACGGATCTTCGGTTACTTGGGTGGAGATTCCTGTGACGGTGTTTCCAGAGACCGAGATGTTGGGAGAAACATTTTCCGCGTTTTTGGGGAAGCTTGCGGAGAAAGATCTGGAGACAGGACAGGTGGTGCTTCCAGAAACTTTTGACGGGAGAACTCTCCATTATCGGTCGGCAGATGGAGGCGGAAACGGCGGACTGATCTTTCTGGGGATCGCTGCGGCGCTATGTCTGTTCCTGAAGGAAAAGAGTGACGCAAAGGAAGCGAAAAAGCAGTGGGAAGACCGGATGATCCTGGACTATCCGGAGCTGCTGTCGGACTTTGTGGTTCTGACCGGGGCCGGTTATCCGGTCCGCCAGGCATGGAAAAAGCAGGTCATGGATGCAGAAAGCAAAAACACAGTGCTTCTTCATCCGGTATATCGGGAGATGAGGACTGCCTTGAACCAGATGGAGACAGGGACACCTGAGATCCGGGCATACGGGGAGTTTGGACGGCGGATCGGTCTGGGATGCTATATAAAATTTGCGTCCCTGCTCGGAAACAGTGTGAGTACGGGAGGAAAAGATCTGAGGCGGCTTCTCGAGGAGGAGATGGAGACGGCATTCCGTCAGAGAAAAGAACTTGCGCTCCGAAAAGGCGAGGAGGCGTCCACAAAGCTTCTGATCCCGATGTTTCTCATGCTGGGAGTTGTGATGGTCATGGTGGTGGCACCGGCATTTTTGTCACTGTAGAGACTGAAAAAAGGATCCTTTATGTTTTAGCCGCACGGCGGAAAATGCCTGCGGCAGGAATGAGAAGATCCAGAAGGGATATGGGAGGTGTATGTATGCAGTTGAAGAGATTTCTTATGGAAGAAGATGGCGTTGGAGTTATTGAGGTGGTTCTGATCCTCGTAGTGCTCATTGGGCTTGTCATTGTGTTTAAGACCCAGGTCAACAAGCTTTTGACGGCAATCTTTACGGAGATCAACAAACAGGCGAAAGAGGTATATTAGATGAAGTACCGGGGAGAGATTACGGTTTTTCTGAGTCTGACGCTGATATGTGTGCTGTCGCTTGTCCTGGGACTTGTGGAATCGGCGAGAACGGCGGGAGCGAGACTGTATCTTCGGATGGCATCGGATTCGGCGGTGTCATCGGTGATGAGTTACTATAACCGAAATTTATGGGATCGCTATCAGCTCCTATTTCTGGAATATGAATCGGAGGCGGCGATCAAGGAGACCTTCGGCCGCTATCTCGATTTCTATCTGGAACAGGCAAATATGTATCCGGCAAGACGGAAAAACGTAACACTCTCCGGAATGTCCCGTATGGTGGATGAGAATGGGAGATGGCTTGAGGAGGAGATCGCTGCCTATATGAAGTACCGTCTCCCGGAGCTTGCAGTGTCCGGAAGCGGGGTTTTGAAGGAAGCGGAGCAGGTAAAGAAAGCGGGAGACTTCCATACTCTGTATGATTCCTGCTGCGGATCCGGGCGTTCGGTGCGCAGGCTGGAAAAGGCGGGGCAGGCGGTTGAAAAGTCACTGAAGACGATAGAAGAAACTCGGGAAAAGCTTTGCGATGCGGCAGATGAAGAGAGAGCGGCTGCATTTAAGAGGCATGCGGCTGTTTTAAAGCGGGAACTAAAAGGATTTCCGGGTCTGGTGAAACAGTTTCAGAAGGAACTGGAGCGCCTGGAAACAGAGAACAAAAAAATGGATTCTGGACAGTTGGAAGACGAGACAGCGTCCGGGACATTGGGACAGGAAATATCAACATGTAATGAGGTGGTCAAAAGCGCAAAGGAGCGGCTTGATGGATATCTGCAGAATGAAACGCAAACCGAGCGGAACCTGGAGCTTCTGGAGGAGGCATGCGGGCTTCTCGATATGGAATCGGATGCGGAGGATGAAGAGGAGGAAGAAACAGAATGGGAGCAGATCAGTCAGTGCGTGGAGGAGATGGAGAACTTGGAGTCAGTGGATTCTGGGCCGAAGGATAAGAAGAAAGCGGCTGCATTGGACCGCCTGGAGGAGCTTTTTGACAAAGAACTGCTGGATATTCTTCTTCCTGCCGGAACGGCGATCTCGCAGAACGCTGTTTCCTTAAAAGGAATTCCGTCCGCGTCGAAATATCAGAATGATACGGAAAGCTCAGATACAGAGGGAACCGGGCTTTTGGAGGCGGCATCGAGACAGATGGCTGTAAATGCATATGTTCCGCTGTATTTCTCTTCATTCTTAAAAGAAAATGAATCAGAACCATCGGCATTGCGATATGAGATGGAATATCTTCTTGCAGGAAAAAAATCGGACCGGGAAAACTTAAAGGATGCTGTGAACCAGGTACTTACACTCAGAGGAGCAATGAACTTACTGTTTTTGCTGAATTCTCCGGATAAAAAGGCGGAGGCGGATGCCCTGGCGGCAGCAGTGGCGGTGGGAATCGTACCAGCGCAGATGGCATTGTCTTTTTTTATCCTGACGCTGTGGGCGTTCGGGGAGGCAGTGCTGGATGTAAAAATGCTGTTGGCGGGCGGAAAGATACCGTTCTGGAAGACAGAAGGAACCTGGAAGACCTGTCTTTCCGGGCTGTTGGATCAGTCGTTTTTGAAGGAGACAGGGGAAAGCTCCGGGGATGGAAGAACATATACGGAGTATTTAAGCTGCTTGATCCTTCTCATGGATCGGAAAACAAGAAATTTCTGGATGATGGATCTGATCCAGTGGAATATCCGGACGGAACAGGCGGATTTCTCAGTGGCGAACTGCGCATACCAGATTGAGATCGAGGCGGAGGTTTTGCAGAAGCATATGTTTTTTCAGAAAGAGGAATATAAGGGAACTGTGTATGTGGCGGGATCGTATTAATGCTGTGGAAACAGCCCCCATCATCTGACTGTAAGAAAACATAATCTGGAAGACAAAAATCCCATCGGCGCAGCCGATCTGGAATAGATTCCTGATTGTAACTATGAAGGTACTGAGTAGTTACATTTAATTTAACCTGTTGTGCTAGATAAAATAATATAAAGAAACTTCAACAAAATGTGCTAT
>ERZ772901.1423-NODE-1423-length-18555-cov-8.739405_pt1 | contig 18555 bp, 19 predicted proteins | sample MGYA00512123_ERZ772901 | MGnify/ENA primary metagenome ERZ772901 (study PRJEB29015, sample SAMEA2737711) | human gut metagenome | biome: human gut; feature: human-associated habitat; material: faeces | place: China | collected 2012 ...
CTGTGACCCCCGAGTGCCCGGGCTCCATCCTGCAGATGCACCCCGACTGCATCCTCGTGGCCGATGAGGAGGCTCTGAGCCTGTTATGATCATTCAAAATGCTCTGGTCTACACTCCCCGCCACACGTTTGAAAAGGGGAGCATCGTCATCCGGGAGGGCCGCATTGTGCCCTTTGCTGCCCCCGAGGCGGGCGAGGAAGTTCTGGACGCACAGGGCCTCTATGCCCTGCCGGGCCTCGTGGATATCCACTTCCACGGTGCCATGGGCAAGGATTTCTGTGACGGCAAGGAAGAAGCCATCCAGACGCTGGCGGATTTTGAGGCCAGCAAGGGCGTGCTGGCCATCTGCCCCGCCACCATGACATTCTCCGAAGAGATCCTGAACGGCGTCATGGATGCCGCGGCCGCTCACAAAAACGGCAAGGGTGCCGATCTTGTTGGCATCAACATGGAGGGCCCGTTCATCAGCCCCCACAAGGTGGGCGCGCAGAACCCGGAGTACCTCCACAAGGCCGATGTGGAGATGTTCCGCCGCCTGCAGAAGCGGGCGAACGGTCTCATCAAGCTGGTGGACATTGCCCCGGAGGAGCCGGGCGCGCTGGAGTTCATCAAAGAGTGCCATGGGGAGACCCGCGTCTCGCTGGCCCACACCTGCACCGACTACGACACCGCCATTGCCGCTTTTGACGCCGGTGCCACCCACATGACCCACCTGTACAACGCCATGCCCGGCATCACCCACCGCGCCCCCGGCCCCATCATTGCGGCCATGGAGCGCGGGGCGGAAGTGGAGCTCATCACCGATAACGTCCACATCCACCCGGCGGTGGTGCGGTTCACGTTCAAGGCTTTTGGTGACGACCATGTCATCCTCATTGCCGACAGCATGATGGCCTGCGGCCTGCCCGACGGCCAGTACAGTCTGGGCGGCCAGGCTGTGACGGTGGAGGGCCCCCGGGCCACCCTGACCGAGCAGCCCGGCACCATTGCCGGCAGCGCTACCTGCCTGTACGACTGCATGAAGCGGGCCGTGCTGGAGATGGGCGTGCCGCTGGAGAGCGCTGTCCGTGCCGCCAGCGAGAACCCGGCAAAGAGCATCGGCGTGGACAATGACTACGGCAGCATTGCCGCGGGCCGCTATGGCAACATCATCCTGGCCGACCAGGAGCTCAATCTCAAAGCTGTGATCCAGAAAGGAACCCGCATCGTATGAACACCCTGACCTGGCGGCTGCTGACCGCGGAGGAACTGACCCGCGTTTACCTCAATGAGATGCGCCGGGATTTTCCCCCGACGGAGCTCAAACCCCTGAGCATGGTTTTGAACAGTGAAGCTGTTGGCGACTCCCACACCTGGGGCGTCTACGACGGCGAGACCCTCGTGGCCTATCTGCTCATGGTACGGCCCCGGGGCGCGACGGTCAGCCAGCTGGATTATTTTGCCGTGCTTCCGGCCTGCCGCGCCGCCGGTCTGGGGGCAAAGCTGCTGGCCGCCCTGCCCGGCAAAGAGGCCGGGGCCGATGCCATCCTCATTGAGGCCGAGCTGCCGGAAAAAGCCGACGACCCGGCTATGGCGGTCCGCCGTCTGGGGTTCTACGCCCGCTGCGGGGCCGTGGATACGGGCTGGACAGAAAAGCTGTTCGGGGCCTCCTGGTTCCGGGTGCTGACACTGGCCGCCCCGGGGCAGCAGCCCATGGGCGCGGAGGATGCCTGCCGCGCGCTGGCCGACTGCTACCGCCGTGTCATCGGGGAGCCCAAGTGGCGGCAGTACATTGAGCTTTACCGCCCGGACGGAACCACCGCCCAGCTGCTCTGAGCAGAACACAAAACAGAACCGCCGCCCTGTGTGGAGTGCTGCTGCACCCGCCGGAGCGGCGTTTTTTAACGCTGTATCACCACTGAAATTCGGACCGAAAAAAGGACGCTTGACACCACGCCCCAAAGTGGTAACATAAGGGCGTGACTTGTAGTTTTTGGAAAAATTCAGGAGGGATTTTTTATGGCATATGAAGTATCTCGCCGCAGCTTCCTCAAAGGCGCTGCCGCACTGGCCGTGGCAACGGCCGCATCCGGTCTGCTGACCGCCTGCGGTGGCGGCAAAGAGGATAACGGCTTTACCGTTGGCAAATATAAGGTCTATTTTGATTCGCCCGATTTCGGGACCAGCGACGCACAGGGTAACCATTTCATTGAGCCCAATCTGAAGATCGAATGCATCAAGACGGATTATCTGGATACTGCCCGTGATTTTGATAAGGTCTTCTCGGCAAAGATTGGCGAGACCAATCTGACGCTGTACAACAGGAACGACAAAATCAACAACATGAAGAAAGGCGATAAGTATTCTTATGCGCCGCACTTTGTGACCAAGGACGATGCGCTGTACCAGAAAGCCGTCAACGGCGAAGCACTGATCTACCTGACCATCGACCTGTACGGGGATAAGGCTACATTTGAAGTCAATCTGAAGGATAAGACCATCAAGTACAAAGTCCGTTGATTTAAGCATTAGATTTCCTGCCGCCCGGCGCTTCTGCAAAAGAAGCCGCCGGGCGGTTTTTTGCGTTTTGCAGCGCGGCGGGCTGGCAGAACCCACAAAGAAATGGGCGGGATTTCGGCATTCTGGCGGGAAATGTAAAATCAAGGACGATGATTTTCAAAGCGGCTTTACCAAACGGTTACATTGGCGTAAAACCATAGTGCAAAGCTTTACTTCGATTTTGCGTGGTCATGGTCGCGGCGGGGCGGCGGTTGGAGTACAATCATGGTGTTCCCAAGGAAAACACAGTGAGAGACCCCGGGCGGAAAAAGTGCCCGGAATTTGGAAAACACTTGTACTGAGAAAATCGGAGGAAAACATGATGAAAAAGATCACTCGCCGTTCCGTTCTTCGTCTGTCCGGACTGGCGGCCGCTTCGCTGGCGCTGACCAGCTGCCGGGCCGCCGGTTCTGCCGCCGTTGGCAGCCGCTTTTCCGACTGGCTGCGGCAGAAGCTCGCCAACAGCTCTTCCTCTGCATCCTCGGAGGCGGCAGCCTCCGGCGAGGCAGCGGCTTCCAGTGAGGCCGCCGCATCTTCCGCAGCAGCGGAGGAACCGGCCGCGTCCAGCTGGCTGCCTGCCTACGACGCCGACCCGCTGACCGGCGAGGCCAACCGCAGCAGCGGCCGCATCGTGGGCGTGATGGTCAACAACATCAGCTATTCCGAGCGGCAGAACGCCCGCCCTCAGCGGGGCCTTTCTTCTGCGGACCTGCTCATCGAGAGCAAGGTGGAGGGCGGCATCACTCGCTTCTGTGCCGTGTACCGCGACGCCGACAGCATCCCCGAGGTGGGGCCCATGCGCTCCGGCCGGGACCAGTTCCTGCAGCTGCTGATGCCCTGGCAGGCGCTGTACTACCACGACGGCGAAAGCGCCCCCTGCACCAAGTTCATCAGCGTCTACAACTACTCCGGTCTGAACATCGGCGGCAAGAGCTACTTCAACACGCCCACCCATCCCCATGTGGCCCACCGGGACAGCCGCGGCCGCAACGTTGCCTACGAACACACCGAGTTCACCTCCGGCAAGGAGATCCGGCAGGCCGCCGCCAATGCCGGCATCGGCCTGAGCCACGATTACGACACCACCTTCTTCCGTTTTGCGGACTACCGCACCGGGGCCGAGAATACCATGCGCGGCACCGCTTCCGGCCGGACGATACGCATCGTGCACTCCGACAACTACAAGACCAGCTTCAGCTACAGTGCACTGAGCCGCACCTACAAAATGCAGATGTACAGCCACGCCGCCGGCGGATTCGAGAACACCGTGGACGAACTGAACGGCAAGCAGCTGAGCTTCGACAACCTGCTCATCTGCTTTGCCCCCATCGCCGCCTACCCTGGCGACTCCGGCGACGTGCAGCAGGTGAGTTACATTTCCGGCGGCGAAGCCTACTTCTTCAGCCGGGGCGGGGTACAGGTGGGCCGCTGGGAGAAGGCCTCCCCGGAGCATCCGCTGAAGGTCTACGATGACGCCGGGGCCGAGCTGCTCTTCAACCGCGGCAAGACCTACCTTGCCATTGTGGACGACGATGAGTGGTCCAATTTCAGCTATCAGTAAACGAGGGGAACGCCATGAAACGCATCTGGATCCAGCGCATCGGTGCGGCCGTGCTGTGCGCTGTGCTGCTGGCCGGCTGCATGCCGGGCGGCCCGGCAGCCGACAGCACGGCTTCTGCTGACCCCCTGACCGGGCAGGAGCAGCAATACCCGGGCCAGCGTCCGGCGGCAGTGGTCATCGACAACGCCCCCGGCAGCACCACCCAGTGGGGCATCGGCAGCGCCTCTGTGGTGCTGGAGGCCGCAACCCGTGCGGACACCGCCCCCAGCCTGTGCCTGGTCTATCCCTCTGTGTCGGCCATGCCGACGGTGGGGCCGGTCACGCTGGGGCAGGACCTGTTCTGGCGGCTGCTCAGCGGCCAGCAGGTGCTGCCCATCCAGCGCGGCTGCGACCTGTACACCCGCAATTTTCTGGACTACTGGAACCTGCGCGCGGTGGACGCGCTGGAAACAGGCCGCAACGCCTTCACCACCGGCAATACCAACTGGGCCAGCCCGCTGTGGTGCACCAACGGTCAATCTGTGGCCAAGGTGCTGGGCAGCCTGAGCCTCTCGTCCGCGCTGTCCGAGGACCCTGCGGAATCCGCAGACAGCACGCAGAAAGGGGACACCCCCGCCGTACCCACTGTCCCGGCCCTGCTGCCTCAGCAGACCGACGGCCACCTGCCGGATGCGGATGCCGCCGACGCAGTCCAGGCAGCGGTACAGTTCCCGTCCGGCAGCACCACCCGCTTTGCCTACGATACCGACACCGGCACCTACGGGATGCTGCACAATGACGGCTCCCCGCAGCTGGACGCCAACACCGGCATCCAGGCTGCCTTTGACAACCTTCTGGTGCTGTACAGTGCCTCCACCCCGCGGGACGATGGCCGCACCCTGGACTACGACCTGACCATGGGCGGCGGCCTGTGGCTCAACGGTGGCCACCTGTGGCACATCACCTGGACCCAGGGCACCGGCTCGACCTTTGCCTTTTATGACGCCGACGGCCGCCCTCTGCGCATCCTGAGCGGCCGCAGCTACATTGCATGGCTTTCCAGCCTGACCGGTGAGGAAGTCACCGTGCAGGATTCCGCCGGGAACGGCCTGCTGCAGCCCTGACACACAAAAAGCTCCTCGTGCAGATGCACGGGGAGCTTTTGCGTTTATTCGGTTTACAGATCCACCACGCTGCCCACCTCGGCAGGGGTGGCGGGCACCATGCCCAGTTCCGCTTCGTCCGCGCCGCGCTGCACCGTGAAGGTGACGCTGCGCCCGGCGGCAAAGTCCGGGGCATAGGTGAGCTCCAGCGTCTGCCAGTCCTCCGGCACGGCGCAGAAGCAGTGCAGCAGCGCACCGCGCCCGGCGGCCAGATTCAGGGTAAAAATCGAAGCATCCGCCGCGTTCTCACCGTACAGCGGGGCGGCAAAGCTGCCGCAGCGCACCGCACGGCCGTTGCAGGCGGCCGTGACCCCGGTGCCCATGCTGTACAGGTCCTCCCGGGTGGACACCCGACGGCTCTGCAGGTAGCTTTCGCCCACCGGCAGCGCATGGCCGGACAGGTTTTCCACCGAGAGATACACCAGCACACCGCCCAGACCCGGAGCCGGGGCATAACCCAGCAGCTCCACTGCCGCCTTGCCGTCCAGCAGGGCAGGGTCGCCCGCAGCACGCAGCTCGGCCGCTGCTGCGGATACACCGGTGAGCAGGGCAGCCGCAAGGCTGACCGCACCGGAGCCGGCACATTTCAGGAATGACCGGCGGGAGATGGCTTGTGACATGGGAACTTCCTCCTTGGCGAAACGAAAAAGTGGTTCCTTTATACAATAAAGGATTGTGACCGTTCTGTCAAGCGGTTGCCCCGGATTGTAACCGATTCTTTGCGTTTATTCGTAGGCCTCGTTCTCTTCGGTCTCGGCCTGGCCGCGCAGGGTGTCGGCATAGCCGAAGGGCACGATGTCGATGGCCTCCACCAGCTTGTCCCGCATCCACAGCTGCACGTCAGTCTGCACGGTGTAGCCGCAGCCGGGGTCTGCCATCCACTGCTCGGGGCGGCGGCTGGGCAGAGCACGCTGGCTGAGCATGCTCATGATCACGCCGCCGTGGGTCACACAGGCGGCCTCGGTCACGTCCATGCGGATCATATACTCAAACAGCTTGAGCAGGCTTTCGGCGCAGCGGGCGTGGAACTGCTCGGTGGGCTCAGCCCCCTCCGGCACAAAGCCGGAACCCGGGGTGATCCACTTTTTAAAGTCCTCGTCGTGCACCAGTTCCTTCACGGGCTTGTTCTCGAATTTGCCAAAACCCGCCTCCCGCAGATCGTGCACCGTAAAGGTGTGGGCCGCGTTGGGGAACAGGATGTTGGCCGTTTCCACCGCACGCAGCATGGGCGAGGAGAACACGGTGTCCACCTGGGGGTACTCAAAGCGTTCCTTCAGTTCGGCCAGCTGGGCACGGCCCTCGTCGCACAGCGGGATGTCGGTGCCGCTGCCGATGTACAGGCCCTGCAGGTTGCCGGCGGTCACGCCGTGACGGATGAGATGGAGCTTAAAGGTTTTCATGCAAAATACCTCGTATCGTTTGCAAAGATCCAAACCCCCGGAGCCGGTGCGCGGTGCACGGAAGATCAGTCGGCGTAGCGGTTGACCTCAACGGTGGCGGGGAAAACGTTCGTGTCGATGCGGCAGTTGCTGCGCACGGTCACGCTGGTGAGTGCATTGCAGTCCTTGAAGGCGCCGGTCTTGATGTAACCCACGCTCTCCGGGATGGTGATGTCGGACAGGGCGGTGCAGCCGTTGAAGGCGGCAGTCTCAATGTACTCCACGCCATCGGCCAGAGTCACGGTGGTCAGGTTGGTGCAGCCCTTGAAGGAGCTGCCGCCCACGGTGGTCACACCGGCTTCCACGACCACAGCGGTGATCTGGTCGGCCTGATCCGCCCAGGGAGCGGGGGAGTTGCTGTTGTAGTCGGTCATACGGCCGGTGCCGCTGATGGTCAGGGTGCCGTCGGCCAGGGTCCAGGTCACGTTCTCGCCGCAGGAGTTGTCGCCGGCGGCAGCAGCGGATGCAGCGGTGGAAGCGGCGCTGGAAGCAGCAGAAGATGCGCTGCTGCCGCAGCCGGTCAGGGCAATGCAGCTCACAGCCAGAACAGCGGCAGCGGCCAGGCTGCACAGACGGGTGATGGTGTTGCGTTTCATTTGGGTAATCCTCTTTCCTATTCCTATTTTTATAGCCTCCCTGCCCACCACAAAGCTGTGCGCCGGGCAAGGACAGGTGCCAAAACAGCATTATAGCACAAAACCAGGAAAGATGGAAGTTCCAATTTGGAATTTTTGCATTTTGCGCCGGGTGCCGTTTCTTTTGTCCGGAACGGGAGCCATTTTCTGGCAGAAAAGCGCGTCCTCTGCCAAAAATATTCCCGCCCGGCATCTTTGTGCCCCGGGCGTCCGCCACAAAATGTATGCTGTTATACCTGTAGTTTAACATAGATGTAGTGTACCCGGCAAGGCCTTTGACAGAAATGACGAAATTTGATGAAAAATATCGTCACTTTTCTTGCTTTACATTTCGTTTTCCGTTGTGTATAATCAACCTGCTGTAAACCAAAAATCAAGGATGTTCCCCAACCCGGGGTCATTGAGGAGTCAGAGACCATGGAATTCAATCGTATCATCAAACTGCTGCGCAAGGAGCGCGGCATCACCCAGAAGCAGGCGGCGGAAGATCTGGGTGTTTCGCAGGCCCTGCTGTCCCACTACGAAAAAGGCATCCGCGAGTGCGGGCTGGACTTTGTGGTGCGCGTGGCCGACTATTATAATGTTTCCTGCGACTATCTGCTGGGCCGCAGCGCCGAGCGCAACGGTATGATGCTCTCGGCCGAGGACCTGCCCAACCCCGACAAGATGAAGGACAACATCTACCACGGCAGCGTGCTGCCCACCATGAACAAAAAGCTGATTTCCAACAGCCTGAACGTGCTGTATGCCAAGATCGGCCAGTGCCACAGCAAGGCCCTGACCACCGAGGTGAGTGCCTACCTGATGATGGCCGTGGCCAAGATGTTCCGCCTGCTGTACTCGGCCGAGCCCCACAACGCGTCCAGCATGTTCAGCATCGGTGCCCACCGCTGGCGCGGCTATTCCGACGCCGTGATGCGCATGTCCGAGGCCAATGTGGAAGCCCTGCTGGCCGGGGAGGACCTGAAGGGTGCCGAGGGCGTAAAGGACCCCGCCTGCCTTGCCATGACCACCGAGAGCCTGACCCGCGAGTTCCCGCTGTACACCCCCAGCCTGCTGAATCTGGTCAAGACCAGCGAGACCCATGTCAAGGGCCTGACCCCCGAGGACTGAAATCCCGTCGTACCGGGGTGATATTCCTGTGAATTGTTCCCCAAAACTCTTGCATCTGTGCACCAAAAACGGTATAAACAGAGTAGAAGATTCTGGAAAGGACAACATTTCCACCGATCAAGAGGAGGACAATACCTATGTCGAACAAGATTTCCCGCCGTGCATTCCTGAAGTGTGCAGGTGTTTCCGCTGCAGCGGTCGGCTCTGCCAGCCTGCTGAGCGGCTGCAAGACCAATGGCAGCAACACCACCGTCAACGACGTGAAGGTGGGCGACACCGTCAAGAACTGGAACGGTCTGGGCGTGCAGCTGTCCAGCGTGTTCCACCTGACCCAGGACCCCGCACAGCCCGGCTATGAGTATCTGGGCGTGCGCGTGACTGTGCTGAACCGCAGCAAGACCGAGACCTATACCATCGGTGCACAGGGCGTGGATGCCATCAACGCCGCTTACCCCGTGCCCCCGCTGGAGAACGTGGACGCCAACTTCCAGGCCATGGCCGCTGCTACCACCGACTTTGTTGCCACCTGCGACGGTCAGGGTGCTGCCATCAGTGCCACGGTGTCCCTGTACAACTCCAACTCCCAGAGCTTCTCCGACAGCGAGAGCCTGCCCCCGCAGGGCTCCGGCTACATCGTGCTGATGCTGATGGTGCCCAAGAATTGGAAGGAGCTGCAGGTGACCTACATGCCCACCTTTGCCCCGGACAAGACTTTGACCTTTACCATGAAGGCCGCCGATGTGATCCGCGGATAATTGCATTCGATTTCGTCCATTTTGTACGATATGCCCACAGAATGTTCACAATTATTTTATAAAAAGCATTGACTTTTGCGGTCATTTCGCCTATTGTATAAGTAACTTCCATTGGCATAAACTGTATAATTTTACATTCCAGGAGGAGGAACCAAATCATGTCTACCGTTTTCTCCCGCCGCTCGTTTCTGAAATACACCGCCGTGGCCGCCGTGGCTGTGGCCGGTACCAGCCTGCTGGGCGGCTGCTCTGGTTCTGGCGCAGAAACTGCGATCCAGACCACCTATCCCAGTGATAATGTCGTGCTGAAGGTAAAATCCACTCTGGAATCCCTGGAGTATGACCCCACATCCGGCAACGCGACCTTTGTGATCCATATCGTCAACGGCCGCAAGAACCCCATCGTCGTGAGCCCCAATCGTTTTGCAGTCAAGGCCTACGATAAGAACAACAACTGCATCGCAAACATCTTTGTTGGTTCTACCCAGGGCAACGTCACCGCTCGCCTGGACTCTGGTGAGCCCAACCCCATCAGCCGCGGTAAGGAGTGCATCTACACCATTAAGGCATCCGGCCTGCCTGTAGAGACTGAGAATACTGAGAATCCTGAGGATACCGAGTGCCCCATCGCCTCCCTGCGTATCATCTACACCCCGGATACCGAGTACAACGAGTACACCGCAAACTGGATCATCTCCCCGGATACTGCGGTCCCTGCTTTGGGCTGACCCTTACACCATATTTTGTTGATAAACGGAGGAACGTATCATGTCTTACACTTTTTCCCGGCGTGATTTCCTGAAGTATTCTGCCATGACCGCTGTGGCTGTGGCCGGTGCCGGCCTGCTGACGGGCTGTGAGATCCAGGACCCCAACAACCCTGTTATCAAAAAGCTGGGTTACGGTACGACCCTGGGCACCACCGGCGGCCTGCTGAAGAGCGTGGATACGGAGGGCACTGACGGTGTCTTTACCTTCACGGTGAAGAACAACTCCGATGCCCCCCTTCATATGGACCCCAACGAGAGCTTCGTAGTAAAGGTCCTGGACAAAGACGGCAACAGCAAGTGGAACAACTCGTTCAACCTGTCCATCGAGGCTGTTCTGGGGGAGGACGGCAAGGCTCCTGATATTCTCCCCGAGCTCCCGCCCCGGACTGTGGGTGAGTACAAAGTCCGTGTGCCCCTCTACGCCTCTTCCGCTCCCCAGTCTGAGGAGACCCTGGAGTTCATCTTCATTCCTCGCCAGGCCAAGCAGCCTGAGCTCCGCATAACCTGGAAGATCCCTGGTACCGACCTTGTTAAGTCTAACGAGGGTACCGGCAAGTAATTCTCCCTTTTATTGCACTTCAGCCCGCACCCTTGGTGCGGGCTTTTTTGGCCCTTTTGTTGGGCAGTTCGTCGCAAAGTGTCTATCGTTTTTTAGTGATTTTGTGTCTTGTGCACAGTTCCATTTTCCGGTACAATAAAAGAACAAGCAACGGACAAAGCGCAGCGGCAGAGCCACTTGCCGCCGCGCTGTTATATTTTGCGGCGGGTACGCCCGCCCGGCTGAAAAGGAGTGCTGTCTGTTATGATCAACATGGTCAAGCTGCCCACCAAGAAAAGTGACCTGTTCCTGCGCGTTGCCAAGGGACATTTTGCCACCAGCCACAGCCACATCAACTATTACATCGACGTCACCACCCAGAAGTCCCGCTTGTCGGAGGCCAAGGCCGTGGCCAAGGAGCTGGTGAGTGCCTACCAGCACAGCACCATCGTGGACACCGTGCTCTGTCTGGACGGCACCCAGGTCATCGGCACCTGTCTGGCCAATGAGCTGACCAAGGACGGCTTTGCCAACATGAACGCCCACCAGACCATCTATGTCATCACCCCGGAGTACACCACCGGCAGCCAGATCATCCTGCGCGACAATCTGGCCCCCATGGTCAAGGGCAAGCATGTGCTCATCCTGGCCGCTTCCATCACCACCGGCTACACCGTGCAGGCCGCTGTGGAGGCTGTGAACTACTACGGCGGCATGGTGGCCGGGCTTTCGGCTATTTTCGCCACCACCCACGAGTGCATGGGCTACCCGGTCACCTCCATCTTCGACCCCGCCAGCCTGCCGGACTACGCCAGCTTCGACAGCCGTGACTGCCCTCTGTGCAAGGCCGGCCAGCACATCGACGCCCTGGTCAACAGCTTCGGCTACTCGGCCCTGTAAGGAAACCCCCAATACAAAAGCGTCTGCAGAAGCCTCTGCAGACGCTTTTTGTTTGCCCGGGGCACCGGGTCATTGTTTTTTGGGGAACACAAAGGGATTGCAGCGGTATACCGCCACCAGATACAGGGCCATAAAGCACCAGATCACCGGCTCGCAGAGGATCACCGCATTGTAGGCAAACCGGGGGATGAACACCAGCACGAACACCACCTTGCCCAGGAACTCGATGACACTGGAAAACAGCGGCAGCACCTTTTCGCCCAGGCTCTGCAGGGCATAGCGGGTGGACAGCAGCACCCCCAGCACCGCATAGAAGGGGGAAGTCCAGCGCAGATAGCGTGCGCCGTTTTCCAGCACGAGGGCCTCCGATGAGCCGGACACCATGCGCACCAGCCACTCGGCGCTCACCTGCATCAGCAGCACCGTCACCACCATGACCACCAGCGAATACAGGTAGATCTCCCGCATGCCCTTGCGGATGCGCTCCGGCTGGCCTGCGCCGTAATTCTGGGAAACGAAGGTGGACGCCGCATTCGCCATGGCAATGAGCGGCATGTCCGTGAAGGCAAACAGCTTGCGGGCCGCCGTGTGTCCGGCGATGGTCAGGGTGCCCAGCCCGTTGATGCCGTACTGCAAGATCACCGAGCCGGCAGACACGATGCTGCTCATCAGGCCCATGGAGATGCTCTGGCTGAACAGGTCCCAGTACAGCTTGCGGCCCACGTCCAGATGCTTCCGGCCCGGGATGAGGATGCGCACCCGCGCCATGACATAGAGGATGCACAGCACCACTGACACGCCCTGTGCGATCACGGTAGCCACAGCGGCACCGGCCACGCCCATGCCCATCCCGGCAATGAACCACAGGTCCAGCACCACGTTCAGCGCCGAGCTGAGCAGCAGGAACACCAGCGGCATCACACTGTTGCCGATGGCCCGCAGCAGGCCCGCGCACAGGTTGTAAGCGAACATGACGATGACGCCCAGATCAATGATGATGATGTAGCGGTAGGCATCTTCCAGAATTTCGGCGGGGGTGTCCAGCAGCTCCAGCAGGGGCCGCAGGCCGAAAAAGCCTGCCGTGGTGATGGTCAGCGACGCCGCCAGTCCGATGACCAGCGACCCGGTCACCGTGCGCTTGAGCAGGTCCTCGTCCTGAGCGCCGTAGGCGCGCGCTGCCACGATGGCAAGGCCGTTGCCGATGCCAAGGCCGAAGCCCACCAGAAGCTCGTAGATGGCTCCGCAGGAGCCAATGGCAGCAAGGGCGGTGTCGCCCAGCACGTTGCCCACGATCATGGTGTCCACGGTGTTGTACAGCTGCTGGAACAGGTTGGAAATGAGAATGGGCAGCATGAACAGCACCAGACTCCTGAAGATGGGGCCGTGCATCAGGTCTACATTCATCTGGAAGAGGTTCTTCTTCCGGGACTGGGTCTGGGTCATAGGGTTCCTCCAACTTTATTTTTACCGCAAAACAAGGGGCCGCCCGGAAAGCAGTCCCTTGTTTTGTCGTTTTATGCAGTTGCTTTTTACGAAGAAGCTGCCCGCGGCGGCCCCTCTCGTGAAAAGGCAGTCAGAGCGGCCCGCAGGCCGCTCTGACTGCAAAATCAAAAACATTTTTCCGCTGAAAATTGCCAGAGCGCAAGCGGCGGCAATTCCAATCGTGCTCTTTACAGCTCCTGCGTCTCAAAGCCGTGGCCGGTGAGCACCTCCACGCTGGTAAAGCCTGCGGCCTGGATGGCGGCAGCGGCCTCGTCAAAGCCGTAGGTCAGGCTGGCAATGTCGTGGGAATCGGAGGTGATGATCACCTTGCCGCCCATCTTCTGCCACTCACCCAGCAGCCAGGGGCCAGGGTAGAAGTCCTTGCGGTAGCCGCGGTAAACGCCGCCGGTGCTCACTTCCAGCAGGCAGTCGTTGTCCTTTGCGGCCTGCAGAGCCTTGAGAGCAGCAGCCTTGTAGCGGGGCGACTCCTCGTCGAAGAACTCCCCCTTGGCGTTCAGCTTCTTGATCAGGTCGATGTGGGCCAGAATATCCGGCTTGAGGGCGGCCACCTTTTCCACCTCGGCAAAGTAGGCTTCCACAGCGGCCAGCGGGTCGGCGTCGAAGTCGTCGTTGATGCAGTCCCACAGGTCCTGCGGGCGGAAGTCGATCTCGTAATACTTGCCGGTGTTCTTGCCGTACAGGTGGTGTGCGCTGCCGATCCAGTAATCGTAGCCGGTGCGCTTATCCTCGCTGAGGATATCCCACTCGATGCCGCACAGGATATCCACCTTGCCCCTGTATTCGGCCTTGAGCTTTGCGATGGTGGCCTTGTACTGGGCGGTGCGGCTGGGGCTCATGCAGTATTCGCGGTCGCGCTGGGTGTAGCTATGGCCGGTGAAGCCCAGCGTGGTCAAGCCCTGCGCACACGCAGCACTTGCCATATCCTGCAAGGTATTTTTGCCATCGCACATGGTGGAGTGGCAATGGACACTGGACTTCTTATAATCTGCCATAGATAATTCACTGCATCCTTTCCTGTTTGACCTTGTGGTCAATGACGTGACGTTTTTCCAGTTCACGGGTCACATCCTCCACCGTGATGCCGGCGCTGACCATCAGCACCAGAACATGGTAGGCAAGATCGCTGATCTCGTAAACGGTTTCTTCCTTATCCTCTTTTTCGCCCGCAATGATGACCTCGGTGCACTCTTCGCCCACCTTTTTCAGGATCTTCTCCTTGCCCTTCTCGAACAGATAGGTGGTGTAGCTGCCCTCCTGCGGATCGGTCTTGCGGCCCTTGATGAGCTCATACAGGCCCTGCCAGCTGAACTGCTTCAGCTCCGGCGAGACGTATACTTCGTTGAAGAAGCAGCTCTCGGCGCCGGTGTGGCAGGCGGGGCCGGATTTGACCACTTCCACCACCAGTGCATCTGCGTCGCAGTCGGCGGTGATGGACACCACCCGCTGCACATTGCCGCTGGTCTCGCCCTTACGCCAGATCTCCTGACGGCTGCGGCTCCAGAACACAGTGCGGCCCTCGGCAATGGTGAGCGCCAGCGTCTCGGCGTTCATGTATGCGAGGGTGAGCACCTCTTTGGTGTAGTGGTCCTGCACGATGGCAGGGATCAGGCCCTTTTCATCAAATTTCAGATTCATAACGGTTCTCCCTCCCCGGATGGGGATATTACTAGTTTAGCGTATTCGGTGCGCAAACGCAAGAGTTTGCGGGTTGTTTTTGCGGAAATCCAGTTTCGCGTTACGGCTTCTCCCCGCGCCGGGAAGAAATACCCCGGCGTTACAGCCGCATCTCCACGCCGTTTGCGTTGAGGTATTCCTTCAGATCCCGGATGGTCAGCAGCTTCTGGTGGAAGATGCCCGCCGCAAGGCCTGCGTCGATGCCCTTGTGGTGGAACAGCTCCAGAAAGTCTTCCTTTTTGCCTGCGCCGCCGCTGGCAATGATGGGCACGTTCACCCGCGCCGCAACTGCATCCAGCATCTCAAGGTCGAAGCCGCTGCGCACGCCGTCGGTATCGATGCTGTTCAGGCAGATCTCGCCCGCGCCGTGGTCCACGCACCAGCTGATCCAGTCCAGTGCATCCCGGCCGGTGTCCTCGCGCCCGCCCTTGGCGAACACCCGGAACTGGCCGTTCACCCGCTTCACATCGGCAGAGAGCACCACGCACTGGTTGCCGTAGCGCTGTGCTGCCGCCGGGATGAGGTCGGGATTTTTGAGTGCGCCCGAGTTGACGCTGACCTTGTCCGCACCGCACTTGAGCACCCGGTCGAAATCTTCCAGCGTGTTGATGCCGCCGCCCACCGTGAGCGGGATAAAAATTTCGCTGGCGACGCGGGTCAGGATATCCGTGAACAGCGCCCGGCCCTCGAAGCTGGCGGTGATATCGTAGAACACCAGCTCGTCGGCACCGGCAGCGTTGTACATGCGGGCCATTTCCACCGGGTCGGCCACGTCCCGGATGCCTTCAAAGTTCGTGCCCTTGACCACGCGGCCATTGCGCACATCAAGGCAGGGAATAATGCGTTTGGTGATCATGTCGTTTCCCCTCCGTTCACTCCTGCACCAGCTGCACGCAGCGCGCAAGGTCCAGTGCGCCGGTGTACAGGCTCTTGCCCAAAATGGCAGCGGCAGTGCCCATTTTTTTCAGTTCCAGAAGCTCTGCTTCGGACGAGATGCCGCCGCTGGCCGTAAAGGCCACGCTGGGCACCTCTTTGGCAAGCGTGCGGTACAGGCCGAGGTTCGTGCCCTGCATGGCACCGTCGCAGGCAATGTCCGTGTAGATGATGGCGGTGCATCCGGCATCTGCCAGCCGCTTGCAGAAGTCCACGCCCGGCTCGGCGCTCACTTCCTTCCAGCCATGGATGGCCACATAGCCGTCCTTTGCGTCCACGCCCACGGCAATTTTATCGCCGTATTTCTGCAGCATCCGGGCGGTAAAGTCAAAATCCGTCACCGCCACGCTGCCCAGGATGCAGCGGCCCACGCCGAGGGAAAGATATGTTTCAATGCGCTCCTCGGTGCGGATGCCGCCGCCCACCTCAATGTATAAGCCGCCCTGTTTTGCCAGCGCGGCAATGGTATCGTAGTTGGATAGGGTGCCGTCCTTTGCGCCGTCCAGATCGACGACGTGCAGGTTTTTGGCCCCCGCTGCAAGGAACTCCCGCGCCTGTGCACAGGGATCCTCGCTGTAGACGGTCATGCGGCTGTAGTCGCCCTGCGTCAGGCGCACCACCTTGCCGCCCCGCAGGTCAATGGCTGGAAATAATTGCATTTAAATCTCCTTCAGAAACGAACCCTCTCAGGCTCGCATTCGCTCGCCAGCTCTCCCGAAGGGAGAGCTTTTTACATTTTACGGTTCACTCTTTAGAAGCTCCCCCTTCGGGGGAGCTGGCAACGCCGCAGGCGTTGACTGAGAGGGTTATAGCTCCGCAAATGCTTTCAGAATGCGCAGGCCGGTATCACCGCTCTTTTCCGGGTGGAACTGGGTGCCGTACACCCTGCCTGCCCGCACCGCGCCGGTGACGGGAATGGAATAGTCGCTCACAGCCAGTGTACTCTCCGTACAGTTCTTGCCGTAGTAGCTGTGGACGTAATAGACGTATTCTCCCTCACGGATGTACTTGAACAGCGGGTCGTCCTTTACAATGTGCAAGGCGTTCCAGCCGATCTGCGGCACCTTCAGGCTCTTGTCCGCAAGGTCGGGCTCCAGCGGGCAGACCTCGCCCTTCACAAAGCCAAGGCCTTCGTGCTCACCGTACTCGTAGCTCTTTTCAAACAGCAGCTGCATGCCAAGGCAGATGCCCAGCAGCGGCTTCCTTTCGGCTTCTTCTTTCATGACCGGTACAAGGCCCGTCGCCTCCAGCTTGGCCATGGCATCGGCAAAAGCGCCCACGCCCGGCAGGATCAGCCGGTCGGCTTTGCGGATAGTGTCCGCGTCGGCGGTGACGACCGCTTCCAGCCCCAGCTGCTTCAGGCTGGACTTCAGGCTGAACAGGTTGCCCACGCCATAATCGATAATTGCGATCATACCAGCAGTCCTTTCGTGGAAGGAATTTCGTCCTTGTGGGCTTCGTCGATCTTCACGGCCGCGCCCAGTGCATGGCCTGCGCCCTTGAAGCAGGCCTCGAGGATGTGGTGTGTATTTTCTCCCGCAAATTGTACAAAGTGGACCGTGGCGGGCACGCTGCGGGCAAAGCCCAGCCAGAATTCCTTGGCGCACTCCACGTCAAAATCGCCCACCTTTTCGGTGCTGCAACGGACATCCCAGTTCAGGGTGCAGCGGCCCGAAAGATCGACGGCGCACAGGATCAGTGCTTCGTCCATGGGCAGGTAGAAGCTGCCGTAGCGCTGGATGCCGCGCATATCGCCCAGTGCCCGTGCAAAGGCCTGCCCCAGCGCAATGCCCACATCCTCGGTGGTGTGGTGGTAGTCCACCTGCACATCGCCGTGGCAGGTGAGCACCAGATCGAACCGGCCATGGCGGGCGAACAGCTCCAGCATGTGGTTCAGAAAGCCGCACCCGGTGTCCACCTCGTAGCGGCCGGTGCCGTCCAGATCAAGGGTCAGGTCGATCTGGGTCTCATTGGTGTTGCGTTCCAGCGAGATCATTCGGTTCGGCATGGTTCATTCCTCCATGATCTTATCCAGTGTGTTCACGAATATCTTCATCTGTTCCGGCGTGCCAATGGTGATGCGCAGCCAGTTCTGGATGCGGGGCGCGTCGAAATGGCGCACCAGAATGCCGTTTTTCTTCAACTCTTTGTAGAGTGTCTCGCCGTCTTTCCTGTTGGTACTTGCAAACAGGAAGTTGGAGCGGCTGTCCAGCACGGCAAATCCGCGCTGTTCCAACTGTTGTTTTGTCCATGCGCGGGTGTCCACGATGGCGGCGCGGGTCCTGTCGAAATAAGCGGTATCTTCCAGCGCGGCCTGCCCGGCCTTCAGGGTCAGGCGGTTGATGTTGTAGGGGTTCAGGCTGAACTTGACCCGGTTCAGGTCGGCAATGAGCTTTGCATTGCCCATGGCCAGACCCAGCCGGGCACCGGCCAGCTGGCGGGACTTGGAAAAGGTCTGCACCACCAGCAGGTTCTCGTACCGGTCGATGAGGGGCACGCAGCTCTCGCCGCCAAAGTCCACATAGGCTTCGTCCACGATGACCACGTTGTCGGGGTTGGCCTGCAGGATGCCCTCGATGGCGCTGCGCGGCAGGGCAAGGCCGGTGGGGGCGTTGGGGTTGGCGATGACGATGGTCTGGTGCAGGCCATCGTAGTCCTTCGGGTCCAGCGTGAAATCATCCTTCAGCGGGATGATGTGGCTGGGGATGTGCAGCAGCCCGCACCACACGCCGTAGCAGCCATAGGTGATGTCGGCATAGGCCAGCGGGTGCTGTTCGTCGCAGAAGGCACGCAGCGCAAAGAACAGGTTCTCGTCGCTGCCGTTGCCGGGCATGATCTGATCCGGCTGCAGCCCAAAATGGGCCGCCGCTGCCCGCAGCAGGTCGGCACAGGCGGGGTCGGAGTAAAGGCGGAGCTTTTCCACCTCGGCTTCACTCACCGCCGCCACCACCGCCGGGGACGGCAGATAGGGGCTTTCGTTGGTGTTCAGTTTGATGTACTGCTGGTCCTGCGGCTGCTCCCCCGGGGTGTAGGGGGTGACTGTTTCAAGTTTCG
>ERZ772901.1432-NODE-1432-length-18377-cov-5.058400_pt1 | contig 18377 bp, 13 predicted proteins | sample MGYA00512123_ERZ772901 | MGnify/ENA primary metagenome ERZ772901 (study PRJEB29015, sample SAMEA2737711) | human gut metagenome | biome: human gut; feature: human-associated habitat; material: faeces | place: China | collected 2012 ...
ATGTCGCAAGCGACCGCGCTCGGCGCGAGAATGTGCCAAGGCACATTCTTTTTCAATATAATTTCCGGGATAAATTGACTTTTAAACATACCCCATCTATAATGAAACAAGCTGATATGGGCAGTGGGTGCCGCTGTTTGTGCCAGATCGGTCAGATTGCTCGGATTGGCAGGCGTGGACAGGGGGTAAAAGGGAAACAGGTGCAAAACCTGTGCGATCTCGTCACTGTGAACCGGAGAGTGGCGCCGCAGATGCCATTGCGAAAGTGAGAAGGCGCGGCGTGCATGATGACCCGAAAGCCAGGAAACCTGCCGGCTGTCGTGAACATATCGGTTAAAACTATTTTTGTGCGAGTCACACAAGGAGGAAAACATGAGAAAAAACAAAAAAGTAGTTGTAAGTGCAGCGGCAGTTACGATGTCCGTATTGCTTGGAGCCTGCGGCGGCAGTACATCCAGCCAGGCAACCTCGACGGAGGCGGCTTCTGAGGCAGAGACCGAGGCAGCTGAGAGCGCCGATTCCGATCAGGAAGCAGCAGATAAGGTGGCAAAGCTGATCGATGACATCTATGTACAGGAGCGCACCGATGACACGGATGAGCAGTGCAAGGCAGCCAAAGAGGCATGGGATGCCCTGACTGACGAGCAGAAGGAGCTGGTAGAAGGCGAGAACGCAGATCCAGATTATTTTGGTCGTGATACCGGCGATGCGAGCCTGGACGATCCGCGCAATCAGGATGAGATTGGCGACAAAGAGATCCTGGTAGTCAGCTTTGGTACTTCCTTCAACGACAGCCGTGTGAAAGATATCAAGAGTATCGAGGATTCCATCCAGGAGGCATTCCCGGATTGGGCAGTCCGCCGTGCGTTTACCGCACAGATCATTATCAACCACGTTGAGGCTCGTGACGGCGAGTGCATCGACAATATGGATCAGGCACTGGAGCGAGCCGTGGAGAACGGAGTTAAAGAGCTGGTTGTCCAGCCGACCCACCTCATGCACGGTGCTGAGTACGACGAGATGGTTGAGGCGATCGAGAAGTATCAGGATAAATTCGAGCAGGTAGCTGTCGCAGAGCCGCTGTTAGGTGAGGTTGGCGATGATGCAGCCGTTATCAATGCAGATAAAGAGGCAGTTGCAAAAGCAGTTGTAGCAGAAGCAGCTTCGGAAGCTGGTTTTAAAGATGCAGCTGACGCAGCCGATCAGGGAACCGCATTCGTTCTGATGGGTCATGGTACCGCACACGTTGCAAAGGTAACCTACAGCCAGATGCAGACCCAGATGCAGAATCTTGGATATAGCAACGTATTTATCGGTACCGTAGAGGGCGAGCCGGAAGAGACTTCCTGTGAGTCTGTTATCGAGGCAGTGAAGGCAGCTGGTTATAAGAACGTCGTTCTTCGTCCGCTGATGGTAGTTGCAGGTGATCACGCAAACAACGATATGGCAGGCGATGATGATGATTCCTGGAAGAGCCAGTTTGAGGCATCAGGTGCGTTTGACAAGGTAGATACTCAGATTTCCGGTCTGGGCAGAATTAAAGCGGTAGAATCATTCTATGTTGCTCATACACGGACAGCCATTGAGTCTATTTCGGAATAATGTATATGAAAAAGAAATTAAATTTAGCGGCGCTTCTGCTTGCTGCCGCTCTTCTCGGAGCGTGCGGAGGACAGAAACAGGACGCAGCCGACACCGTGGCGCAGACAGAGAGCGCAGAAACCGAGAATGCCGAACAGAAAAGCAGCATTGACCTTGCAGACGGCGTCTACACCGTCGATTTTAAGACGGACAGCAGTATGTTCAAGGTCAATGAATCGAAAAATGGAAAAGGTGTCCTGACGGTCAAGGATGGCGAGGCGACACTTCATATCAGCCTGACCTCGAAAAACATCGTGAACCTGTATCTGGGTACTGCGGACGAGGCAAAGGAAGATGAAGCCGGTTGGCTGCAGCCAACCGTGGACACGGTTACTTACAGCGACGGTCTGAGCGAGGAGGTCAACGGCTTCGATGTGCCGGTTCCGGCGCTCGGAGAAGAATTTGACCTGGCTCTGATTGGTAAGAAGGGCACCTGGTACGACCACAAAGTAAAGGTAGAAAATCCGGTTTCCGGAGAGGCAGAGGACGCGGAAGCGGCATCATCCGAGACGGAGAATAGCGATGATGCGGCAGATGCCCAGAAACCGGCAGGGCAGACTGCAGATGTGGCAGACGGCACTTATACCTGTGAGGTAACCCTGCAGGGAGGTTCCGGCAGAGCATCGGTGGACAGCCCGGCGACCATTATCGTCAAGGGTGGAAAGGTGACTGCCGATATTGTCTGGAGCAGCCCGAACTATGAGTATATGCTGGTGGATGACGTGCAGTATGATCCGATCCAGACCGAGGGCAATTCCGAGTTCCAGATTCCGGTAACGCTGGATGAGGATGTAGCGGTCAGTGCCTTGACGGTGGCGATGAGCCAGCCGCATCTGATTGATTATACGCTGCATTTTGACAGCGTGACGTTATCAGAAGTTACGAAATAAAAGTAGATAGAAATACCTGTCCAGGAAGAACCTCCCGGTCCTTTTGTACATATTTTGATTACAGAAGGATCCGGGAGGTTTATGTCTATGCGTATCTGTGAACTCAAACAGCGGGAAGTTATAAATGTAAAAGATTGCAAGCGCCTTGGTTTTGTGGGCGACGTCGATTTTGACATCAGCACGGGAAAAATGCTTGCGATCATCGTACCGGGACCGGGCTGTGTCTGGGGCTTTCTGGGGCGGGAAAAAGAGTACATAATTCCATTCTGCGACATCTGCCAGATAGGGGATGACATTATTCTGGTGAGGCTGAAAGAAGAGAGAGAAAAGAAGGAATAAAGAAGGAATAGCGGAAAACTTCTGCTTGCAGAAGCGCACTTCCTGCGATATTATAATAAGTATGATATGTTATGAAAACCTGGCGGGGGCATATCAATAAAACCAGAAAAGGGGAAGAGCGATTGAAGTGTCCATTTTGCAACGCGGCTGACACGAAAGTAATCGATTCACGGCCTGCGGATGACAACAGTTCTATCAGACGCCGGAGACAGTGCGAGACTTGTGGAAAGCGTTTTACCACATATGAAAAACTTGAGACGATCCCTCTGATGGTTGTCAAAAAGGATAATACCCGGGAGATGTACGACCGGGCGAAGATAGAGGCGGGAATCCTGCATTCCTGCCACAAGCGCCCAGTCTCTCAGGGACAGATTTCGGCGTTGATCGACGATGTGGAAAACAATTTATTTAACCGGGAAGAACGGGAGATCTCGACCGCGGTGATCGGGGAACTTGTGATGGAGCGGTTAAAGGATCTGGATGTGGTTACCTATGTGCGGTTTGCATCGGTATACCGGGAGTTTAAAGACGTCGATACATTTATGGAGGAACTGCAGAAGATACAGCAGCGGAATGTGCCGTCGTATGAGCCTGGAAAGAACGGGGAAGAGACCAGATGATGGGAAATGCGTTTTATCCGGATGAATGGCTGGATTCTGCGTATGATATCCCGTATGAGCAGTTTTACCAGAAGGGAATGCGGGGTATCATATTTGATATTGACAATACGCTGGTGCCGCACGGTGCCCCGGCGGACGAGCGGGCAGTACAGCTGTTTGAACGTTTGCGGGCGATAGGGTTCCACACCTGTCTGCTCTCGAATAATAAGGAGGCGCGGGTCGCCCCGTTTGCCGGACAGGTGGGTTCGGATTATATTTACAAGGGCAGAAAACCGAAGCGCAGCGGATACAGACAGGCGATGCGCCGGATGGGAACGGGCGAGCGCTCGACGATGTTTGTCGGGGATCAGCTCTTTACGGATGTGTACGGGGCGAGGCGGACAGGCATCTATTCGATTCTTGTAAAGCCGATCAATCCGAAGGAAGAGATCCAGATTGTGTTAAAGCGGTATCTGGAGAAAATTGTCTTGTGGTTCTATGTGAGAAGACAGGAAAAAAAATAGCGGAAGTTTGCAGCTGGGGATTTTTGAACGGTTTGAAAGAGCTTGCCAGGCGGCAGAACCGGATGCTGACAGGAGTGCCGGAAACGGTGGAAAATCAGTTGTTTTCAGAAAAAATATCGGCAATTTTAGAAAAATAAGGGGCGGAATTGACATGATGTGCCCTGCGTTTTCAAAAAAGTAGTTGAAAAAGAGGATTTTATAGTATAAAATAAAAAAGATAAAGCGAGTATTTTCAAGGAGGAGCATCATTTATGATATCAGCGGGCGATTTTAGAAACGGCATCACACTGGAGATTGATGGCAACGTATACCAGATCATGGAATTTCAGCACGTAAAACCGGGAAAGGGAGCTGCGTTCGTTCGTACTAAAATTAAGAACGTAATGAATGGCGGCGTTGTAGAGAAAACCTTCCGTCCGACCGAGAAGTTCCCGTCTGCCAGAATCGACAGAGTTGATATGCAGTATCTGTATTCCGATGGCGACTTATACAACTTCATGGATGTAAACACATATGAGCAGGTAGCTTTAAACCAGGAGACAATCGGCGACGCACTCAAGTTCGTAAAAGAGAACGAGATGTGCAAGATCTGTTCTTACAACGGCAAGGTATTCTCCGTAGAACCGCCGCTGTTCGTAGAGCTTGAGATCACAGATACAGAGCCGGGCTTCAAGGGCGATACTGCTACAGGCGCTACCAAACCGGCAGTTGTAGAGACTGGCGCTACTGTATATGTACCGTTATTCGTAAACCAGGGCGATAAGATCAAGATCGATACACGTACTGGTGAATATCTGTCCAGAGTCTAAGTTATAACATATACGTCAGAAAGGTCTTCACGATACCGTTTGTACCCTTGTGGGGAGGCAGTCGTGTCACTGACAGGTTTCTGACTGGAAACAGAGATTACTGTTTGTGGCAGGCATTTTCCTTTGCTGGTTATGCAGCGCATGAACAGTAGCAAGCAGAGAAACTGTTGTAAGATCCGGAGGAAACGTCGAGATTTTACAACAGTTTTTTTGCTTAACATATCGGGGAGGCGTCTATGACGCGTCCGTTGGTTCATCTCAGAGAGCAGGTTCGGAGTGAGCGGTGCTCATGGGGAGTGATAAATATGGAGAACGGAAGAGAAGACCGTCTGCGTCTGGGGGAAGAGGATGAGCCGGGGCGCAGATCTGGTGGCAGGAAGAGGCGTACATCCGGCAGGCAGACGGCAATCCGCCGGGAGCGGACGAGGCAGCAGAAGAAGCGCCGTGTGATGATGCGGCTGTTTTTGTGTCTGCTTATTTTCCTCCTGGGTGCGGGAACAGGCTGGACACTGCGCGGGAAAATGATCCGCAAGCTGATCGATCCGTCCACGATCGAGATGCCAAACTGGGTTGATGAGCAGCTTCTCACGGTCAACCGATATTCCAGACCGGGGACGAATATCCCGGTCATCAACGGGATCGTGATTCACTATGTGGCCAATCCTGGGACGACGGCACAACAGAACCATGATTATTTTGAGGGGTTGAAAGATCAGAGCGGCAGTAACACTGTTTCCGTCAGCAGCAATTTCGTGATCGGTCTGGACGGCGAGATCATTGAGTGCGTTCCGGTCGGGGAGAAGGCATATGCCTCCAATGAGAGGAATGCGGACACCGTTTCGATTGAGTGCTGCCATCCGGCGGCAGACGGAAAGTTCACAGACGAGACGTATGACTCGCTGGTAAAACTGACTGCATGGCTGTGCAAGCAGCTCGATTTAAGTCCGAAAGACGTGATCCGTCATTATGATGTGACTGGAAAGGCGTGCCCGAAGTATTTCGTGGATCATGAGGATGCCTGGAAGCAGTTCCGCAAGGATGTGAAAAAGGCAATGCGGAAGGATATATCAGATGAGAGATGACTCCCACCTCTTCAGGTGGCGAGGAGCAAATTAGTATCAGTGGTGGGAGCGGGTCTCCCATCTGATATAGCCTCCGGCAGGATTGCTTAAGATGCGCAAAAGAAATATGTCATGCTTTGCATGACGCGCATCTCGCAGCAAGAATGCAGAGGCATTCTTGAAAATATGCGATATAAATTATGAAAGGGAATCTAGTATGAAAACGATTTTAGATTTGATCGTGGAAGAACTGAAACCGGCGTTTACCGGCTGCGGGTACGATGAGAAGTATATCCGCGTGACGGTATCAAACCGCCCGGATCTCTGCGAGTATCAGTGTAACGGCGCGATGGCAGCTGCCAAAGCGTATAAAAAGAAACCGATCGATATTGCCAATGAGGTGGTGGAAAAGACAGCCGGAAGCAAGATGTTTTCTGAGATCAACGCCGTGATGCCTGGATTTATCAATATCCGCCTGAATCCGTGCTACCTGGCATCCTATGTACAGCAGGTGGCAGAGGATGAAAAGCTGGGACTCAACGCAGCTAAGAAGCCGGAGACGATCATCATCGATTACGGCGGAGCCAATGTAGCAAAACCACTGCATGTCGGACACTTACGTTCCGCGGTCATCGGAGAGAGCATCAAGCGCATCAGCCGCTATATGGGACACCATGTCATCAGCGATGTGCATCTGGGTGACTGGGGATTGCAGATGGGACTGATCATCGAGGAGCTGCATGACCGTCAGCCGGATCTGGTATATTTTGACCCGGATTATACCGGCGAGTATCCGTCGGAGCCGCCGTTTACGATTTCCGAGCTGGAGGATATCTATCCGGCAGCGAGCGCGAAATCCAAGGTAGATGCGGCATTCCGTGAGCGGGCACAGCAGGCAACCTTCAAACTGCAGAGTGGCTATGCACCGTTCCATGCGATCTGGAAGCACATCATGAACGTGTCCTTGAAGGATCTGAAAAAAAACTATGGCAATTTAAATGTATCGTTCGACCTCTGGAAGGGAGAGAGCGATGCGCAGCCATATATTCCGGGACTGATCGAGGATTTACAGAAAAAAGGTCTCGCCTATGAGAGCGATGGCGCGCTGGTTGTCGATATCGCACAGGAAGGGGATGCGAAGGAATATCCGCCTTGTATCGTCCGCAAATCCGATGGTGCGGCGCTGTATGCGACTTCCGATCTGGCGACGATCATCGAACGTGAGCAGGATTTCCATCCGGACCGCTACATTTACGTCGTAGACAAGCGTCAGGAGCTTCATTTTATCCAGGTATTCCGTGTGGCGAAGAAGGCGGGCATCGTCAAAGAAGATACGCCGATGATCTTCTTGGGCTTCGGTACGATGAACGGCAAGGACGGTGGTCCGTTCAAGACACGTGAGGGCGGTGTTATGCGTCTGGAGCACCTGATCAAGAATATCGATGAGAAGGTATATGAGAAGATTCAGGAGAAGCAGAAAGTTCCGGCGGACGAGATGACACGCACGGCGGAGATTGTCGGTCTGGCGGCACTTAAATATGCCGATCTTTCGAATCAGGCGACCAAAGATTACATTTTCGATGTAGACCGCTTTATTTCCTTCGAGGGAAATACAGGTCCACATATCCAGTATATGATCGTCCGCATCAAGTCCATTCTGGAGAAATACAAGGAACTGCGCGGTGCGGATGCTAAAGTGGTTCCGATCCGTCCGGCTGAGAGCGAGACAGAGAAAGCACTTCAGATGGCGCTCTGCCGTTTCGGCGAGGTGACAGAATCTGCATTCTACGAGACGGCGCCGCATAAGCTCTGCCAATACATGGCGGCAGTGGCGGATGCGTTTAATGCATTTTATCTGGAAAATAAGATCCTCTCCGAGGAGGACGCAGCGAAGCAGGCAGCCTTTATCAGTCTGATCACGCTGACCAAGCGGGTGCTGGATACCTGTATGGATCTGCTCGGAATGGAATCGCCGGAACACATGTAATCTGTAATATGGAGGAATCCTCATGAAAATAATAAAAATGTCCGTAGATACCTTCTGGAAGGGCGAAGTACGGGTACAGGGACAGATTGAGGATGAGACAAAGGTATATCAGACAAGAATTTTTATCAAGGGTAGTCAGATCTATGACTACTCTTGTTCTTGTGCGGAGGGAAATTCATTCCGGGGTCCCTGCGTGCATGCAAAAGCGCTTCAGGAGGCGTTTGCCCGCCAGCAGAAAGCCGAGCATACACCGCCGGTTTCGACTTCGCCGGAGATCCGGATGATGATCCGGGAGTACACGAACCGGGAAGTAGCGCGGATTCTGGGCGAGGAAGAGCGGGAACCGGTCTATCTGCATCCCTATTTACAGATCCGGCGCGGCGAAGTGCTTTTGGAGGCACGGATCGGACGGGAAAAACGGTATATTGTGAAAAACCTGCTGGAATTTGCACAGGCGGTTCACAGCGGAAAACGGGTGGAATACGGAAAAGGCATGGCGTTTGAACACGTCCCGTCTGCCTTTGCGCCGGAAAGCCGCCCATTTTTAGATCTTCTGCTGGAGGAGGCGGACGCCTACATACGCCATTATGAAGAGATGCGCGGTCATGCGGGGCTGCCGCTTCCGGTGATGCGGGCGTTAACGCTGGGATCTGCAGCGAGGGATCGGCTGTTTGATCTTTTAGAGGGAAAAGAAGTCCAGACGGAGGACGAGAAAGGTGCTGAACGTGTGTGCCGGGTTGAGCGCAAGGATCCGCGTTTCCCGGTGGAGGTGGAAGCAAGGGGCGATGGAATTGCGGTTACGGTTCCATCGGCTCTAACTTCGTTCCGGGGAGAACAGCGTCTGTATGTGGCAGATGGATTGCATCTGTTTGGATGCAGTGAACTGTATACAGAAACGATGGGCGTTTTTCTGGAGCAGATGGAACAGGGCGGAAGAGAGTGCGGAAGCCGGAAAGAGAAGCGGGAGCTGCTGGTTGGAAGCCGGGATATTCCGCTCTTTTATGCGCGGGTGCTGGAAGGCATGGAGGCACTTGGGATCTTGCAGAGCACGGAGATCGATTGGGAGAAATACCGCCCAGAGGCGTTGAAAGCCCGGTTTGAGTTTGACAGTGATTCGCCGGACGAGCTGCGTCTGCGTCCGACGCTTTCCTATGGAGATTTTACGTTTTCGCCGCTGGCGGACGAGCATGTTCCGCGGGAGATCTGCCGGGATGTACCGGCGGAATTTTATATCAGCCGCCTGATCACGCGGTACTTCTCTTACTGGGAGGATGAGAGCGGCGAGCTGGTGATCCGCGGGGATGAAGAAGCGCTGTACCAGGTTCTGAGCGAGGGAATGCCGCAGTTTCAGGAGGTGGGAGAGGTATGGCTGTCAGAGTCTGTCCGCCATCTGCGCGTCCTGCCCCCGCCGGAAGTGTCGATGGGGGTTTCTCTTGGAGGCGGTTGGCTGGATCTGAAGATTGAGACGGCGGGAATCGACCCGGCGGAGCTTTTGCAGGTACTCAGTGAATACCGCCAAAAAAAGAAATATTACCGCATGAAAAATGGCGAATTTTTGCAGCTTTCGGGCGGCGGCCTGCAGGCGCTTGACAGTCTGACTGCGGATCTGGGACTGACAAAGAGTGAATTTCAGGCGGGGGAGGCGAAGATACCTGCCTACCGTGCTTTTTATCTGGACAGTCTCTCGGGCGACGGCAGGATGAAACTGTTTCAGCGGGATGAAGCCTACGGGATGATGGTGCGCGATCTAAAAACGGCGCAGAGTGTCAGCTATGCGGTTCCGGCGGTGCTGGAAAAGACGCTGAGGGAATACCAGAAGATCGGATATACGTGGATGCGGACGCTGGCGCGGTATCATTTCGGCGGGATCCTGGCAGATGATATGGGACTGGGAAAAACGCTGCAGGTGATTGCGCTTTTGACGGCATTTTATCAGGAAAAAACCGAGCAGAAAGCGGCTGGAAATGAAGGCAGTGGGTCAGAATTACCTCTTCCGTCTTTGATCGTCTGCCCGGCGTCGCTCGTCTACAACTGGGGACAGGAATTTGCCCGGTTTTCGCCGGAGATCCGCGTGCTTCTGATTGCCGGGACGGCGAAAGAACGGCAGGAACAGCTGGAGGAGCAGATGCGGATGGAGGCGTCTGAGGGGGCGCAGGTGATCATCACGTCCTATGATCTGTTGAAACGGGATCGGGCAGCGTATCTGGGACGCACGTTTGAATATGAAATTATTGACGAGGCGCAGGTCATTAAAAATGCAAAGACACAGGGAGCGAAGGCGGTAAAGGAGATTTCGGCGAATGCCCGTTTCGCCCTGACGGGAACGCCGGTGGAAAACCGGCTCAGCGAGCTTTGGAGCATTTTTGATTTCCTGATGCCGGGATTTTTATACAGTTACCGGAAGTTTCGTGAGCGGTATGAGCTGCCAATCGTGAAAAATCAGGATCCGGAAGCATTGACGGCATTGCGGCGGATGACGGGACCGTTTGTCCTGCGCCGCTTGAAAAAGGATGTGCTGCGGGAGCTTCCGGGCAAGGAAGAGAGGATCGTTTATTCGGCGGCGTCGGGGCGGCAGCAGAAGCTTTATACGGCGTCGGCGTTGAAACTGAAAGAGGCGCTGGCTGGTGGCGCGTGGTCGGGTAATGGAAAATTGGAAGTGCTTTCCCAGCTCATGCGGCTGCGCCAGATCTGCTGCGATCCGGCACTCTGTTTTGAAGATTATACGGGGGAATCGGCGAAGCTGGAGACCTGTGTTTCGCTGATCGCATCGGCGTCTGCGGCGGGACATAAGATCCTGCTCTTTTCCCAGTTTGCCTCGATGCTGGAGCGGATTCGGGAACGCCTTTTACAGGAGGGCATTTCGTCCCATCTTCTGGTCGGCGCGACCCCGAAGGAAGAACGCAGCCGGATGGTGCAGGCGTTTGCCTCGGATGAGGTTCCGGTGTTCCTTATTTCCCTGAAAGCCGGGGGAACGGGACTCAACCTGACGGCGGCAGATATCGTGATTCATTACGATCCGTGGTGGAATGTGGCAGCGCAGAACCAGGCGACCGACCGCGCGTACCGGATCGGGCAGGAAAAGCCGGTCACGGTATACAAACTGATCTTAAAGGATACGATAGAAGAAAATCTTTTGAAGCTGCAGAATGCGAAACTTGCGCTGGCGGCGCAGGTGGTTTCAGAGGGAATGGTTTCACTGGGCGATTTGAGCCAGAATGAACTGATGGAGCTGTTTGAACAGAATCCATAAAAAAAATTGCAGAAATAACGGGCAGGAGGAAAAAGCGTGAAGCAATGGAAACGATACAAATCATATATACTGCCATATAAGAGCACCTTTATTCTGGGACCGCTCATGATGGTAACGGAGGTGCTGGGTGAGATTCTGCTGCCCAAATTTATGTCGATGATTATTAACCATGGCGTGGCGCAGAAAGACGGCGGATACATTCTCAAAATGGGACTTGTGATGGCGATTACCTCCTTTTTGATGGCGGCAGGCGGCATTCTGGGGGCATATTTTGCAGCGAAGGCGTCGATTTCCTTTACCAGCGATCTGCGCCGCGACTTATTTGCCAGAGTGCAGCAGTTTTCATTTAAAAATATCGATACGTTCAGCACGGGATCGCTGGTAACCCGTCTGACGAACGATATCCAGCAGGTACAGAACCTGATTATGATGGGACTTCGGATGATGCTGCGCGCGCCGGGCATGTTCCTGGGGGCGCTTGTGATGGCATTCTGGATGAATGCGGAACTGGCAGCTGTCATCCTGGTGGTGATTCCGCTTCTGACGGCGGCGATCGTCTGGATCCTACGGACTGCCTACCCGCGGTTTACAGCCATGCAGAAAGCGCTGGATACGCTCAATAGCGGCATCCAGGAGGTGCTGACGAACGTGCGGGTGGTGAAATCCTTTGTGCGGGAAGACTACGAGGAAAAGCGGTTTGCCGACACGAACCGGGAGCTCAAGGAGGCAGGGCTGCGGGCGCTGAAGATCGTAATTGCGACGATGCCGGTCATGATGTTCGCGATGAATGTGACGACACTGGCAGTTGTCTGGTTCGGCGGAAACCTGATTATCGGCGGACGGATGGCGGTCGGGGATCTGACGGCATTTACGACCTACATTGTACAGATTCTGATGTCACTTATGATGCTCTCAATGGTATTTTTGCAGAGTTCCCGCGCGATGGCGTCCATCCGGCGAATCGATGAGGTGCTGGATGAGCCGATTGATCTGAGCGATGAAAATGCATCACAGAAGGACCGGAAGGTTGAGAAAGGACGCGTGGAATTTAAGGATGTTTCCTTTTCCTACCGCGAAGGCGGTGAGCCGGTTCTATCCCACATCAGCCTGACGGCAGAGCCGGGAGAGACGATCGGCATCCTCGGTGCGACCGGAAGCGGAAAAACGTCGCTGGTACAGCTGATTCCCCGCCTCTATGATGTGACAGAGGGGAGTGTGCGGGTGGATGGTATCGATGTGCGGGAGTATTCCCTGAAAAATCTCCGGGACGGCGTTGGCATGGTTTTACAGAAAAACGTCCTGTTTTCCGGCACGATCGAGGAAAACCTGCGCTGGGGTGATGAGACGGCGACGGAGGAAGAAGTGCGGCGGGCAGCAGTGTATGCGCAGGCAGATTCCTTTGTGAATTCGTTTGCCGAAGGCTACAAAACGGAGATGGGACAGGGTGGCGTCAATGTATCCGGCGGTCAGAAACAACGGCTGTGCATCGCAAGGGCACTCTTAAAGAAGCCGAAGATCCTGATTCTCGACGACAGCACCAGTGCGGTCGATACGGCAACGGAGGCGGCGATCCGGACGGCATTCCGGGAAGATTTGAAAGATACGACGAAATTTATTATCGCACAGCGGCTGAGTTCGCTGGAATACGCGGATCGGATTCTCGTCCTTGAGGACGGCAGGATTATCGGAGAGGGAACGCAGGAGAAGCTGCTGGCATCCTGTGAGGCGTACCGGGAGATCTATGAGACGCAATATGGAAAACGGGCAGACGGGGAGGGGATGGCATGATGGATGAAAAACAGATTGAAAGCCTGAAACGCCGATATGGAAGCCGCATAGCCGACGCGCCGAAACGCCGCCGGGGACCGGAACGGATGGCGGTCATGAAGGGCGGAAAGCCCAAGGCGGGCGGTCAGACGATGCTGCGCCTGCTTTCATACTTAAAACGCGACCGGATGGCGATGACAGTCGCCTTTTTCTGTGTGATCCTGGGGACGGTGACAAATCTGGCGGGCGCCTATATGCTGCGCCCGATCATCAACCGGTATATTGTGCCTTTAGATGGCAGCCGGGGCGATGTGGCGGGGCTGTTCCGTTCCCTGTGCGTGATGGGAGCGGTTTATTTAGCCAGCGTTGCCGCTTCCTATATGCAGTCGCGCATCATGCTGCAGGTGGCGCAGAACGCGCTGCAGCGGCTGCGGGAAGAGCTGTTTAACCATATGCAGACGCTTCCGCTCCGGTTTTATGATACCGGCAGCAACGGCGATCTGATGAGCCGTTTTACAAACGATGTGGATACGATCGGCATGATGCTCAGCAGTACACTGGTGCAGCTTTTATCCGGCGCACTCAGTATTGTGGGAACGCTGGTGCTGATGATTTACACGAACGTGTGGCTGACGGTGATTACGCTTGCCATGATGCCGGTGATGCTGCGTGCCGGTAAATTTGTTGCCGGACGGAGCCAGAAATATTTCTCTGCCCAGCAGGCGGCGCTTGGCGCGATGAACGGCTATATTGAGGAGACCGTGCAGGGGCAGAAGGTCGTCAAGGTATTCTGCCATGAGGAGATCGCAGAGGAAGAATTTGGATGGCTCAATGCGGATCTGAAAGAAAAACAGATCCGGGCACAGTTTTTCGGCGGTGTGATGGGACCGGTCATGAACAATTTAAGCCAGTTAAATTATGGACTGACAGCCTGCATTGGCGGTCTGCTCTGTGTGTTCCGGAACTTTGATGTCGGTGGACTGACCGTATTTTTAGGCTTTTCGCGGCAATTTTCCAGACCGATCAATGAGCTTTCCATGCAGGTTGGAAACGTATTTTCGGCGCTGGCAGGCGCGGAGCGCGTGTTTGCAGTGCTGGATGCGGAACCGGAGGCGGCAGATGCGCCGGATGCGGTTTCGATCGCGCCGATCCGCGGTGAGGTGGTGCTTGACCATGTGACTTTCGGCTATGAGCCGGGGCAGGTGATTTTGAAGAATATTTCGCTCTATGCGAAGCCGGGACAGAAGATCGCCTTTGTCGGCTCGACGGGAGCCGGAAAAACGACGATCACGAATCTGATCAACCGTTTTTATGATATACAGGGCGGCTCGATCACGGTGGACGGCGTCGATGTCCGCCGGATGCACCGGAAGGAGCTGCGGGAAAATATCGCGATGGTTCTGCAGGATACGCATCTTTTTACCGGCACGGTACGGGAAAATATTCGATACGGGCGGCTGGATGCCACGGATGAAGAAGTTGTTGAGGCGGCAAAAACGGCATCGGCGCATTCCTTTATCATGCGTCTGCCGGATGGGTATGACACGATGCTGGAGGGCGACGGTGCAAACTTAAGCCAGGGACAGCGCCAGCTATTAAACATTGCGCGGGCAGCAGTTTCTAAAGCACCGATCCTGATTCTGGATGAGGCGACGAGTTCGGTCGATACGCGGACGGAGAAGCACATCGAGCACGGCATGGACCGGCTGATGGCGGACCGGACGACCTTTGTCATCGCCCACCGGCTTTCGACAGTCCGCAACGCCAATGCGATCATGGTGCTGGAGCACGGGCAGATCATTGAGCGCGGCGACCATGAAGATCTGCTGGTGCAGAAAGGGCGGTATTTTGAGCTGTATACCGGAATGAAGGAGCTGGAATAAGGCTTTCGTTGAGAATTAAATGAGAATTTGTTTCCTGTACGCGTGAACTCACCTATATTGAAAAACGGATGGATCTAGTGTATAATGGGAACACTTGAAATTTTTAAGTAAAATCGGATCACGTAAGTTGGAAAATAGAGCCGGATCCGTGGCAAATTTTGTACCTTTAGGAGGAATATCTATGAGTATCCGAGTTGGAATTTTAGGATATGGAAATCTGGGACGCGGCGTGGAGTGTGCGATCCGCCAGAATCCGGATATGGAACTGAAAGCAGTATTTACACGGCGTGCGCCGGAAACGGTCAAGATCCTGACCGAGGGCGTACCGGTTTATCATGTAAATGAGGCAGAGGCGAAGAAAGACGAGATCGACGTTTTGATTCTCTGCGGCGGTTCGGCTACGGATCTGCCGGTCCAGACCCCGAAATATGCACAGTGGTTTAACGTAGTGGACAGCTTCGATACCCATGCAAAGATTCCAGAGCATTTCGCAGCAGTCGATGAGTCCGCACAGAAATCCGGAAAGGTTGGCATCATCTCCGTTGGCTGGGATCCGGGTATGTTCTCCCTGAACCGTCTCTATGCAGCTGCATGCCTGCCGGAGGGCGAAAATTATACATTCTGGGGCAAGGGCGTCAGCCAGGGACATTCCGATGCGATCCGCCGGATCGAGGGCGTCAAGGATGCCAGACAGTACACAATCCCAGTTGAGAGTGCACTGGAGGCAGTCAGAAGCGGCAGCAGCCCAGAGCTGACCACCCGCGAAAAACACACCAGAGAGTGCTTTGTTGTGGCAGAAGAGGGAGCGGATCAGGCAAAGATCGAGAATGAGATCAAGACCATGCCGAACTACTTTTCTGATTATGACACAACGGTTCATTTCATCACCGAAGAAGAACTGAAACGCGATCACAACCGTCTCCCGCACGGTGGTTTCGTACTCCGCAGCGGTAAGACCGGCTGGAACAAAGAGAACCACCATATCATCGAGTACAGCTTAAAGCTGGATTCCAACCCGGAATTTACTTCCTCCATCATCGTGGCATACGCACGCGCGGCATACAAGATGAACCAGGAAGGCCAGAAGGGCTGCAAGACCGTCTTTGATGTGGCACCGGCGTATCTGTCGGCAGAGAGTGGGGCAGATCTGCGGAAGAAGTATCTGTAATAATTTCAAATTTTCCTTTCAACTTGTATTGTCGCTTAAAATGAAGTAAAATGTAAGACAGATTTGCATGATTTGTACCTGTGCAGCACTGGCAAAATTCGTTAAAGTCCGCGCAATGAGTGAACGTAACTTTACGTTTTCGGGAGCTGGCGGGTAGGAGAAAAGCGAAAATACATACAGGAAGGACAATATACGATGAATAAATGGAAAAAATCCGTGCGTTCCCTCTGCCTGGGAATGGCACTTATGATGTCTGTGTCATGGACTGCATTTGCTGCGACAGACGGGGCGACCGGTCCGGGACAGGCGGCAGGAGGCACGGTCTCCGGCGCAGTTCCTTCGGGAGCAACGGTTACTTCACAGAATGCAGCTCAGCCGACGGTGGCAGCGCAGGGCGCAGTGCTCTATGATGCGACGCACAACCAGTTCCTGTTTTCCAAGAATGCGGATACGCAGTATTATCCAGCCAGCATCACGAAGCTGATGACGGCGCTTCTGGTAGCGGAAAACTGTAATCTGAGTGATACGGTAACCTTTTCCCAGACGGCAGTTTCGAATCTGGAATCGGGCGCGGTGACGCTGCAGGTCAAGGCGGGTGATACCTTTACGGTTAAGGACTGTCTCTATGGTCTGCTTTTAAAATCGGCAAATGAGGTGGCAAACGGACTGGCGGAGCATGTGTCCGGCAGTGTCAGCGCGTTTGCGGATAAGATGAATGAGAAGGCAGCGTCCTTAGGATGCACGCATACGCATTTTGCAAATCCGAATGGTCTGAACAATGCGAACCATTTTACAACCGCACATGATATGGCGCTGATTGCAAATGCTGCATTCAATAATGCGACGGTGCGTCAGGTTGCATCGACCCTGCATTACGATTTCCCGGCGACTGCCAGCGTGCCGACGGTGCGGACGCTTACGATGGGACATAAGATGCTCAATCCGGCAAATTCCCAGTACTATGAGGGAATCATAGGCGGAAAGACCGGTTATACTTCCCTGGCAGGCAACACGCTGGTAACGTGTGCAGAGCGGAATGGCGTGCGCCTGATTGCAGTTATTTTAAAGAGTTCGCAGACCCATTATGACGATACGAAGAAGCTGCTGGACTTTGGTTTTGCGGTGGCGGGAAGCGCATCCGGCACACCGGCTGGCACGAACACCTCGGTATCGGATGCGGCGAACAACAGTACGTCAAATTCCAGCAAGCCGTCCGGCAATACGACCAGTACAAATACCTCGTCTTCCGGCAGCCAGGGTGGACCGGGTAGCTCTGGAGCTGGCAATACAGCTGCTCAGGGCGACGGTGCGTGGCAGCAGTTTGGAAATGAATGGAAATACCTGAAAGCAAACGGAACCTACGCGGCAAATGAGAGTCTACTGATCAAGGGAGAGACATACTATTTCCATGCAGATGCGTGGATGGCGCGTGACTGGCAGATGGTAAACGGCTCCTGGCATTATTATACCGAAAGCGGGGCTATGGCGAAGAGCCGCTGGATTCAGACGAATGGATACTGGTATTATGTGAGTGCTGACGGAGCATTGTTTGTCAATGGAACGACACCGGACGGATATAGAGTCGATGCGAATGGTGTCTGGATTCAGAAATAAAGAAGAGCATAAAACGGAGCCGACCGGCAGAAAAGACCGGGGCGGCTCCGTTTTTCACAGCTCTGCGGTCGCAAAAAGACCGGCGGCACAGCTGGCAGATGGGGGTGATGTTATTATAGTGTGATCAATTCATACTCCCGGCTTCCCAGACCGATCTTCTCCGCGTGTGCCAGGCAGCTTTTCCACTCAGATTCTGGTGTGGAATTTGTGAAATGGTCATGGTGATCGTGGAAATCCGGATCGGCAAGATGTTTTGCAAGCTGGCTGCCCGGCATCGGAGCAGCGGCCAGACAGGCGTCCACACAGGCCTGATCGAGTGCCAGCGGATCGAAAGAAGCAAACATACCAAGATTTGGAAGGATCGGTACGTCATTTTCACCGTGGCAGTCGCAGTTCGGGGAGACGTCAACGACCAGGGAAATATGGAAGTTTGGACGTCCATCCACAACGGCTTTTGTGTATTCCGCCATACGGCAGTTTAACAGCTCGTTGGCTGCGTTGTTGTCAAATTCGATCGCGTCAAAGTTGCAGGCGCCGAGACACCGTCCGCAGCCGACGCAGTGCTCACCGTCTACGTGCATTTTTCTGGAGGCTTCATCGAAAACGAGACCGCTGTTGGCACATTCCTTCTGACAGCGGCGGCAGCCCCGGCAGAGCTTTTCCTTGATGTGTGGTTTTCCACTGCTGTGCTGATCGGTCTTACCGGCGCGAGAACCGCAGCCCATGCCGATGTTTTTGATCGTGCCGCCGAAGCCGGTCATCTCATGTCCCTTGAAATGGGTCAGGCTGATAAAGACATCGGCGTCCATGACGGCGCGGCCGATCTTAGCTTCTTTGATGTATTC
>ERZ772901.1437-NODE-1437-length-18330-cov-3.978769_pt1 | contig 18330 bp, 3 predicted proteins | sample MGYA00512123_ERZ772901 | MGnify/ENA primary metagenome ERZ772901 (study PRJEB29015, sample SAMEA2737711) | human gut metagenome | biome: human gut; feature: human-associated habitat; material: faeces | place: China | collected 2012 ...
TTATACCATACGATGAATTGATACAGTCAGATAATAAGGCGCTTCTTGAAAAATTGAGATGTGCAAGATTAGTGATTTTGGGTGGTCTTGGATTCTCAGGGTATAATGAAGATTTCAATGCAAATGATGGTGTGTATCGAGCAACTGTTGATAGAAAAACAGAAATTCAAGAGAGTAAAAAGTTTGAACAGTTGTATGATAAATTGACAAATGTGTTAGCAAAGAAAAATACGGTCATCTTTACTCATACACCAAAAAAAGATTGGTGTGCAGATGCAGATTTTCATAATGATTTTGTGTATGTAAGTGGTCATACACATAGAAATATATTCTTTGACGATGGTGTAAAAAGAATATATGCTGATAATCAGATTGGATATAGAAATGAGAGTCCGCATCTGAAAAGTTTTCTGATGGATGGAGAATATGATTATTTTGGCGACTATGAAGATGGTATATATGAAATTACATCTCAGGAATATCAGGATTTTTCTCGTGGAAAGAATATATCAATGACTTTCAATAGACAAGTTAATATTCTTTATATGTTGAAAAAGAATGGGTATTACTGTTTTATTCATAAAACAAAGACAGGTTCGTTGTCACTGCTGAATGGTGGAGCTTTGAAAAAGTTAGATAAAAAAGATATAAATTATTATTATGATAATATGGAGTTAATGATTGCATCTATTGAAACACCTTTGAATAATTTTATAGCTTATCAGGAAAGGATTGCCGAGCAAATTAGAAAAATTGGTGGGAGTGGGTGGATTCATGGCTGTATCATTGACATTGATTATTATAATCATGTATATGTGAATCCAGTAGATATGACAATACGAAGTTATTGGGCATCGGATATTATTAACAAGCTTGTATATCCAACGGTACCAGCATTGTTAAAAGCTGAATGCCCTGACTTATATGCTAACTATCTAAAATTGATTAAAGGTGAAAAATCAAATCTTTTAGCGGGGGAACAGATAAAGAATGAGATAGCATTGATGCCACAAGAATATTTAGAAACAGACATTTATAAAGCATCTCGTGAGATAAAAAAGATGCAGAAATTAAATTCAAATGTGTTGACAACATGGTATGATATTGTTCCAGAGAAGAATAAATTGCCAGAAAAATAAGTAACTGTTAAGGAGTAATAATCATGCCAAGAAAATAAAATAATAACCTGAATTTTTCATGAAGTTAGTATTTAATTCTAATGCGCCGAACTTTTGCTTTACCTTTTCGGTTTTCAGCGTTGCTTAATTGTTACTAAAAGCGAGTTGTTTTAAAAGTATTCAAATGCTAAGTTAATGAAATTAATTATAAAATTTTGCTTACGGTTAAGCCTTTCGTCGTATTGGTTTTTTCAGGGCTGGCAGGGCGCTGTCTTGTTTGTCCTTTAAGATTTATTTATTCTTCGAGCGCTAAGCGTCCATTCGATAATTTCGATGAATATATCCCCTGTTTGCTCTCCTCTGGCCTGGCGACATGGTGTACGATCCTGGCAACGCTGAACTCAGAATATTTATCCAGTCACTCTATTTTTTAAGAGCAGTAAACCTATGACTACAATAAAGAACCGTCGTTTACGTCCGCGTGCGCATCGTTTTGCTCTTGAGTCTCGCCAGCTTTTTGATGGAGCCGCTCTGGCTGAAACCGCCATCCATGAGGCATCGGCAAGCGATCTGGTGCACCATGAAAGCGCCACCGAACCCGCGAAGGCGCTGGATATTCCCCACGCCGCCACAGCCGACGCCGCAAGCGAAAAACCGGGCAGCGCCGCCAGCGAAGTCTATGTAATAGACCAGCATATCTCCGGCTGGCAGTCGCTGGTGGACCAGGTGCCGCAGGGCAGCCAGGTGGTGATTATCGATGAAAACAGCTCGGGTCTGAGCCAGCTTGCCGACGCGCTGAAAGGCGAAACCAATATTTCCGCCATTCATATTCTGAGCCACGGCGCGTCCGACGCCATTACGCTTGGCACCGATGTGCTGACGGCGGACAACCTCTCGGCGTGGTCTTCACAGCTCAGCGCTATCGGCGCGAGCCTTAGCGACAGCGGCGACATCCTGCTTTACGGCTGCGACGTCTCCGCCCAGGATAACGCCTTTATCACCCGCTTCGCCGAACTGACTCAGGCGGACGTGGCGGCCTCCAGCGACATGACCGGCAGCGCGGCGCTTTCCGGCGACTGGGTGCTGGAAAACCATACCGGCAGCATTGAAGCGAAAACCTTCGCCTTTGATTACGACGGCCTGCTGGCCGGGCCGGAAGTCACCGCGCCGGAAAAAGGCATCACCGTCGCCGAGCCGAGCAGCCTTAACGCCGCAGGCGCCGATACCGCCACGCTCAGCGGCTGGCAGGTCAGCACCACGGACGCCAGCGAAACCGTCATAGTCACGGTGAGCCTGAGCAACAGCGCCATCGGCAAACTCAGCGACAGCCAGACCAGCAACGCTTCGCTGACCATGACCGGCACTGCCAGCGAAGCGCAGGCCTGGCTTAACAGCATCACCTTTACCTCCGCTGACGTCGAGCTTGGCAACACCGGCGCCAGCGGCAAGCTGGACGTCACGGTGCGCGACAGCGCGGGCGTCAGCACCAGCAAATCCATCGATGTGACCGTGACCCCGTCGAACGACCCGGTAAGCGTGGCCGACGCCACCCAGAACGTGCCGGAGATCGAATCGGGCGGCAGCGTCATCACCACCGTGACCCTTAACGCCATCGATGCGGAAGTAACGGCGGGCACCCAGCAGCCCGTGCAGATTGTCTATGGTCTGACCGACCTGCCGCAGTATGGCTATCTGACGCTGAACGGCGACCGGATGGGCGTCGGCTCTATCTTTACCCAGCAGGATTTGATCGACAGCAAGGTGAAGTATGTCCACACCGCCACGGGCGCAGACCAGAACGCCGCCGACGGCTTTACGGCGGTCATCAACGACGGCGCGACGCCGAAGGCGCAGTCCGATACCGTCCACGTCACGCTGAACATTACCCCGCAGAACCAGGCGCCGACCCTTAGCGGCAGCGGCGTGGTCTTTGAAGGCCAGCCCAACAATGCGGTCAACACCGGCAACGTCGGCCAGTATATAGAGGCGGACGGCGGCGGCGATCCGGGCGACACAACGCTGACTCTCACCATTACCGCCCTGCCGACCCACGGCACGCTCTGGTTTAACGGCGTCGCCGTCACCGTCGGCCAGACCTTTGACTATGCCGATCGCAATCTGCTGACCTATGCTAACGACGGCAGTGAAAACCAGGGCACCGACAGCTTTGGCGTACGCGTCACCGACCAGGGCGGCGGCACCGGCGTGCCGGCCAGCACCGACGGCACCATTACCCTGACCGTGCGCCCGGTGGATGACGACCCGACTCTGGACAACGTAACGCTGCACGCGCAGGTGGACGATCTGGCGAACGCCGTCACCCTTACGTCTGCGATGATCGGCGCAAGCGACGTGGATTCCACCGATAACCACCTCAGCTTTATCGTTGACGACAGCAAGCTCACCCACGGTTACCTGACGCTGGACGGCTACCGCCTGCAAAACGGCGGCACCTTCACCATGCAGGATATCGTCGACGGCAAAGTGCAGTACGTGCAGTACGCCAGCGCCAGCGCATCGGGTGACACCGACAGCTTCAACTTTGTGGTGGTGGACAACACCGCTGCGCTGCGCTGGAACGCCGACGGCACGACCTACAGCCGCATCGGCGGCGTGTACACGCCGGGCACCGAAACGCTGACCAGCTTTACCTTTACCATCGGCCTTGCGGTGGTCACGGGCGGCGGTCCCGGCACGATTCCGGATCGCGTCACCACCATTACCAACCGCGATTCCACCTGGGCGGGCGTGGACTTCACCTCTGGCTACGCCCGCGGCGAAGTGGAAGAAGGCGGCATCCTCGTACTGAACGGCACCAGCGGCGACTTCTCCAGCGTGCCGGGCCTGAGCTACACCGCCACGGGCGTGGACGCCTCGCAGGTGGTCTATACCTTCCTTGGTTTCTCGAACGGCGCAACGGGCGGCGAGCTGCAAAAAAATGTCGGCGGCAGCTGGGTGACGCTCGGCGAATACGCCACCTTTACGCAGGCCGACCTCGACAGCGGCAATATTCGCTTCCAGCACGACGGCGGAGAGACCTTTGTCTACGCCGCGGCGTTCTCTGTCTCGGCGGGGCTGACCACGCTCGATGCTAACGGCACCCCGGTGACCGATATCTGGACGCCGACGCTGAACATCTACGTCACGCCAGTGAACGATCTGCCGGTGGTAACCGGCTCCTCCTCCACCGTAATCGCCGAAGGCGAAACCGCTTACCTGACCACCGGCCAGATAGCGATAAGCGACCCGGACGACGCCAACAGCAGCAACGGGCTGGAAGAGAGCGCGACGATCAAAGACGGCAGCGCCAGCGCCAACAACTATGCCTATAACAACGACGCGACCGACGCCAACGCCCTGAAGTTCACCATCAAAACGCTGCCGGACGGCGGCACGCTGCAATACTACAACGGCTCGCAGTGGGTTGACGTTACCGTCGGCCAGACGCTCAACGCCTCGCTGCTTACCGCCAGCGCCTCGACCACCGGGCTGCGCTTCGTCAGCGACGGCTCGGAAGTGCGCTCCACCACCTTTACCGTATCGGCCACCGACCGCTGGGGCGCCACCTCCGCCAGCGACGCGACGGTGAAAATCCAGATAACTAACGTCAACGACGCGCCGCAGATCGCCAAAGACCCGACCCAGGCCGACCCGACGGTGACCGCAGGCTCGCCGAACCTGATTGGCGGCACGCCAGTCAACAACCCGCTGTACGTCACCGAAGGAAGCTATGGCCAGATAACCAGCGCCATGCTGCAAGCCTACGATTCCGACAGCAGCTCAATGCAGGTGCAGTACACCATCACCGGCGCGCCGACCCACGGCACCCTGGCCTATTCCAAAGATGGTGTGAACTTCAGCCCCATCGGCAAAGGCTCCTCCTTCACCCAGCAGGATGTGGCGAACGGGTACATTTACTACCTGAACGACGGCACCGAAGGCAGCGGCAACAGCGAACCCGCCACCCCGGACGATAAGTTCACCTTCACGATTTCTGACGGCGACAAAGAGCAGACCGGCAACGCGTTCTGGATCTACACCCGCCCGACCGACGACGCGCCGGAAGTGACCGCGCCGTCGGGCATCAAGAACATCGCCAGCGCCACGGCGACGAGCAACGCCCTGCCGGGCTTCTCGGTCAAAGATGGGGATCTGACAGACGGCGTGACCGATGGCGAGAGCGATTATTTGCAGGTGACCGTGCGTCTGCTGCATGCGGACGGCAGCGCCTTCGTGGCCAGCGAATACAGCGACGTGACCCTGGGTTACGCGACCGGCAGCGGCGCGACGATCTCTACCGCCCACGGCGGCCAGCACGACTATCTGGTCTTGAGCGGCACCCGCGCCCAGGTGAACGCGGCGCTGGCGGGCCTGACGGTGACCTTCAGAACCGACCGCAACGCCACCTATCAGGTGCAGACTATCGCCGATGACCGCCTGCGCGACGCAAGCGGCACGCTGACGGCAGGCGCTAACGGCGGCACGCTGAACCAGCCCGCGACGCCTGGCAGAGGCGCGGCGGCCACCGCCGTCGACGCCACCGAGTACAACTGGTACAGCGCCTCCGTACCGGAAAAAAGCGGCAACCTGAGCGCGGCGTCCGTCACCATTCGCGCCTCGGAAATCAACGATCCGGGCACGCTGACCGTGACCAACCTGGACCGTACCGTTTATGAAGATCAGGCAAGCTTTATCGGCGGCAATATCGTGGTGCAGGACACCGAATCCGCCGCCTTCGGCACGCCGGTGACCGTCACCATCACCGCGCCGTCCGGCACCCTCGGCATCGGCGGCGCGGACGTGAACACCAGCGCCACCGCCAGCGCCGCCGGCAGCCAGCCGGTTACGATTTCCGGCGACAACTCCGGCACGCTGACGCTGACCGGTCGCGCCAGCGACATTGAAGCGCTGCTGAACGACGCGGCGCTCGGCCTCACCTGGCAGAGCGGCGCCAACGTCAACCACGACCTGAACGGCGCAGCGGCGGGCGATGTCACCATCACCCTGCATCTGGACGACGGCGACTCGCATATCGGCGACACCGTGCAGGCCGCCCCGGCCGACCAGACGCTGAACCTCACCATTGTGCCGGTGAACGACGCGCCGGTTGTCTCTGCAACGGGCGGTACGGTTTACCTCAACAGCGATCCGGCGGTAGTCGACGGCACCAAAGTCGGCGGCTTTGTGATTTCCGACCCGGATTACACCGACGGCGGCAATATCGCCGACGGCGAAACCGATTTTATGCAGGTGACGGTGCGCATCACCGACGCCAGCGGCGTGCCGCTGACCGCCGCGCAGTACAGTAACGCCGGCGTATCCGACATCACCATTAGCTCCGGCAACACAACGTCCGGCGTGACGATTGACAGCGTCTATAACGGCAGCGAGTCCGCACTGGTGATCCGCGGCACGCTGAGCCAGGTGAACGCGTACCTGGCGGCGCTGACCGTCTCCATGACCGGCTCCGCCCTGTCGAACGCCGATAACGCCTGGCGTGTGGATGTGATTGCCGACGATCGCCTGCGCGACGCCTCTGGCAACCTGACAAGCGCCAACAGCGCCAACGGCGGCCAGAACGATGCCGTCACCGGCGTCGCGGCGGTGCCGACCACGGCTATCGACCCTTACGGCGCGCTGCCTTCCGGCCTGAGCCAGAACGTCAGTACCGCATGGCGCAGCGTCTTCCCAAGCGACGTCAACGATCCGGCGACCATCACGGTGACGGACAAGTCAGTCAACGAAGGCTCAACGACCGTCGCCCTGCCCGCCATTACCGTGGCGGACCCGGACGCCGACAGCGCCAGCCTGACGGTGACGGTCACTCTGCCGGGCGGCTTTACCTTTAAAACGATTGGCGGGACGGGCGGCACCGTTGATGCGGGCGGCGTCAACACCACCAGCTTCACACTTACCGGCACGCTTTCGCAGATCAACAGCCGCCTCACTAACCTGACGGTGAACCTGCCGACCAACGCGGGCGTCACCGCCGCCGACTGGAACGGCACCTTTAACGTCACCGTAGTGGTGAACGATAACGCCAACCACGGCAGCCGCCCGACCACGCTTACCGGCGACAGCAATAACCCGAACGCGAACCCGGGCGACATCAGCTACGCCGATGACACCTCCGCCGCGCTGGTCACCACCCGTACCTTTAGCGTGACCGTGAAACCGTCGAACGATGCCCCGGTCGTGCTGGGCGGCGCTACCCAGACGCTGGCCCCGGTGAGCGAAGACACCAGCGCCGCAGCGATTACCGGCGACACCATTGCCAACCTGTTTGCCGGTAACTTCTCGGACCCGAACGATCAGGTCAACAATGCGTCCATTACGGCAACCGGCGGCACCAGCGCTGACAGTTTCTGGGGCGTGGCTATCACTAACCTGTCAGTCAACAGCGCGCAGGGCGAATGGCAATACTCCACCGATGGCGGCACGACCTGGGCTGCCATTGGCAGCCGCACCGACGCCAACGCCCTGCTGCTGGATGCAACGGCCAAAGTCCGCTTTGTACCTGCCGCTGACTTCTTCGGGACGCCTGCTGCCTTGAAAGTACGTCTGGTGGAAACCAACAACAACGGCGACACCACCGCAACGACAGGGTCGCTGACCAGCGGCCAGACTGTATCAACGGCAACCAACGGCAGTAGTTCACGCTATAGCGCAGCGATGGTCACCCTCTCAACCAGCGTCACTAACGTCAACGACCGTCCGACGATTAGCGCGACGCCGCTGACCATGCAGGAAGATACGCCAGTTGGCAAAACGCTGACCTCTATTCTTGGCAGCTACAGCGACGCCGCCGACAACCAGACGGGAATTGCTGGCGGCGGCAACGCCAGCGGCGCTATCGGCTATGTGGCGATCGTCGGCAACACCACCGACGCAAGCCTCGGCCACTGGGAGTACTCTACCAACGACACGACCTGGACTGCGCTTGGCACAAGCTACAGCGAAACCAACGCGCTGGTGCTGCTCGCCTCGACCCAGCTGCGCTTTGTGCCGCTGGCCGACTACAACGGCGCGGTGCCGGGCGGCCTGACGGTGCGCGTCTCCGACAGCACCAGTTCCGCCGATACCGGCGTCAGCGCCGCGGGCAGCACGCAGGATCTGCAAAGCGCCTTCAACAGCGGCCAGACCAGCCACTGGAGCACGGCGCAGAGCATCAGCATGAGCATTACAGCGGTGGCGGACGCGGTGAGCGACACCGCCGCCACCCATTCGGGCGAGGCGAAAACCATCGACGTGCTGGGCAACGACAGCTTCAGCAACAGCGATAAAGCGATCACGGCGGTCACCCAGGGCGTTTATGGTTCCGTGGTTATCGACAATGGCAAGGTGATTTATACCCCTAACACCACGAGCTACGTCGGCAGCGATACGTTCACCTATACCGTCACCAGCGGCGGCGTGACCGAAACCGCGACGGTCACGATTCAGATGAATAACGCCGCCCCGGTCACCCAGGGTGAAAACGTCAGCACGCCGGAAGATACGACGCTGACCAGCTCCGCCGCGCAAAACCTGCTGCTGAACGATTCCGACCCTGATGGCGATACGCTGAGCATTCTTAACTACTCCGTCAGCGGCGTCGGCACGGTGTTTACCGCAGGCCAGACCGCCGACCTCACCGGGTATGGCAAACTGACCATCAACGCCGACGGCAGCTATACTTTTGTCCCGGTCGCCGACTGGAACGGTACGGTGCCGACGGTGACCTACCGGGTGGTTGATGGCCGCACCAACGGCGCGACCACGGCGCAGTTGAAGATAACCGTCACGCCGGTAAAAGACGCCTTTGACGACAGCCTGACGACCCACGCGGGTACGCCGGTGACCATCGACGTTTTCGCCAACGATAAATTCAGCAACGGCGATAAAGCGATTACCGGCAAGACCAACGGCGCTTACGGTACGGTTAGCATCAGCAACGGCCAGGTGATTTACACGCCGACCAGCGGCTATGTCGGCACCGATACCTTCACCTATACCGTCACCAGCGGCGGCAAAACCGAAACCGCGACGGTCACCCTCACTCTGGTCAACGACGCGCCGCAGGTCGGCCTGGCTAAAACCGGCAGCACGGCGGAAGACACAACGCTTACCAACGGCGAAAATCTGCTGACGGGCGCCAGCGACCTGAACGGCGACGCGCTGACGGTGAAATCGTTTACGGTGGGCAATACCACCTGGGCCGCCGGCCAGACCGCCACGCTTGCGGGCTACGGCGCGCTGACCCTCAACGCCGACGGCAGCTATACCTTTGTTCCGGTCGCCGACTGGAACGGCAACGTGCCGCAGGTGACCTACACCATCACCGACGGTCGCACCAACGGCGACGTCACCTCGACGCTCGATATCTCCGTTACGCCGGTGCAGGATGCGTTTAACGACAGCCAGACCGGCCACGGGCGCGACCCGCTGGTGATTGATGTCTTTAATAACGACAGCTTCGCCAACAGCGACAAAGCCATTACCGCCACCACCAACGGCGCGCACGGTACGGTGACCGTCAGCAACGGCAAGGTGGTTTACACCCTGAACGACGGCTATGTCGGCACCGATAGTTTCACTTATACCGTTACCAGCGGCGGCAAAACCGAAACCGCGAACGTCACCGTAACGTTAACGAACGGTGCGCCGACCGGGGTTGTCGGCAAAACCGCCAGCACAGCGGAAGACCAGACGCTGACCAGCACGGCTTTGCAGAATCTGCTGAACGGCGCCAGCGACCCGGACGGCGATACGCTGAAAGTCAGCGCATTTACGGTGGGCGCAACGACGTGGGCCGCAGGCCAGACCGCGACGCTTGCGGGCTATGGCGCGCTGACCATCAACGCCGACGGCAGCTATACCTTTGTTCCGGTCGCCGACTGGAACGGCAGCGTGCCGCAGGTCACTTATGAGGTCACCGACGGGCGCGACAACGGCGTGCAAACCGCCGCCCTCGATATTACCGTCACGCCGGTGCAGGACGCCCATGACGACAGCCGGACAGCCCATGCGGGCGCCCCGGTCACGGTCGATGTCCTGACCAACGACGGCTTCACCAACGGCGACAAAGCGATTACCGGCGTCACCGACGGCGCGCACGGTACGGTTAGCATCAGCAACGGCCAGGTGGTTTACACCCCGACCAGCGGCTACGTCGGCAACGACAGCTTCACCTATACCGTCACCAGCGGCGGTATCGAGGAGACCGCCACGGTTTATCTGACGTTGACCAACAGCGCGCCGACGCTGCCCCACTGGACAGCGATTAACGGTGAAGACTCGCCGATCGGTATCCCTGGCCTTTTATTAGATACCAGCAGCGACGCCGACGGCGACACCATGACGGTGACCGATTTTACCGTCAACGGTACCACCTGGCAGGCAGGCGAGACGGCCAATCTGGCGGGGTACGGAAGCCTGACTATTACTTCTGACGGCAGCGTGACGTTTATTCCGGTGGCTGACTGGAACGGCAACGTACCGGTGGTGACCTACACGGCAACGGACGGCCGGGATAACGGCAGCGTCACATCGACGCTCACCATTCAGTACAATGCGATCCCTGACGCCGTTGACGACAACGCCACCACCCACGCGGGCGTGGCGAAAGTCATCGACGTGCTGGCGAACGACAGATTCAGCAACAGCGACAAAGCCGTTACCGCCGTCACCCAGGGCAATAACGGCTCGGTGGCGATTGAAAACGGCAAGGTGCGCTATACCCCGAACGCGGGCTTTAACGGCACTGACAGCTTTACCTATACCGTCACCAGCGGCGGCGTAACGGAAACCGCGACCGTTAATGTCACCATCGCCAACATTGCGCCGGTGGCGCACGATGATTTTACGTGGACTGCGGAAGACACTACCCTGACGCGCAGCGCCGCCACCGGGTTGCTGGCTAACGACAGCGATGATGACAATGATGCTCTTGCCATCACGCAGTTCAGTACCGGTACGCAGATTTACGCGGCGGGCCAGACCGCGACGCTTGCAGGCATGGGCGACCTGACCATTAACGCCGACGGCAGCTATACCTTTGTGCCAGTCGCCGACTGGAACGGCGCCGTACAGCCGATCCTTTACCAGGTAAGCGACGGCAACGGCGGATTTAGCGTGGCGACGCTCTTACTTACCGTCAACCCGATCGCGGATGCGGTCAACGACAGCGTCAGCACCCATGCCGATGTGCCGGTGGTGATCGACGCGCTCGACAACGACAGCTTCAGCAACAGCGACCAGACGATTACCGGCGTCACCGCTGCCGCCCACGGCACGGTGACGATTGAGAACAACACGCTCGTCTACCGCCCGAACGCGGGCTATGTCGGCAGCGACACCTTCGACTACACCGTCACCAGCGGCGGCAAAACCGAAACCGCGACCGTTACCGTGGACGTCACCAACGTGGCGCCGCGTCTGACCAGCGTACCGACGATTTCCACGCCGGAAGACACCACGCTTAACAGCACTGCGGCGCAGAACCTGCTGACTAACGCCCACGATGACGATGGCGACGCCCTCGCCGTGACGGAGTTTACCGTCGGCGGCACCCGCTACCTCGCGGGCGACACCGCGACGCTGGCAGGCTATGGCGATTTGACGATCCGCGCCGACGGCAGCTTCACCTTTGTGCCAGTGGCCGACTGGAACGGCGTGCCGCCTGCCGCGACCTACACCATCAGCGACGGCAAAGACGGCGGCGTCTCCACCACCACGCTCGCCTTTAGCGTAACGCCGGTGGCGGACGCGAAGGACGATACGGCCAGCACCCATGCGGGTGTTGCGGTCACTATCGATGCACTGCATAACGACAGTTTCAGCAATGCCGACAAAGCGATTATCGATGTGGATCAGGGCCAGCACGGCTCGGTGACCATTGAAAACGGCCAGCTGGTTTATCGTCCTGTGGCAGGCTATGTCGGCCAGGATACCTTCACCTACACCGTGGAGAGCGGCGGCGTTCGCGAAACCGCCAACGTCACCGTCACCCTGACCAACAGCGTGCCGGTCGCAACGGGCGAGACAGTGGCTTCGCCGGAAGATTACGAGGCGCGCGGCGACCTGCTGCTCAACGACCGTGACGCGGACGGCGATCCGCTGTTTATCGCGGGCTTCACCGTCGGCGGCCAGACTTATCAGCCGGGCGATACCGCGCGGCTCCCGGGCGTCGGCGAGCTGACCATTGAGCGCAACGGCGGCTACCGCTTTACGCCGGTGGCCGACTGGAACGGCACGGCGCCAGTAGTAACCTACACGGTCAGCGACGGCAACGACGGCGGCACCGCTACCGCGTTGCTCGTTATCACCGTTACGCCGGTCGTGGATGTGAAAGATGACCGCGCCACCACCCATGCAGGCGACCCGGTCACCGTTGACGCGCTCGGCAACGACCGCTTCGTTAACCCGGACCAGGCCATTACCGGCGTGACCCAGGGCGCGCACGGCTCCGTCGCTATTGAAAACGGGCAGCTGGTTTATACGCCAAACGCGGGCTACGTCGGCCAGGACACCTTCACCTATACCGTCACCAGCGGCGGCGTCACCGAAACCGCCCAGGTCACGCTTGAGGTCACCAACACCCCGCCGGTCGCGGTGGCGGATAAAGCGAGCACCCTGCCGGAAACGCCGGTCAGCGGCAATCTGCTGACCAACGACCGCGACGCGGACAGCGACCCGCTGCACGTGGCGGAGATCACCGTCGGCGGCGCGACCTACGCGCCGGGGGACATCATTACGATCCCGGGCCAGGGCACGCTGGTGGTTAACCGCGACGGCAGCTATCTGTTTACCCCGGCAAGCGGCTGGTCCGGCTTTACGCCAGTGTTGAACTACACCCTGAACGACGGCAACGACGGCGGCACCGCCACGGGCGAACTGCGCCTGCTGGTGAACCCCGTAGCCGAGGCGTGGGTGAAAGAGGCAGGTCTGGTCGATACGGCCAGCGGCGCGCAAACCACCACGGGCGCGATGGCCGTACTGTCGCTGGAGCCGGTGGAAAGCCTGACCATTGGCGGCCAGACCCTGACGCTTGCGCAGCTCCAGGCGCTGAGCGCCCAGGCGCCAGTGGATATCGCAACGCCGGACGGCGTGCTGTCGCTCACCGGTTTCCAGGTGGACGGCGAAGGCCGCGCGACGCTGCAATACCGCTTCACGCTGACCCAGGCGGTTAACCAGCCGGGCGAATCCACCACCCGCGAAGAGATTCGGTTCTCCGTCAACGGCCAGCAGACCCGCGCGCCGGGCCTGCTGCGCGTCAATATTCTCAACGACGCGCCGGTCGCGGCAGCGGACGACAACAGCATCGACCAGGATCGCGGCCAGCAGGCGGCGTCGGGCAACGTCTTTAGCAACGACGCTATCGGCGCAGACGGCGCCGCGGCGGGCGGCCCGGTGAGCGCGATTTCCTCCGTGAACCTCAACCGCGCGGGCGCGGTCGGCGGCGTAAGCCTGGGCGAGTTCGGCGCCCTGACGCTCGACGCCCGCGGCAACTACAGCTATGTGCTGAACCGCAGCAACAGCCGCGTGGCGTCGCTGGACGCCAACGCCACCCTGAGCGAGGTGTTCACTTACACCATTACCGACGCCGACGGCAATACCAGCCAGGCGCAGCTGACCATCGTTATTCACGGCGTGACGCCGCCGCAGTCGGTACGCACAGGCGATCAGCACTTCCCGAGCTACTACACCAACTACGAGCTGTCGCTCGATCAGCCGTATTCGCCGGGTCTGTTTATCCTGCCCGCAATCTACGGCTTGTACAGCGACCAGTTCTCTCGCAAGGTGGAGCTGAACCGCAAAATTACCGAGCTGGGCCGCGGCATGAATGACAACGGCACGCCGGTGCTGGAAGACGGCATTCTCTTTACCCGCTGGGTAAACACCACGCTGCAACGCAGCGTGGTGAACACCTTCGCCGCCACCGGTATCGGTTCGCAGCTGCTGGGCGATCACTTCAGCCACTTCTCGCTGAATAAATCCGTACAGCCTGCGCCCGTGCTGGAAAACGCGCCGGAACGTCCGCCGCTTAACGAGCGCATCAACGAAAGAACCACCGTGCAGCAGGAGCGCGGCGAGAAAACCCCTGATGCGAAGCAGGTTCACGCCGCCGCGCCGGGCGTGGTGATCGTGCCGCAAGCCGCCGCCCGACCAGGCGCGCCGTCACTGGCGGCGCAGGTCGACGCGCTGGCCCGTAACCGCGTCGCCGCGCCGGAACCGGTCACCGTGGGAGGCGCCACACCGCATCGTTAATCGCGCAACTCCAAAAACCTTTTACACCGGCGGCGCCGCGCCGCCGGATTGTTAACTCAACACTTTAAGCATAACAATGATGACGACTTTAACTGCCGTAACCCCGACTGCCGTACGTTCTGCGCCTCTGCTCGCCCCTGTCGCCGCACTGGTTTCCGCGCTGCTGTTAAGCGGTTGCGGCACCATTAAACCTGAACCGCTGACCCAGGATGAAATCGGCGCGCGCGTCAGCGCCGACCGCGCCGCCATGTACCGCGACCAGCAGCCGGTCTCTGGTCCGCTGACCCTGTCAGACGCCATGGCCCGCGCGCTGAAATACAACCTCGACTACCGCCTGAAGATGATGGAAACCGCCCTGTCGCGCGGCATCCTGGATATCTCCCAGCAGGATATGCTGCCGAAGTTGATGACCGATGCCGGCTACCGCTGGCGCGACAACGATTCCGGCGGCACCAGCGTCGGTATCGAAGACCGGGTCGTCAGCCTGCGTCCGTCCACCTCTGAAGAGCGCGAGCACCTGCTGGCCGACGCCACCTTCTCCTGGGACGTGCTCGATTTCGGCATGAGCTACTACCGCGCGAAGCAGCAGGCGGATAACGTCAACATCGCCGAAGAGCGTCGCCGCAAGGTATTGCAGAATATTGTCCAGGAGGTGCGCGACGCGTACTGGCGCGCGCTGGGCGCACAGCGTCTGCTGAGCGAAGCGCAGCCGCTGGCCGAAGAGATCCAGACCGCGCTTGAGAAAACCCGCGAAGCGGAGCGCGCAGGCATTCTGCCGCCGGTCGAGGGCCTGGAGTACCAGCGCGCCCTGCTCGACGCGGTGGCGCTGCTGAACCAGAAGCGCCAGGAGATGCAGATGGCGAAAAGCGAGCTGGCCGCCCTGCTGAACCTGCCGTCCACCACCGACTTCACCTTACAGGACGTCGCCAATCCGGCGCTTTCCGGCGTGCCAAGCCAGCTTGATACGCTTGAGCAGATGGCGCTGGAACGCCGCCCAGAGCTGCGTGAAGAAGATTACAAAACCCGCATCGACGTGCTGGAAACCAAACGCCAGATCGCCTCGCTGTTCCCGAACCTGAATCTGTTCGGCGGCATCAGCTACGACTCCAACAGCTACCTCTACAACAACAGCTGGGTGCAGGGCGGCGTGGGCGTTTCCATGAACCTGTTCAAGCTGCTGAGCGCGCCGGCCATCAGCCGCACCAACGACGCGCGCCTGGCCACCGACAATGCCCGCCGTATGGCGCTGAGCATGGCGGTGCTGACTCAGGTGCGCGTCTCGGTTGAGCGCTACAAGCTCGCGGTGTACGACTACCAGATAGCCCAGGAGTCCGCCCGCGTCGACCAGCGTCTGGCGAGCATCTCCCGCGCCGGTTCCGACAACTCGCTCTCAAGCGACCTGGAATCCCTGCGCACCCAGGCGCGCTCCATCGTCTCCCGCTTCCAGGAAGCCGCCTCCTACGCGCAGGCGCAGTCCGCCTATGGCCGCGTGCTGAACTCGGTAGGCATCGACCTGCTGCCGGAAAAGGTGACCAGCAGCGATCTGCCGACCCTGTCGCGTGAAATCAACCAGAGCCTGGTGGCGGGCGAGAAGCAGGTCTTCACCCAGAGCGCCGACGCGGTAGTTTCCCGCCATCCGGTCAGCGTCACCCTGGGCCGCCTGCCAGCGGGCGTCAACAAGAGCGCGATTTATCAGTCGGTCACCCATGTGCTGGCCGCCAACCAGCTGGTGCAGGGCAACGGCGCCGACAGCGTGAAACTGCAAATGAACCTCAACCTTGAACGCGCGTCAGGCTCGCAGCGCGGCGTGTGGGAAATGGCGGTCTATAACGCCCAGGGCGCGCAGGTCGCCTACCAGAAATACACCAGCTATCTGCCGAATGACGTCAACACCCGTTCGGTCAGCGCGCTGGCAGAAGCCGCCGCGCTCTCCGTGGTGTCCGACCTGCATAAAGCGGCAGGCGACACCGGCGTGATGACGGCAAGTAACCCTTAATAACAGGAACAGGTATGAACAACGTGAACGAAGGCTGGCGCAGCGTCCGCGCGCTCATGCCGCTGACGGGCCTGGCGCTGTGCGCCAGCGCCTTCGCCGCCGACCCAACCCCCGCTGCGGCGGGGGCAGTCGCAACGCCGGATGCGGCCGTTGCCGCAGCGCCTGAGAGCGCGCCTGACGCCACCGCCGACAACGGCGCCGCGCCGGTGCGTTTTCTGGTGATGGCCAACCAGGAAAGCCCGCTATCAAGCGTGGTGGCCGGGCGCGTGTCGCAGGTCAACGTTGAGCTGGGCGATACGGTCAAGGCAGGCAAACTGCTGGTGACGCTGGACTGTAGCGAGCTGAAAGCCCGTCGCGACGCGGCAGACGCCGAGTACAGCGCCGCGCAGATCAAATATGAAGCGAAGGCGAAATTGCAGGGTCTGCATTCCGCAGGCGCGCTGGAGGTTGGCCTTGCCGCCGCCGACGTGAACCGCACCCGCAGCCAGATCAAAATCTTTGAAGCGCAGCTGGCGCAGTGCCGCTTTACCGCGCCGTTCGACGGCCGCGTGGCGCGTATTTACGTCAAAGAGGGCCAGGGCGTCGGCGCAGGCGCGCAGGTTATCGATCTTGTAAGCAACGGCACCCGCAAGGCGCGCCTCAACGTGCCGTCAGGCTGGACCACCTGGCTTGCGCCCGGCGCGCAGCTTGACGCGGTGGTGGGTGAAACCGGCAAGCATTACCCGATGACCGTCACCCACATCAGCGGCCGCGTGGACGCCGTGAGCCAGACGATTGAGATTGAAGCGGAATTTGGCAGCGACGCCCAGGACGTACTGCCCGGCATGAGCGGCCGCGCGACGCCAGTCTGCCCGAAAGCGGCGGCGCAGTGCCAGAGCGGGACGACCAACTCGTGAGCATCGCCCTGTTCTATTCTCTCGCGGCGCGCGTGAAAGCGGCGCGCAGCCCCGAAGAGCTGGGTTTTGTGATGTGTAACGATACCCGCTCGCTGGTGGAGTATCGCCAGGCGGCGCTGCTCGCCGTTTCCGCCACCGGGCGCGCCCAGCTTGCGGCGCACTCCGGCCTGAGCGACACCGACCGCAATACCCCCTACGCGCTGTGGCTTGCCGCCGTTGCCTGCGACATCGCGCCGCGCTGCGCCGCGCTGCCGGAAACTGCCCGCGTGATGCCGCTGTCGCCGGAAATGCTGAGCGAGTCGCTGGCGCGCGAGTGGGACGAATGGCTGCCGGGCCACGTCTGGGTGCTGGCGCTGACCGGCCCGGACGGCAAGCTGCACGCCCTGCTGCTGCTGGCCCGCGATACCCCGTGGCCGACGCAGCTTGGCGTCGAAAGCCCCGAATACGCCCTGCTCCAGCTGGCGAACCTGTACGGCTACGCCTGGTGGGCGCTGGTGGCGCGGCCTTCTCGCCTGCAACGGCTGCTGCCCGCCACGGTGCGCCGACGCGCGGGTCTCGTGTTGCTGCTTCTGCTGCTGGTTATGCTGATCCCGATTCGGGAATACACGCTGGTGCCCGCCGAGGTGATTTCGCTTAACAGCGAAGTGATCGCCGCGCCGAGCGACGGGGTGATTCACCAGATGAAGGTGCCGCCGAACACGCCGGTCGTGGCCGGACAGGTGCTGGCGGAGCTGGATGATACGACTCTAAAAAACCGTCTCGCCATTGCTCAGGCGGAGCTGGCGACCGCCACCGTCAATATGCATCAGGCGTCTCAGCAGGCGATTGAAGACCCGAACGCCCGTGCGGAACTGGCTCTGACCGAAGGCAAATGGCGCGAGCAAAAGGTGCAGGTTGCCTCGTTGCAGCGCGAGCTGGAGAAGCTGTCGATCCGCGCCCGCAGCAGCGGCGTGTTTGTCTACACCGACCCGGACGACTGGGCGGGCCGTCCGGTACAGACCGGCGAGCGCATCGGCCTGCTGGCGGAGGGGCTCAACGTGCGTCCCTCCTCGGCCTCCAAGATGGTGTATCA